>OQVL01001773.1_pt1 | contig 13058 bp, 12 predicted proteins | sample 1691501 | NCBI WGS metagenome assembly OQVL01 (sample SAMN03418253, study PRJEB22391) | human gut metagenome | biome: human-gut; feature: organic feature; material: feces | host: Homo sapiens | place: Tanzania | collected 2013-01
CGGTACAGGGCGGCTATGGCCTGCTGGTGGATTGGCTGGACAGCGTGAGCGGCAAGGACTGGCTGGGCGACCTGAAGGTGAGTCTGGTACACCCGTACAGCATTGTTCCCCAGGCCGGCGTCACGCAGATATCGGATATGGACTTTTTCTTCCTGAAAACGCCGCAGACCAAGCGGCAGATCAGGAGGTTCTACGGCGTCAGCGTGGCGGACGAGGACGAGAGCGACCCGGACGCCCGGCGGCTGGGCGCGTCGGCGGACACCACGGACGAGCTGGTGACCATGGTGACGGTGTACTACCGCAACGCCAAGGGAGGCATCGGCCGGCTGCGGTGGGTGAACGACACGGTGCTGGAGGATCTGGAGGACTACCAGCTCCGGCGGGTACACCGCTGCACCGTGTGCGGCGCGGTGGGCGACGGGAAGAAGTGCGCTTACTGCGGCTCACGGAAATTCGAGGACGAGGTCATGGAGGACGAGGAGCTGACGGAGGACATCACACTCCGGGACGGCACAGTGATCCCGGCGGTGAGCGAGGTACGGGACGAGCTGGGACAGCCGGTGGCGGCGGACACGCTGCTGCCGCAGATGCAGCCGGGCGGTACGGCGGCGGTGATCGCGCCGCAGGCGGCTTTCCGGCAGGAGCCCACAAGGATCCCGTATTACAAGCCGGATGTATTCCCGCTGGTGATACGGAAAAACGTGTCCATGCCGGGACGGTTCTGGGGCAGCTCTGATCTGGACGCCATCTTTGACCAGCAGAACAGCCTCAACAAGATCTGCACAAAGCTGAACACGAAGGTGCTGTCCGGCGGCAGCTTCACCACGGTGCCCACCGGGGCGCGGTTCATCAACGACCGGGACGGTGTGCGGGTAGAGGTGGACAATCCGGCCGATCTGGAGAAGATCCGCACCTTCAATACGCAGGTGGACATCAGCACCGACCTGACGATGATGGCGCAGCTCTATGAGCAGGCGCGGCAGACTATCGGCATCACCGACAGTATGCAGGGGCGGAAGGATCCTACAGCCACCAGCGCTGTGGCTAAGGAGTTCTCCGCGCAGCAGGCGGCGGGACGGCTGGAGAGCAAGCGCGTGATGAAGCGCGCCATGTATCAGGATCTCTTTGAAGCCATCTTCAAGTGGATGCTGGCCTACTGCGATGAGCCGCGCGCCATCCGGCGGACGGACGAGCACGGTGACGTGCAGTACGTGACCTTCGACCGGCACGACTTCCTCTATCGGGACGAAGCGGGGGACTGGCAGTACAACACGGACTTTCTGTTTTCCTGCGACGGTTCGGCGCCGCTGGCCGCAGACCGGCAGGCACTGTGGAAGGAGACACGCATGAACTTCCAGGAGGGGGCGCTGGGCAGCACACAGGAGATTGCCACGCTGCTGCGGTTCTGGGAGCAGATGGAGAAGCTGCACTATCCCATGGCGGGAGACATGGTGAAGAGCCTGAAAAGCCAGATGGAGAGCCAACAGGCGGCGCAGGCAGCGTCCCGGACAGCTCCGGCGGATGAAGATGCTCTGGCCGGGCTGACGGGAGGAGGCGAGGGCGTATGAAATGCGCTGAGTGTGGACTGGAGCTGATGATCTACAGCGTGAAGGTGACCGAGGACGGCACCAGCGAGACGGACTATGTGTGCCGGAATCCCCGGTGCGTCCGCTTCGACAGGCGGCTGGAGAAGAAAAAGGCCGCGCCGGCGGCGGATACCGGCGGCACAGAGGGATAAAACGGCGCTCCGGGGCTGCGGTGGGTGATCTCGCACGTCACCCATGCCTGGACAGATTTCCTCCTGTCTTGAAATGGGGACGCCCTGCCGGAAGGTGGGGCATCCACCGCAGCTTCGGAACGAACTGGCCAACGTTTCGCCGGCGGGACGGCGATAAAAGACCCGGAAAACTGGGGAAAGGAGGATGTGGACATGGACAAGAAGAACGGATATGCGGGCAGAGTCGCCAATGTGGGCAGCCAGCGCATCAAGGCGCCGGCGCAGAAGGCGGCGCCCGCCCAGAAGGGCAGTGTGCGCTACACCGGCGATGACCTGCGCAACGGCACCGGCGGCAAGAAAAAGAGCAAGTAACGCCGGCTAAGCGCGTTATACGTGCATGTTTTTCAGAAAAACGGACGTTAACCGAAAAAAATGGAACATTTACCGGCATGGCCGGAACATTTCGCCTTGCCCCGGCGGTACAGGGGCGATTTCGCACCGAAAGCGTGAAAATCGGAGGAAAACATCATGTACGAAAACGGAGTGACCCAGCAGGACTACGCAGACGCCTTTGGCGTGGAGCTGCCCGAGGAGGGCGGAGAGCCGGAAGCCGGCGGCAGTGCCGCTGAGAACGGCGGTGCGGCGCAGGAGCCGGAAACTGGCGGCCGGAACGACGGAGCCTGTACACCGGAGGAGGACACGCCGGCCGAGCCGGGGAAGCCGACGGAGCAGAGCGCTGAGGAGCGCCGCCGTCAGGCATACGGACGACGGGCACGGGAGCGGGAGGCTGAAAGACAGGCCATGACCGCCGCAGCGCAGGCGCGGGTGGACGCGGTGTATGCCGATCTGTTCAAGGGACAGATCAACCCATACACCAACCAGCCCATCCGCAGCGAGGCGGACTTCCGGGCGTACCGTGAGGCCACGGAAAGGCAGGAACGCCAGCAGCAGCTTCAGAACTCCGGCGTGGATACGGCGGCGCTGCAGGGCTTGGTAGACGATGCTGTGCGGCCGCTGCGTGAGCAGCTGCAGCGTCAGCGGCTGGAGGGCATCAGCGCACAGGCGCAGGGCGTGACGGCACAGGCACAGGATGCCATCCGGCGGGGTGTGGACGCCGTGCGGGTGAAGTATGACGAGGGCATCCAGAGTCTTGAGGACATCGTGGCTATGCCCACCGGCGAGGCCTTCAATGCCTACATCCAGAAGGGACTTACCATTGAGGATGCCTTTTATCTGGCCAACCGGGAAGCTGTGGACAAGCGGCGCATGGAGGCGGCGAAGCAGGCGGGCATCAAGCAGGCCAGCGGCAAGCGCCACATGGCGCCGGTGCCCGGTGCGGCAGGGGAGGCACCCTATGTGGCCACACCACAGCAGCGCGACATGTACCGGCAGGTCAACCCCGAGGCTACGGATGAAGAGATCAACGCCGCGTATGGCGCTTTTTACAAACAGTGATGCTCCGGGGACGGAGTGGAAAGGAGACACAACAACATGTTTATGCTCAGCAGAATGAAGGTGGGGCTGACGCCCCCTATCGTGTATATGCAGCCCGCGGCCGACGAGGCGTTCGCTGTGGGCGAGGCGCTGAAGCTGGCCAGCGGAAAGGTGACGAAAGCCAGCGGTACGGATGTGCCCAGCCATGTGTGCGTAGGCGGAATCCAGAAAGACGGCAGTGTTCCGTGTGTGGAGGTGCAGAAGTATATGGAGTTCGGCACCACACTAGCGGCGGCACCGGCCAGCGGCACCACACTGGCCGTGGGCAGCAAGGTGACGCTGCACACAGACGGGATGCAGGTCACGGCAACCACCACCGGCGGCGTGGCGGAGATCACCTCGATTGAGGGGCAGACCGTGGGCGATGCCGTGACGGTGAAGTTCTGAGAGAGTGAAAGGAGATATATAACATGAGCGGTTATCTGACTGTGTCCATCAGCTCCGGGCTGGTGGGCTCCATCTACGGCGACTGCCAGGTGCCCCTGAAGGCCTATCTGGAGAGCCGCGGCGAGGCATTCCAGCGGGAGAGCCTGCTGCATTATCTTTTCCGCATGGACAAGAGCAAGCACTGGGCGGAGGGCTATTCCAGTGAGACGGCCATGGACGACTTCCTGCCCGTGGGCGAGGGCGGCGACTATCCCAAGACCGGCTTTGAGGAGGGCTATCGCAAGATCATCGAGAACATGACCTTCAAAAATTCCTTCGCCGTGACGAAGGAGCTGGTGGAGGACGCCCGACTGGGCACCATGAAGCAGCGCGCCAACAAGCTGGTGACTGCCTACAACCGCACCCGCGAGAAGTTCGGCCGGGCGCTGTATGTGGGTGGTCTGTACGGCACCACCGTACAGTTCAAGGGAAAGGCGTTCGACTGCTCCAGCGCGGACGGCAAGGCGCTGTTCAGCACGGCACACCCCAACAAGGTGAAGGGCAACAAGCAGTCCAACGTATACAAAGGTTCCTTCACCGCCTCGCTGCTGGGCAAGGTGGAGACGGAGATGCAGAATCTCACCGGCGACAACGGCGAGCTGCTGGGCATCGCACCGGACACCATCTGGATCCCCAACGACGCCGGGCTGAAGGATGCGGTGCTCTCCGCCATCGGCGCGGACAAGGAGCCCACCACGTCCAACAACGCCTACAACTACCAGTATGGCCGCTGGAACGTGATCGTTGACCCGTATCTGACGCAGCTGCTGAAGGAGCTGGGGCACGGCAGTGAAAAGCCCTGGTTCCTGCTGGACAGCAAGTTCAACGACATCAACGACGGAGCCATCTGGCAGGATCGCGTGCCGCTGGAGGTGAACTCCATCATCGACACCAACAACGACAACAACGTGTGGCAGGGGCGCGCCCGGTACAACGCCGGCTTTGCCGACTGGCGCAACGTGGCCGTGGGCAACATCTCCACCGGCACCGACCTGACCTGATAAGGCGGTGGCGGCATGACGTGGGGAGAGGTAAAGCTTGTCGCGCTCCAGACCATGTTCTCCAATGACGGGGAAGTGCTGGTAGAGGACGACGTAAACCGCGAATACCTGAACGCCATGCCCGGCAAGGCCAACGAAGCGCTGCAGCAGCTGGCGCTGGTCGGCCATCCCCTCCTGAAGACGTGGAAGGTCAGGATCGACGCTGACGCTGAGAGCGAAGCGGCATCGACGGAGCTCCTGATCCTGCCCGTGAAGCAGGACAGCCTGTACAAGATAGCCCTGCGGCACTATCTGACGCGCTTCCGCTGCCTGAACGGGAGCGAGGTCATGCTGGACGCCGGCGGCATTTACGGCACGGCGGAGGACTGGCGTATGGAGGGCGACGATGTGTTCGTGATCCCCGGTGAGGTGACGGGCACCTACACTCTGTGGTACAGGGCGTACCCGCAGACCATTACGGCGGAGACACCGGACAGCGAGGATATCGACCTGGCACCGGAGGCCGCCGCCCTGATCCCGCTGTATATCGCCGCAGAGCTGTACAAGGAGGACGATCCCTCGCTGGCTACGCTCTGGCGCAACGAGTATGAGGATGGTCTTGTAAAGGTTCAGACAGCTTACGCAGCCAGCGGAGCGGGTATCCGCGCCGCTGGTGTTCGTAATACGACAGGGTGGTGGTAAGGTATGGCACAGTTTACAGTGCCGGCGGCCGGAAAGACGTACAGTCTGGTGGTGGAGACGTTCCGGGGCGTTGATCTGAACAACAGCCCCAGCAATGTAGACAAATCCCGGTCACCGGAGGCTCCCAACATGATACGCGATCAGGTGGGAAAGGTGCGCAAGCGCACCGGATATACCACCATGATCACAGCGCCCGGCGGAGCGGCCATCAATGGCATACACCGGCTGGGTGCGCAGCTGCTGGTACATGCCGGGAACAAGCTGTACCGGCGGGCTATTGGGCAGGACGGCGCGTGGACACTCGTGGAGATCGGCGCTATGGCTGACGCCGTGAGCCGCAGCTTCGTGTTCGACGAAAAGCTGTATCTGATGGACGGCAGCGTGTACCGCGTGTATGACGGCACAGCACTCTCGGCGGTCAGCGACAGCGCCACGGTGCCGACCATTATCATATCCCGGCGGCCTACCGGCGGCGGCACGGTGTATCAGGGGCTGAATCTCATAGGCCGAAAGTGGACGGAGAGCTTTCTGGGTACCAAGGATGCCACCGTGTACCAGCTGACCACAGCAGGGTTGGACAGCGATCCCGTGACGGCGGAGGTGCTCGGCAGCAGCGGCGAATGGGTGGCCAAGACAGAGGGCACCGACTTCACCGTGGACAGGGAGGCGGGTACCGTCACCTTCACCACAGCGCCGGGCGAAAGCCCTGTGACGGGGCAGGACAATGTGCGCATCACCGCAGCCAAGACACGGGACGGGTATGCGGATACCATCAACAACTGCACCATTTCGGCGGTGTACGGCGTGGGCGGCTCCACAGACCGGGTATTTCTCAGCGGGAATGCAGGGAAGAAGGGCACCGACTTTTACAGTGAGTTTGACGACCCGGCCTATTTCCCGGACACCAACTACACCAGGATCGCCAGAGACGGCGGCGAGGTGGTGGGCTATACCGTGCTGAGCAATACGCTGGCGGCGTTCCTATCCGGCAGCGCCGGCGGGCGGAATGTGGTCATCCGCACCGGCTCTCTGGATGAGAACGGAGCGGCGGTATTCCGGATCACCAACACCATCATAGGCCAGGACGCCGTGGCGCCGGACAGCTTCTGCCGGACGGACAAGGAGCCGCTGTTTCTCACCGATCGGGGCGTATTTGCGATCACGGCGGAGGAGCTGACCGGCGAAAAATACAGCCAGGAGCGCAGCTATTACATTGGAAGCGCACTGCGCGCCGCGTCCGGCAGAGAGCATGCCAGTGCCTGCATGTACGGGGATTTCTACGTACTGGCGCTGGACGGCACACTTTATCTGCTGGACATGCAGCAGAAGACTTACGAGAAGAACAGCCCGTACAGCAGCTATCAGTATGAGGCGTACTATTTCCCGGATATCCCGGCAAAGGTCGTGTTCACAGACGGCGACGGGGCGCTGTGCTTCGGTACGGCCGAAGGGAAGCTGTGTCGGTTTACGACGGACACGGACGCTCCGGCGGGGTACAGCGATGACGGCGCCGCTATCAACGCCTACTGGGAAACAGCGGATCTGGACGGCGAGCTGTTCTTCCACGTAAAGACCTTCACCGGCGTTGCTGTCCGGCTGGCGGCATCTCCCTATACCGGCGTGAAGATCTTCGCGCTGGTGCGGGGCGACTGGCAGCAGGTGTATGACGCAAAGGCCAAGGCACGGTATCTGACGTGGGAGTATATCGACTTTGAGAAGTTTACGTTCTCCGGTGACAGGACACCGCGCACACTGTACGGCAAGATCAAGCTGAAGAAAGTGGACAAGGTTCGGTTCCGACTGCAGAACACAGAGAAAAACGAGCCCTTCGGCCTGTACGCCTTCGGTGTACAGTACCGGGAGCCGGGCAACAACTACAAGCGATGAAAGGAGCGTGGCAGCATGGCATTGAGTGACCATAAGATCACAGACGCCGCCATCGCGGAAAAGGGCGTTGTGGCCGCGCCGGATCAGCTGAGCGGCAGCGCCCGCACGAACAAGATGCTGTTTGACCGGCTGATCCGGGAGGCGGTGAAGGAGGACTATAACGGACTGATCGACGCGCTGATGGCCGCCACCGGCGCGGGTGAGATCGGTGCTGCAGTGGACGGGCTGACCGGGGCAACGATACAGGCTATCCTGAACTCCATCAAAACAGCGTTGGACAGTAAGATCTCATCGGCGGTTACGGAGGCGGCGCTGGAGCTGAAAAGCGACAAGGATGTGACGAATAAGCACATCAAATCCGTGGAGCTGGACGAGGCGACCGGCACCTTTACCTTCACCAGAGAAAACGGGACAAAGATCGTGATCGACACGGCGTTGGAAAAAGTGGCGGTGAACTTCACCTATGACGAAGACAGCCAGAGTCTGCTCCTGACGCTGGCGGACGGCAGCACGGAAACGGTGAGCCTTGCGGCCTTTGTGACAACCACAGAGTTTGACGATAGCAGCACTATTGAGTGGAGTGTATCGGGAAGCAAGGTGAAGGCCGCAGTCAAGGACGGCAGCATCACGGATACCATGCTTTCCAGTGCGCTGAAGACCATGCTGCTGGGCTATGTAAACCGCGCGGCAACAAGTGCAACGAACGCAGCGTCAAGCGAAAGAAATGCCGCAAGTTCCGCAGCGACAGCAAACAGCGCAAGATACTCTGCGGAATCTGCGGCAGACAACGCGGCCAGCAGCCAAAGTGCGGCAAAGCGGAGCGAAAACAACGCCAGGTTAAGTGAAACGAAAGCAAGCACTTATGCATCATCTGCGGCGGAGAGCATCAAGCACGCGCCCCGCATCAACGCCTCCGGTAAGTGGGAACTGTGGGATGCGACGAAAAACGCGTATGTCGCCACGGATTACACGGCCATAGGGAAAGACGGTGCTGCCGGCACCGACGGCACTACACCCCACATCGGCACGAACGGCAACTGGTATATCGGGAGCACAGATACCGGGGTGAAGGCAGCGGGTACCGACTACGTCCTTACTTCCGCCGACAAGGCAGAGATTGCCGGGCTAGTGCTGGCTGAGATCCCCAACGGGGACGAGGTGGCGTATGGCTAAGGTAGTGGTAACAAAGAGCAGGCTGGACAGCCTTGCCATGCACATCAACACAAAGGCCGGGACGACCGGCGCAAAGACCATCGCCCAGATGCAGGCGACGGTGGATGGGATCAGCACGAAGATGTCCGTCACATGGCACCAGTGCCCGGAGGCGGTGCGTAACTACCTTGCCAATGTGACCTACGATCCCAGCGATTACAGCGATTCGCAGATCGCCAATTATGCACCGGCCACGCCTGTCGCGTCCAACACGAAGCCTATCGGTAAAACGGTGGGCGGTGTGACGTACTACAACGAGGTGCCCAACGTGGAGACGCCGTTTTCGGCGGACAGCGCGGCGGGGACGCTCAAGCCGCTGGATGCCCTGCGGTGGATCAATACCCCTCACGCGCCAAATGTGCGCGATCTGGGAGGCTGGGCGTGCGACGGCGGCAAGGTCAAGTATGGCATGATGTTTCGCGGGGGAGACATGGACGCCACAGACAGAAATGTGCTGGTAGGACAGTGCGGTGTGCGCGCCGAGCTGAATCTGCGAGGTAAGAACGAGGCAGACTACACGCCGCCTACCAGCTCCGTACTGGGAACGGACATTCTGTACTATATCCCGGATATATACCAGTGGTATTCCATCGCCAATAAGACAGTGTGGCGCGGTATGCTCCGGTTTGCATTTGACTGCGTGCTGCATAATCAGCCGGTATACTTCCATTGTGCGGCGGGCGCGGATAGAACGGGAACATTTGCCTGTGTTATTGAAGCGCTGCTCGGAGTGAGCCAAAGCGACATCGACAAGGATTATGAGCTGACGTGCTTTTACACCGGCACGAGCACAGACGCGCTTGCAAGGCGGCGAAACGAATCTGATTGGACGGGACTTATCAACCAGATCAACGCCTTACCGGGAAGCACGTTCCGGGATAAGGTGGTTGGCTGGGTTGCCACGCTTGGCTTTACAGCGGCGGAGATCAATGCCTTCCGTGCGGCCATGATAGACGGCGCACCGGGGACGGTGACGCCCAGCATCGGTACTTACACCGTTACAAACACGCTGACCAATGCGACCAGCGACAACAGCGCTGCCAGCGCCACGGAGTATCAGCCATACACGGCGAAGATTGCACCGGCTATTGGCTACGTCATCAGCGCTGTGCAGGTGAAAATGGGTGGCGCAGACGTGACAGGGAGCGTCTGGCGTGGGACACAGACCGTCCTGCGGCGTAAGGTGACAGTCGGCTTGACACACTGCACCAGCGATAATAGCAGAACTTCCGTCATTGACGGGCAGGGCTACGCTGCCACTCTGGCGGCGGAACTGGGCTACACGCTGGAGGGCGCAACTATATCTATTACGATGGGAGGTGTGGATGTGTCCACATTTTACAAGGACGGAGTGATCGCCATCCCCAATGTAACGGGCGATTTGGAAATTACCGTGACGGCGGTAAAGCAGGCTCAGGAAAACATGTTCCCCGCGCATTTCTTTGATACTGACGGTACGACTATATTCGGGAACGGGAAAGGCTATGAGAATGGCCACCGAATTAGTTCGGACTTGAGCGTAAAAGCTGGCACCGGTCGATCTGTTACCGGCTATCTGGACGTTTCCGGTTACACGAAGATGGTCGTATCCGGGTCAACTGTTGGCTCAGCCACTGGAGGCTATCCGATTGTGTGGCTCAACTCCAGTCGCACGGCTATCGGCCACGACGGCGCATACGAGGTAACAAGTGTACCGGACGGCACATGGGCTATACCCAGCGGAGCCAACTATGTACGGCTATCCTGTGGCTTAGACCCTGTTGACATGGTTGTGAATCTCGAATGACGAGGAAATCACCTGATGGACAACACCTGTGTATGCTGCGGAGCGATGATTCCCGAAGGGCGAATGGTATGCTGGGCGTGTGAAAACGGAAAGGGCGTAAGCCCGGAAAGGACAAATGACATGAAAGAGACGATGAATCCCCTGTATGCGGTGGTGGCTGCGGCGCTGGGCGTGCTGAGCAGCTATTTGGTGCAGCTGGTGATCCCACTGGCTGTGCTGGTTGTGGCTATGCTGGTGGACTACGGTACCGGCATGGCGAAGGCGTGGAACGCCGGGGAGCTGTGCTCCCGGATCGGTATCCGGGGCATTCTGAAGAAGCTGGGGTACCTGGTGATCGTGCTGGCCGCGATGGGCGTGGACTACCTGCTGCGGTTCGGCATGGCGCAGGTAGGCATCCATATTGAGGTAGAGTTCTTGCTGGCGGCCATCGCCACGGTGTGGCTGATCATCAACGAGCTGATCTCCATTCTGGAAAATGTGGCTGCGCTGGGTGTGCCGGTGCCCGGTTTCCTGCTGAAGCTCATCAAAAAGCTGAAGGCCGTGACCGAAAAGCGGGCGGACGCTGTACCTGTGGAGACGGAGGGCATGGCCGATGAAAATCAATGAGGTTACATACAAATGGCACGGCGCACTGACAAAGCGCCGTGCCACCACGCGCCTTATCCTGCACCACGCCGCCGCCAGCAAGTGCACGGCGCAGCAGATCCACAGCTGGCATCTGGCCAACGGCTGGGTGGGCATCGGGTACCACTTCTTTGTGCGCAAAGACGGCAGCGTGTATCGTGGCCGTCCGGAGACTGTGGTGGGCGCCCACGCCGGCAACAACAACTACGACAGCATCGGCATCTGCTTCGAGGGCAACTTCGACCGGGAGCAGATGAACGAGGTGCAGCGCACCGCCGGTGCGGAGCTGGTGGCGTACCTGAAGGATAAGTACGGTATCACCAAGGTGCAGAAGCACAGCGACGTGAACGCCACGGGCTGTCCTGGGACGCATTTCCCGTTCAAGGAGATATCCGAGGGCGCGGCGGCGGGAAAGCCCGCAGAGAGCGCCGCAGAGGGCTTTACGGCGGCGTTTCCCCAGCTTAGCAAGGGTAGCAAAGGCGACAAGGTGCGCGTTTTGCAGGAGCTGCTCCGTGGCAAGGGCTACGATCTGGGTACCTACGGCACGGACGGCGACTTCGGCGGCGCCACCCGCAGCGCAGTGGTGGCGTTTCAGGTGCGCAGCGGCCTGAGTGCCGACGGCATCGTGGGAAAGAACACGTGGCGCAAGCTGCTGAGGGAGTAAGGAGGTAAACGACCATGCCGAGGAAGGACACACAGAAAAATAAGATCACCACGCCGTCCCGCTCCAATGCGTCCGGCAGCCGGGGCACGGGAACGAATATCTATCAGAAGGGAAGCGGCACGACCACGCCCAAGACCGCATCGCCGGGAAGCGCCGTGGCAAAGGGTGTAAATGATTTTTTCAACGGAGCGGGCAAGAGCACCACACCGGGTACCGGTTCGGGGACAACGCTACCCTCTCTCAGCCAGCAGCAAAAGGATAGCTGGGACGCATTTGCCAAGGGGAGTACCTCAAGACAGCCCAGTTCTCCAGCCGGCGCCGGTGGTCAGGCCGCAAGCGGATCCTCCGTACAGGACACCATCAAGAAAACGGTGCAAGACATTTTCGACAGCAGCAGCGCATCCAAGAGCAGCTGGGACAACACAAAAGCCGGCGGTGCTGTAAACAATGCGCTCGGAGGTGGAAATGCCGGAAGCAATTCCGACGGAATCAGCGGCGGAAGCGGCTACAACAACGGCAGCCTGACCGCCGACCAGATCCGGCAGATGCAGGAATACTACGGCACCACGGCGGACGGGCTGTGGGGTGCCAATTCCTCGGCGGCCTCCGGCGGCATGACGGCGGAGGAAGCGTGGAACGCCTACCGGCAGGCGCTGCAGCGGGACGAGCAGGCGGGCGACATGTCGTGGGAGAGCTTTCTGGAGCGCATGGGCGCGGGCGACTACGAGCAGCGGCTGAAGGACACCATCAGTTCGCAGGTGCAGCAGGCGGTGGACGACTACAACCGGCAGATCGACCAGGCGGGAACCAGCTACGAGGACGCGGCGCGGCGGGCGTATATAAACAAGATGCTGTCGCAGCGCAACATGGATCAGGAGCTGGCAGCCAACGGCGTGTACGGCGGCATGGCGGACAGCCAGCGTATTGCGGCGGAGACGGCGTATCAGAATGACCTCACCGACTTGGAAACGCAGTATTCCGACACCATGGCGCAGCTGAAGCAGGCCATCACAGCGGCAAGACTGTCCGGCGACGCACAGATGGCGGAACAGATGGCGAACTACCTGAGCCAGATCCAGAGTGAGTACAACAGCTATCTGCAGCAGCGGGAGCAGGAGAGGGCGCAGGCGCGTTTGACTGCACAGGCTTCCGCGTATAAAAACGTCGGGACATCCGGTTATGGTGGAAGCACAGGTGCCGGTACAGCAGACAGCGCCAGCGCTACTGCGGGCGCCGGGTTGGACAACTATGATGCAGTCAAGCGTAACATCATGATGTATGCATCTCGCGGTATGGGCGCGGTGGCAAATCGGATCATTCGTCAGGCGTGGGGGCAGCTGAGTGCTGAACAGCAGAGCGATCTTGCGGCCACCCTGCAGGCAAACGGATGGGCAAGCTGACAGGAGGGCGCAGCTATGGCAAAAACGCTTTATGAGCTATATCTGGAAAACATGAAAAAGGCTGGGACGCAGAAGGCGTCCCAGCCTGCCGCGCTTCCGGCCATCAAAATGCCGACGCTGGAAGCACCGAAAACGACACCCACCGCCAGAGCTGCCGAACGCCCGG
>OQVL01001777.1_pt1 | contig 13047 bp, 6 predicted proteins | sample 1691501 | NCBI WGS metagenome assembly OQVL01 (sample SAMN03418253, study PRJEB22391) | human gut metagenome | biome: human-gut; feature: organic feature; material: feces | host: Homo sapiens | place: Tanzania | collected 2013-01
GTAAACAAGATGGATATGCAGGGCACGGATGCGGAGAAAGTGCAGGCAGAGCTAAAGAGCGAGCTGAGCGATGGCTGCGTGGATTTTTCTTCACAGGATTTATTTGATGAGCTTGCCATGTGCAGCGAGCCTCTTTTAGATGAATTTATGGAATCGGGAAAGCTTGCGGATGTGCATATTGCGCAGGCGGTGGCTCAAAGAGAGGTGTTCCCCTGCTTTTACGGCTCGGCACTTAAGCTTGACAGAGTGGATACGCTGATTCAGGGACTTTCGAGGTTTATGTGTGAAAGAAATTACCCTGACGATTTTTCTGCCCGCGTATACAAGATAGGCAGGGATGACAGAGGCAGCAGGCTGACATTTTTAAAGGTTACCGGAGGCTGTCTTAAGGTCAGGGACAAAATAGAGTACAAAGCGCATGGCGGTGACGAGGCGAAAGGCCTTTTGATTGAGAAAATCGACCAGATAAGAAAGTATTCCGGCGAAAAATATGAGATAGCTGATGTGGCAGAGGCAGGTGAGATAGTTGCTGTCACAGGTCTTAGCTCGACATTTCCGGGGCAGGGTCTCGGGTTTGAGCAGCAGTCCAATATGCCAATACTTGAGCCGGTACTAAACTATAGGATGATTCTGCCGGACGATGTAAATCCGGCGGCATTTATGGAAAAGCTAAAGCAGCTTGAGGAGGAAGACCCACAGCTTTACATAGTGTGGGTGGAGGAGTTTAAGGAAATCCATGTGCAGCTCATGGGGCAGGTGCAGATGGAGGTGCTTGTGCGTCTCATAAAGGACAGGTTTGGTGTTGTTGTCACGTTCGGACCGGGCAGCATTGTATATAAGGAAACGATAGCAAGGGCTGTCGAGGGAGTAGGACACTTTGAGCCGTTGCGCCACTATGCAGAGGTGCATCTGCTTTTGTCACCTGCAGAGCGTGGCAGCGGAATAACAGTCACATCCACCTGCAGTGAGGATGTGCTTGACAAAAACTGGCAGCGCCTCATAGCCACACATGTTGAGGAAAAGGAGCACAGGGGTGTGCTCACAGGCTCGGCGCTTACCGATGTGAAGGTCACTATTCTTACAGGAAGAGCACATGTAAAGCACACGGAGGGAGGCGATTTCCGCCAGGCTACATACAGAGCAATCCGCCAGGGACTTAAATCCACAGAGAGCGTGCTGCTTGAGCCATACTACAGCTTTATCCTACAGGTGCCGATGGAGTATGTCGGCCGTGCAATGACAGATCTGGAGCAGAGATTTGCAAGAGCCGAGGGCCCGCAGTTTGCCACAACCGCTGCGAGGGAGATGGCAACAATTACAGGAAAGGCACCGGTTGCGACAATGCAGGATTATGTGAGTCTGGTGCATGCGTATACAAAGGGGCTCGGGCACCTGACACTGGAGCTGTGGGGGTATGATGAGTGTCACAATCCTGCGGAGGTGATTGCGCAGATGCACTATGACAGCGAGGAGGATTTCCGCAATCCGACAGGCTCGGTATTTTGTGCGCACGGCTCAGGCTACGTGGTGCCGTGGGATGAGGTCCCGGAGCATATGCACCTGCCGTATGTCTACCACGGAGATGAGTCTGAGGAGGCACTTGCAGCTAGTGCCCGCACGCAGAATGCATTTTCAGCGGAGGATGCGCAGGCGCTTGCCGGAAACCGCCGCAGGACGAGCTTTGAGAAGGCTGTCTCAGGTATGTCATCGGTGGAGCTTGATGCGCAGCTTGCAGATGTTTATGCCAGGGAGTTTGGCATGGGCAAAAACGATATCGCAGAGGATCAGAGGCGCAAATGGTCAGGCAAAAAGAAAAATGAGTATGAAGGCCTAAGTGGTAAACCGCGCACCGGAAAGCATGATAAGCACGGCAATCCGATTTATCCGAAGAAATCCCCGGGGGAAGAGTACCTGATAGTTGACGGATATAATATAATATTTGCATGGGAGGATTTAAAGGAGCTCTCGCGCATAAACATCGATTCGGCGAGAGATGCGCTTAAGGATGTTTTATCGGATTACCAGGGCTATAAGGGCTGTCATCTGCTGCTGGTGTTTGATGCGTACAAGGTGAAGGGCAATGCCGGAAAGAGAGAGACCTTCCACAACATAGAGGTCGTGTATACAAAGCAGGACGAGACAGCCGATGCATTTATCGAAAAGACTGTGTTTGGCATACGTGACAGGTACAAGGTAACAGTGGCAACCTCTGACGGACTGGAGCAGCAGACGGTCATGAGCCTGGGGGCACTGCGAATGTCAGCCCGCGAGCTTAAGGAGCATATTGATATGACGAAGCGTGCCGGGATGGAGGCATTCATATCACGATAAACGGTCATGAATGGTAGCAATATGTGTATAAAGAGATGTGTATAAAGAGATGTGTATAAAGAGATGTGTATAAAGACATTTGTATGTCATAAGCATAGATATTATAATAGTAAACAGGCAAGATTTTGATAGACAAGGAGACAAGAAAATGGTAGTAAACGAAAGCATGTATCAGCTTGGAAGCGTGCGCTCAGCAATCAGGGAGCTTTTCGAGTATGGTAAAAAAAGAGCAGCAATTGTAGGAAAAGAAAATGTATATGATTTCTCAATAGGAAACCCGAGCATACCGGCTCCGCAGATAGTAAACGACACAATAAAGGAGCTTGTGACAGATTATGATTCTGTTGCGCTGCACGGCTACACCTCAGCACAGGGAGACGTGGAAACGAGAGCGGCAATAGCTGAATTTTTGAACAACACACACGGTACACATTTTAATGCAGACAACCTTTACATGACAATGGGAGCAGCGGCATCGCTGTCAATCTGCTTTCGTGCGTTGACAAGCGACGCATATGATGAGTTTATTACCATAGCGCCATATTTCCCGGAGTACAAGGTATTTGTGAATGCAGCAGGAGCAAGGCTTGTAGAGGTGCCTGCAGATACAGAGCATTTTCAGATAGATTTTGAGGCTCTTGAGGAGAGAATCAGTGAGCACACCAGAGGTATCATAATCAATTCACCAAACAACCCATCCGGCACAGTCTATTCTGAGGAGACCATCAAAAAGCTCTCAGACCTCCTTGAGAAAAAGTCTAAGGAGATAGGAAGACCGATATTCATCATCGCAGATGAGCCGTACAGGGAGATAGTCTACGACGGAATCAAGGTACCGTTTGTGACCAAATATTACGACAACACACTGGTATGCTACTCATACAGCAAGTCACTTTCACTGCCGGGAGAGAGAATAGGATACGTCCTCGTGCCTGATGAGGTGTACGATAAGGCGGAGCTGTATGCTGCAGTCTGTGGTGCGGGAAGAGCACTCGGTTACGTGTGCGCACCAAGCCTGTTCCAGAAGATGATAGTAAAATGCCAGGGGGCAACCGGTGATATCAATGCCTACAAAGAAAACAGAGACCTTCTGTACGAGGGACTCACAAGGATAGGCTATCACTGCTTCAAGCCGGACGGAGCCTTTTATATGTTTGTAAAGGCACTCGAGGATGACAGCAATGCATTCTGTGAGAAGGCAAAGGAGGAGGATGTGCTCATAGTAGCAGCAGACGGCTTCGGCTGTCCGGGCTGGGTGAGAATATCATACTGTGTGGACAGGGAAATGATAAAGCGCTCCATGCCTGCGTTTGAAAAGATATACAACAAGTATAATAAATAATAGTTATAAAAAATAATCCGAAAAAGCGTCGAAAATTGTCTAAAAAATATGCAATTTTCGGCGCTTTTATTATGCGGTTTTCACAAAGTTGTCTCCGTGCGGCCGCTGTGTGACCGTTGTGTGACCATTGTTTTGTATAATGGAGTAAAGAGTGGGAATATAAATAAAATCATAACGGAATAGTTATAAAAAATACAATAGAAAAGGAGATATGAGAGTGTTTAATAAAAAACTTAACAGGTTACTAGCAATCATGCTAGCTTCTGTAATGGGTGCGACATCGCTTCCGGCAACACCGGTAAGTGCTGGTACACCCTCTTCAGAGTATGATATATCTAACGACGCAGCTTCGGATGATATATCTGACAGTAAAATTCCAGATGAACAGGATTCGGATAATAATGCCACCGAGGAAAAACAGCCACAGCAGCTGACGGTAGAGTATACACCGGCGGATGATATTTATGTGGGGAACAAAGTTGTTCCGGTGGTAAAATCCGACAGGGCGGATGCAGCCGTTGACAATTTAAAATACACTGTTGTAGAAGGCGAAAATCTGATTGAAAAGGATACAGACTTTGCATCAAACGGTATATGGACAGCAAAGGATACCGGAACTGTAAGGATAAAGGTGACAAAAGCAGAAGATGACAAATATAAGTCAGCAGAGGCAGAATATACTGTTACCATCAAAGAATATGATTACAGCAGTATGAATAACAGCCTGACAGGGACAATGCTGCAGGGTACACAGTTTTATGTAGAAGCACCTACATTATCGCTGGCAAGTGACAATCAGGCGGTATATGTGGTTAGAAAAGGTGATGAATGGATTGAAGCTGATAAATATCAGCTTATGCCACAGCAGGGTGATAACAGACAGACTCTTGTAATAGCACGTAAGGACAAGGAAAGCGGAGCTATCACAGATATTGGAAGTCTGCAGCTCGACTACAAATATGATACACAGCCTCCAAAGATAACATTGAATCCAAAGGAGGATGATAAACCTGCTTTCACAAAGGATGCTGTGGATTATTATGGAAATGTCAGAAAAGTAGACATGAATATCCACGATGTCTCTTTGGATGATGGTTCCACACAGCTTTGGGTAAAGGTTGATGACCGGGAAGAATTCGATGTATTTGATGTCGATAATGCCCAGAAGCTGATTGATGCAGGAATAGAGTATAGTGACTGGATCGTGACAGGGGCTGATTATAGCAGCTGCATCACATTTGGTACAAAAGAGGATGAGGAACACAAATATCAGATAATCAGAATGTATGCGAAGGATCAGGCGGAGCATGAGTGTAATGATACAAGCTCAATAGAGCAGCCGTTTTATGTGGATAGAAAAGCGCCTTCAGGTACTATTGGATATGATGCTGATTTAATAGACGAGCAGAATATGGCCAGTCAGCAGGCAGCAAAGGTATATGGACAGCTGGAGGATATCAGCGGAATAAAGCAGGCATTCTACTATGTGAATAAATCAGATGAAAGTGGCAGTATTTTAAATGATGAGCAGGTAAAAGCACTTGATGATTCAGCATGGAAGCCGTTAGAGCTTATTGAGGATACATATGATGCCCGATATAAGTACAAGATTAATACATCTGATCTGAAGGATACTTCATATAACGTATATGTAAAGGCTCAGGACAATTGTAATGGCGAGACAGCATTTTTCTCCACAGCGAAGCTGGTTGTTGATACCCTGCCACCGGAGCTTACAGTGTCACAGGATACCATGACAGCAGCCAATGAAAAAGGCTGGCATAAGGATGATATAAGCTATATCGTTAAAGCAGCTGACAGCTTATCAGGAATTAAGAGTGTTGAATACACTGTATTTGACGGGAAAAAGAAAATTGTATCAGGACAGACTGTTGAGCTTGACGCAAGCGGGGAAGGAAGGATAACCATTTCGGCAGCAGAGCAGTTTAACGGAACGGATCTGATGCTTTCAGTAAAGGCAACTGATTATGCCGGACTTAAGACAGAGGTTACAGGTGACAGCTTCAAGTTCAGCATGGACAGTCAGTCACCTGATGTCATTATAGAGCCGGAAGCGGGTAAAAACAGAAAATATTTCAATGACGATGTCCGTATAAAAACAAGTGTAACTGACAGCATTTCAGGTGTTGTATCAGCAAAATACCAGATAGTGACAGATGATCAGTCAGTATCGGATGATGAAGGGGCATGGAATGAGCTTGATGAATCAGGAATCATAAATGTATCGGCTGAGGCTTATTTGGATAAAAAGACAGATGTATATGTTAAAGCTGTTGATGAGGCAGGAAACGTGACTGTAGCGGATTTGACAGCAAGCGGCAGCCAGCCATTTTATATTCATAAGGCAGCGCCTGCAATAACAGTGACATATGGTACACCTGAGCAGCCGGATCCACAGTGCATCCGCAGTGTAAAAGGCACTGAGTATTACAGGGAAAACAGGATTGCAACCATTTCGGTAAAAGAGAATGAGCTTTTCTTTGACCCAGATGAAACAAAAATCAATGTAAAGGTTGATGGAAATGAACAGACACAGTCAGATGCATGGTCTGAAAAGTCATACTGGGTAAAGACAGGCGAGGGAGCAGAAGCTGTTTACAGTAAGCAGCTCGTATTCAATGCAGGACACAAGTATGAGCTGAGTGTCAGTGCAAAAGATTTGTGTGGTAATTCAGATAATGGATTTGAGATAGAAGGAGACAAATCAGCAGAGTTTGTAATTGACGTACAGTCGCCGACAGGAAATATCAGGTTTGACGGACTTTCAACAGGCATGGATACCGTGTGGGATTTAGTGCTGCCAAAAGACAAATATGAGATTTCAAGATTTGCTGCCAAGAAGGTCAATATTGCCGGACAGCTAGGAGATGAGCTTAGCAGCATCGAGTCGGCAGAGTATTTCGTTTCAGCAGAGGATGCAATAATTGACGTAGACAGTATTCAGGAGGCTGACTGGAAGACACTTGACAGCCTTAATGAGGATGGCACCTTCAGTGAACCGATAGAATGCGAGAACAAAAACTGCGTGGTATATGTCAGGGTTACAGATTTAAGCGGTAATGTTTCATATATCAGCACAAATGGATTGGTAGTTGATACATGCGCACCGGCAATATCAGTCATCACACCTGAGACAGCATCAGGAATGTACAGTGCAGATGTGCCGGTAAGTATAGAGGTATCAGATGAGAATGCCACAGGAGTTGCATCAGGAATAAAGAGCGTAAACTATACGGTAACAAATATGGGACAGCCGACACAGGATGGAACATTATATAGCTATGATAAGACAGCAGCGGGCTTAAAAGATCTGGAAAATCATGTAACAGAGCAATTTGACATAAGCGCGGCTTCAAACAACAGTAATGAAGTGCGTATAGATGTTACCGCAACAGACAATGCAGGAACGGCATACACAGTAACAAAATACATAAAAATAGATACAACAGCACCAACAGTGCAGGTAAGCTATGACAATAACAGTGCAGATACATCATTTGGAGACACAGCATACTTCAAAGCACCGCGAACAGCAACCGTAAAAGTAACAGAGCGTAACTTTGATGCATCAAAGGTAGCAGCGGAAATAAAAGCCGCAGCAGGTAAGGCACCTGCTCTTTCAGACTGGAGCACAGAAGGTGGAAGCGGTAACGGTGATGATACAGTACATGTTGCAACAATATATTACGGACATGATGACGATTACACATTTGGAATCGGAGTAAAAGACATTGCGGGAAATGCCGCTGCAGGAGCGGATTATGCAAATTCGCTTGCACCGACAAAATTTACAATTGATACGACAGCACCTGTTATTTCGGTAGCATATGATAACAACAGTGCATCAAACGGAAACTATTATAATAACAAGAGAACAGCAACTGTGACAATCACAGAGCACAATTTTGATACAAGCAGAATAGTACTGAGCATGACTGCACATGATGCAGGAAAATCAGTAGCAGCACCGGCATTTGGAAGCTGGTCAGATAATGGTGATACACATACGGCAACATTAAGCTTTGATGCGGATGCCACATATACATGGTCACTTGCATATACAGACAAAGCCGGCAATAAGGCAAAAGACCTTGCAAAGCAGGAGTTCTGCATAGATACGACAAAGCCTGTTGTAACAATCAAAGGTGTAACCCCGGGCTCAGTAAACAATAATTCAGGAAATATGTCATTTGTAATAGAGTGCACAGATACTAATCTTGAATCCTTTTCACCGGTGCTTACAGTTGAGGTATATGAAAATGGCAGATTCGTAAGAAAAACGATTACCGGAAATGTGATATCAATTTCAAATGGACAACGTGTAGAGTTTAGAAATCTCAATGAGGATGGAGTGTATTCACTGACATGCCATGCACAGGATAAGGCCGGAAATTCTTATGAAACAGTCAATATTATAGATGCAGGCGGAAAGCAGGTGACAGAGACTGCAGGGCAGGGAGAAAAATTGATGGATTTCTCCATAAACAAAGGCGGTTCAATCTTCTCGCTGGATGACAATACGATGAAGCTTGTAAAGGATTACTATGTGCAGAAGGTATACCATGATGTGGTAGTCAGAGAGATAAATCCGGATGAAGTTACCAGCTGTACTGTCAAAGTAAATGGAAAAGCACTTAAGCAGGGAACAGACTTCAGTGTGAATAATGTAAGTGAAAGCGATGGCTGGCATAAGTACGAATATGTGATATCAAATGCGGTATTTGAAAAAGAGGGTCAGTACAATATCGTTGTGGAGACAAAGGACAAAGCAGATTCAGTTGCCTACAGTGATGTGAAGAGTGTAAATATTGAATTTATTGTGGACAAGACAGCACCTACATATACATTGACAGGCGTAGATGAAAACAATGAAAACTATATTGGCTCAAAGAATGCAGTATTGATGCCGAAGGATGATGGCGGAAAGCTTGGACGTGTAAAGATTACTGTAGTGGGCAAGGATGACAAAGAAAAAAAGGTTATCAAGGAAATGTCGGGAGACGATATGCTTGACTATCTGGACAAGCATGACGGAAAGATAGAGTTTGAAGTACCTAAGGAGGTGCTCTCTGCAAAAGACGGTGATTCAAGGCTTATGGTAGAGTGTGCAGACTGTTCTGTTGACGAAGGTGGAAAGACCAATAAAGTGAAAAAAATATATGGTAAGGATACAGAAGCAGATACAGAGATTGCCGAAGATGATGTACCTATGGAATCAAATTCGTCAGATGTCAAATCAGTAGAAACAAACAATGATAAGGCAGTATATATAATTGGAGTAATAATATTATTTGTACTTATAATTGCTATATTGATAATCGCTTATTACATGAGAAAAAAGCTGAAAGAAAAAAAAGACAATGATGAGCAATAAGATAATTATCTATGTGTTTACATCACCATGTGGTGGTGTGGGAAAAACAACAATGTCTGTGGCATGCGCGAAAGCGCATGCCCTTCAAGGCAGACCTGGCAACGAAGATTTTGAATTCTGGGAGGAGTGTGTATGAGATTTGAAATAGCAGCTGACACGGACAGAGGAATCGTAAAAGAAACTAATCAGGATAGTCTGCTGGTAAAGTGCTTCTCAACATGCAAAGGAGACATGGCATTTGCAGTATTATGTGACGGCATGGGCGGCTTATCGAAGGGTGAGCTGGCCAGTGCCACTGTAGTCAGGGCATTTGACAGATGGAGTGACGAGCAGCTGCCTGAGCTCTGCAAATCGTCGACCCCGGATATTGACAGTCTGATTCTGGAAAGACAGTGGGATGAAGTAATACAGCAGCAGAACGAAAAAATAAAAGCATATGGCAAAGCACATGCAGTAAACATGGGAACAACAGTGGTAGCGCTGCTTGTCACGCAAAAAGCCTACTACATTATAAACGTGGGCGATTCCAGAATATATAGCCTTTCAGACCATATAGAAAGGCTTACGACAGACCAGACATATGTACAGCGGGAAATTATGAATGGAAATATGACACAGGAGCAGGCTATGAGAGATCCGCGAAGGAATGTACTGCTGCAGTGTGTCGGGGCATCAGCAGAGGTAAAGCCGGAGTACAGGACCGGGGCAATGAAAAATGGAATGTCACTTCTGCTTTGTTCAGATGGCTTCAGGCATGAGGTATCAGAACAGGAAATCTATGAGATGCTGAAAACGGCAGCAACTGTAGACGGGCAGAATATGCACGACAGACTGGAGCAGCTCATCAGACTCAGCATGCAAAGAGGAGAGCGCGATAATATAACAGCAGCGCTCATAAAGGCACAGTAGGAGGAATAGATGCTTGAAATAGGCTCTTTAATTGACGGAAAATACAAGATACTAAACGAAGTTGGACACGGCGGAATGAGCGTTGTGTACCTGGCTATGAATGAAAGGGCAAACAAACAGTGGGCAATAAAAGAGGTCAGAAAGGATGGAGTAAAGGATTTTGAGGTGGTAAAGCAAAGTCTTGTTGCGGAGACCAATATGCTCAAAAAACTGAGCCATCCCAGTCTTCCTGATATTGTCGATGTCATAGATGAGGATGACAGATTCCTTATCGTAATGGATTATATAGAGGGAAATTCTCTCAAGACAGCATTGCAGGAGTACGGAGCCCAGTCGCAGAAAAATGTGATAAAGTGGGCCAAACAGCTATGCGACGTTCTTGGGTATCTGCACTCACAGAACCCGCCAATCATATATCGTGATATGAAGCCGGCAAACATAATGTTAAAGCCTGATGGAAATGTGGTGCTTATAGATTTTGGAACAGCAAGGGAATATAAGGAAAATAACATAGAGGATACGACATGTCTTGGCACGATGGGATATGCTGCACCGGAACAGTTTGGTGGAATGGGACAGACAGACGCGAGAACAGATATATATTGTCTGGGAGCCACAATGTATCATCTTGTTACGGGAATGAATCCCTGTGAGCCACCTTACGAAATAAGGCCGATCAGAGAAATTGACCCAACAGTGTCAGGTGGTCTTGAACGTATTATTACAAAGTGTACACAGCCGGATCCAAACAACAGATATCAGAGCGCAGCTGAGCTGATGTATGACCTTGAGCACTATACAGAGATTGATGACATGTATAGGAAGAATCTGAAGAGAAAGCTTGCGGTATTTATCACCACATCAGCTTTGACGCTGCTGCTTGGAACAAGTACAGTATTAAGCTATTGTGCGGCAGAACACAAAAAAAATGAAAACTATAATAGCATATTAAAAGAAGCGGATACCTATGACAATTATGACAACGGATATTACACGGCTATAGTAACCGACCCGACAAGGACGGAGGCGTATCTTAAGCTGAATGACAAACTGACAGACGATTTTGTACTGAACAGGGATGAGGCGCAGATATTGAACAGGCTGATGGTAGGTATAGATTGCAAGGACCACAATGGCCGGGTGCATACATATGATGTCATGGCAAAGCTGAAAGAAAAAAATCCAAAGGGATATGAGGATGTATGCTATAAGATTGGTGAAAGCTTTTTATTCTACTACGAAATCAATGTGGAAAAAGACAGATACTCCAGTGCAGCGCAGTGGTTCAAGGAAGTAAATGAGAATCATCCGGAGGCAGGAATATACTGTGAGATATCAGATTGTCTGACATTGATTAGCCAGTATGATGGAGCAAAGATAAAACAGACAGAAAAAACATATGAAGAATACAAAAAGCTATGGAAGCAAATAAATGAGCTATATGCAAAATCAGACAATTTTGACAGCTTAGACGCAAAGATTCAGGTATGGAATGAGATAGATGATATAGTTGACACAAATATCACATCATTTATAGCAGTGACAGATAAGGATAAAGTTATGGATTTATTACAGACAATAAAGGACAAAACAGAAAAGCTGGATAAATCCATAATGCGCGAGCAGATAACAGGATTGCAGGATAATATAGACAAAACAATTGAGAAGGCACAGAGCGTGAAGGAGGAAAACAAAGATGACTTATAATCAGTACAGGATGATATTTTACGTATCCTTCACGGCATTTGCCATAATGCTTATAGCTACAATAGTCATACTTATAGTGCTTGAAATACCTAAGGTCATAGGTGCACTTACCGGAAAATCTGCCCGGAAAGGAATTGCAGCAATTGTACAAAAGCAGACAGCGGGACATATTGACATAACATCGTCCGGTCCGATAGCACCGTCATATAACCTGGCAGGGGAGAATAAGAAAAAGCCGGGATATACACAAAATATAGATGAAACTACTGTGCTGGATGCACCGACAGAAGTATTGCAGGATGAAACCACAGTATTGGAAGATATAACCGAAAAGCTGCAAAAAACCAATATCAGGTTCGAAGTAACAAAGAAAATAGAATTTTTACATACGACAGAATGTATCTCATAAGGAATGGAAAATAGCGAATGTCTAAATTAAAAGTAAGCATAAAAAAATCGACCGTTACTGCCATGATGAAGGCAGGACGAAAGGAAAGAATAAATGAAACCGACGGAGAAGTAAAACATATATCTTCAAATGAATTTGAAAGTGAAGTCTTAAAATCTGAAAACGTAGTTTTAGTAGATTTTTATGCCACATGGTGTGGACCGTGTAAAACAGTCGCACCAATACTAGAAGAAATAGCAAAAGAAGATAGAAAAATAAAGATAGTAAAAGTTGATGTGGATGAATCAGAAGACATATCAGCAAAGTATAATGTAATGTACATTCCAACATTAGTAATCATAAAAGATGGTGAAGAAGTAGATAGAATAGTAGGAGCAGCAAAAAAAGCTGAAATTCAAAAAATGATTGAAGCACATTGTAAATAATAGAAAAAGTTACTACTACGAAAAAAAGCATATTGTTCACTTACAGATTTGACTTTTGTAGAAAAAGAGATTATTATGGTGCAAGAAATACAAAAATAGGAGGTCTCACAATGAAGAAAGTAGATTTAAAAAAAGACATTGATATAAATGAGGTAAAAACAAAATCAAAAAGTTTTATGAAAGAATTTAAAGAATTTGCAATGAAAGGAAATGTTGTAGATTTAGCAATAGGTATGGTTATAGGCTCTGCATTTACTAGCATAGTTAATTCATTGGTAAATGACATAATAACACCTTTAATTGGAGCAATAACTGGTGGACTTGACTTTTCAGAGTGGTTTATATCACTAGATGGAACAAAATATGCTTCACTTGCAGAAGCGAAAGATGCTGGAGCAGCAATACTTACATATGGAAACTTTATAACAGCTGTATTAAACTTTTTAATAGTAGCATTTGCAATATTTATAGTATTCAAAAAAATATTGGTTCCACATCATAAAAAAGAAAAAGTAGCAGAAGTTACTCC
>OQVL01001779.1_pt1 | contig 13045 bp, 9 predicted proteins | sample 1691501 | NCBI WGS metagenome assembly OQVL01 (sample SAMN03418253, study PRJEB22391) | human gut metagenome | biome: human-gut; feature: organic feature; material: feces | host: Homo sapiens | place: Tanzania | collected 2013-01
GACGTTCCAGCATGTTTCAGGATCGGCTCGGCGGACGCCGTACGGAGATTGACTACATCTGCGGCGCAGTGGCCCGTCTGGCGGCGCTTCACGGGTTGGAAGCTCCTTGCAATGCCCGGTTGACCGCTCTGGTTCATGACGTCGAAAACGGCGAAAGCCCTGTCCCCGGATGGGAAAAATTCGCCGGAAAAAATCCGTAAAATGAAAAAAAACGGTTTTTTGACGTCAAAACCGCAACTTTTTACTAAAATAATTGTGTCATTGACTTGACAGATGGCTTTCCGGAATGTATTGTGCCGATGTTGCAAATGTGCGCCACGGAAACCGCGCACGGAAATGGAAACGAGAGCAATATGAAAATTCGTTGTTTGTTGTTGATGCTGGTTCTGGCTTTTGCCGGAGGTGTTCTGTCTGCCCAGACATCATCCCGCTCAGGAGCCGGAAAGGCCGCGTTCGGCGTGCCCGCCGATTCCATCACGGTCGATATTACCCTGCAGAGAGCTCCGGTCTATTCCGTGGACAGCAAACGGACCCGCCTCGGCGCCGGCAATGTTCCCGACAATGCGAAACAGTGGCTGGTCAATGATATTTCCTTCCGCTTCAATTCCCGTTCCGGACGCGACGCCGGACCGGTTCTCCTTTACGGTTTGAAAGTGGTTCTGTGTCTGTATGTCCCCGCTTCCGGTGGCGGACGCGGTGATTCCCAGCTGTTCTTCGGGATGCAGGAACTCCATTGTGTCCTGGTTGATCCCGCCGCCAGAACCCGCCGTTACTGGGCTTCCCTGTTCATGCCCCCGAATTTCGTTTACGCTTTCTTTCCGGAAGACCGCAACGGAAAATATAATCTCAGAGCCCTGGAGGGCGCGATCCTGATCGTGGACCGCAACGGCGTGATCCTCGGTCGCAAAGCCTTCGCTTTCAAAGGGAAAGTGTCGAACAAACAGGCCGCTGCTCTGCTGGATGCAGTGGAAAAATTCAATAATGCACCGGGTTCCCGTCCCGTGATGCTCTGGCCGCGGGAAAAAACCCCGTGGGCATGGGTTGACGCCGACCGCTACGAGCTGCCGGCTGTCAACTTTTCTTTCAGTAACACTGGACGCACTGTCAATTAAGTAAGGAGTGACAAGACGCATGGCGACACAGGATTTAATGCTTTGTATTGATATCGGTTCCAGCAGCATCAAAGCTGCCGAGTTTTCCTATACTCCCGAAGGGGAAATGCGCATGGAACGTTTCGCTTTCGAAGAGTATGCCATCCCGGAAACTTCCCTCCAGGAAGTCGTCGAAGGCGATACACATGTGGAAATGCTCGAAGCTCTTTCCCATATCCTGAAAAACAACGAGTTTCAGTCGAAAAAAGTCAGCATCTCCCTTTCCGGTCACGATGCCTATATCCGTTTCGTCAAAGTCCCTTCCATGGTCAATGACGAGAAAAAAATCAGACAGATCATCGAATTCGAAGCCAGAAGCGCCATCCCGTATGAAATGAATGAGGTCGTCTGGGATTCGCAGCTGCTCAGCGTCGCAGACGACAGCGGCGAAATCGAAGCAATGTTCGTGATCGTCAAAAGCAATGAAATTGAAAGTGTTACGGAAGTGGTGGAATCTGCCGGAAAGCGGATCGATTTCATCGAGGTGTCGCCCACGGCCTGTTACAACGCGGCACGCCTCAACGGCATTGGCGACACAAACTGTGAACTGATTCTCAATATCGGTGACCGCTGTTCCACTCTTCTGTTTGTCGACGGCGGACGCCTGTTTGTCCGTGTCATCCCGATTGCCGGTCATGCCATTACCCTTCAGATCAGCAAGGAATTCGGCATTTCTTATAAGGAAGCCGAGGAAATGAAACGCAAACATGGCTTTGTTGCTTTGGGCGGCGCGTATGAAGAACCGGATTCCGAAGTTGCTTCCATCGTTTCAAAAATTGTCCGGAATGTCATGACCCGGCTTCACGGCGAAATCAGCCGCTCCATCAACATCTACCGTTCCCAGCAGAAAGGGCGCAAACCGGAAAAGCTTTATCTTGCCGGCGGCAGTTCGGTCATGGGATACACTCCGCGTTTCTTTGCGGACAAGCTCCGCATTTCCGTGGAATATCTCAACCCGTTCAAGAACATCGCCATCGGCGCGGAAGTCGACAAGGAACGCCTGGCGGATATTGCCCACATGTTTTCCGAACCCATCGGGCTGGCTTTGCGGCACGGAATGAACTGTCCGGTTGAAATATCCCTGGTTCCGCTGTCTCTCCAGAAATACAATGAATTCAAATCGAAAGCACCGTATTTCTATGCATCGGCGGCTTCGCTTCTGCTTTGTCTGCTCGTGACTTACGCAGGTTTCGCCAAACAGGAGCATATCGCCGTGGAAAAACGCGAGGTCGCGGTCAATCTGCTTGATAAAACCAAACGCGTGGTCAAGAATCTCAAATCCGCTGAAAACGAATTCAACTCTGTGCGTTCGGAGTATGAAGACGCCGCCAAGCTGCTGGATGAACGGGTCCGCTGGCCCGAACTTCTCAATGAAGTGCAGGCGATTCTTCCCGACAATGTCTGGCTCACCAAATTTGAATTGTCCAACACGCTTCCCGGTCAGAAAAATGCTCAGAAAAAAGAAGAAAGTGGCGGTTTGTTCGGCGGTATGGTCAATATGGGCGGTTCGCAGGAGCAGGTTTCGAAGGATTATGTTTCCGTTTATCTTGAAGGCAACGGCTGGGTTTATGACCAGCAGTTCGCCGAACGGTTTACTCAGCGTCTCAGCGAATCCAAGTATTTCGAGTTCAACCGGAATACCGATTCCATCGACACTCTCCGCAACGGTGTGCTTCAGAGAGGCGAATACAATATTGCCACTTTCGAGCTGACCCTTAAAATGAAAAATGTGATCAAACAGTAAGGATTCGGATATGAATTTTTTCAAGAAGAATATCATTTTCACCATCGTTGCGGCGATTACTCTGCTGGGGTCCATCCTGCTGATTTATCTGGACTGGACCAAGCATGATGCCGTAACTGCTGCCAACGAGCTGACACAGAAAAGCGAAAACGAATTCAATGCCGCTTTCCAGAAAGGCAACAAACCTGTCGCTCTGAATATTCAGATGATTAAACAGGATACCGAAGTGCTGCGTGCCAAAACCACGGAACTTCAGCGTGTTTTCGGCAAACCCTACCGCAAGGCACTTCAGCAGTTCGCAGCTTCCTTCAAAGTTCCGAAAGATGACAAGGCTCCCGCAGAGGGAGAGGACGGAAAGCCCGTTCCGGAAGAAAAGGTTACGGAAGATGATCTCTACCGGATCATGCGCGAACTGTTTGAGAATGGCGAGAATACAGTCAAGACCGCGGATGTACTGATTCCCAAATTTTTCGCCGCACTGGAAAAGGAAAAACGGCTCAAACATGATGATGTTATTGCCTCATACCGGAAATTTCTTTCGGATGTTCAGCTGGAAACAGTGGAAGATTTCCTGACACTGGAAGCCGGTTATGATATTCTGGGTGCGGCGCTGGGACTTCCCCGTACCATGAGTGCTTCCATGGCGCATGTGTATCTCGGTCAGATGCAGCACAAAATCCGCAATCAGCGGCTGATTCCCGGCGTAACCACACTCGGAACGGTGCAGAAATTCACCTTCGACCAGTATGTGGAGTCTTTCCCGTCCGTTGATGCCATCCGGGATATTCTGGATACCATGCCGATCTTTGAAGATATTTTCCGCCGCATGACTCGTGCCAGACTGACCAGAGTTGAGGATTTCACCCGTGAAAATGTCGTGAAAGTTTCTGACAAATATACGGTCTACAATTTCAAAACCACTGTCATTGGACCGATGAAAGCCGTGCGCGAGTTCTCCAACAGTCTGCTGAATGCTTACAAGGACAACCGGGTGTATGCCATCACCTGGGTCCTGCTCACGTCCGAAGATTCCGCCAATGAAGTTGAAAGTGAACGCAAGCTGCTGTTTCCCGACAGCGGACGCAATGAACAGCTGGAACCGGAACTGGTGTTCGGACGCAATCCGCGCAGCCGCGGACGCGTCCGCAATAATGCTCCGCGCCGCAATGCCCCCGCTTTTGCCGCCGGTGCTGCGCTCCGCCGTCCTCCCAGCGAAATGGAAGCGGAAATGCAGCCGGATTACGGCAGCACGGTCATCGGCATCAGCAGCAATGTCAAAGCTGAAATCAAATTCAAATATTACGTTTTCACCGGCGATATACTCCAAAAGCAATAACAGGCGAGGTTCAAGTTGAAGGCATTTCTGAAAAAACATTATGAAAAAATTCTGCTGGCGTTTCTGCTGGTCGTATTTATCCTTCTGCTGCTGTTTCAGCTGATCCTGCTGGGCGCCAGCGAAAAAATTCAGGTGGATAAGCTCAAGCATTTTCGTGAGCCGCCCCCGAACTACACTCAGGTCAAGTTCGATGTTCCTGAATCGCCTTACCGCGTACTGGAACGTCTTCCCGAAAAACCGCATTGGAACGAGGCTCGCCCGCGTGGCGTCAATGCAGTGCATTTCACTGATTTAATGATTCCGTATCCGATGGCTCTCTGCCCGTATTGTCTGCGCATCATCCCCGCGGATTCCTATCCCGCACCCAATACTCTCGACAGCGGAAAATGTCCTTTCCGCGACTGCGGCAAAACTCTTCGTGCTCCGTACCGTTCCGCCGTGGCACAGAATCAGGACAGTGACGGCGACGGCATTCCCGATAAAGAAGAGACTGCCATGGGGCTGAATCCGCAGGATCCCAGCGATGCCGCGGTGGACAGCGATGATGACGGTTTTTCCAACTACGAGGAATATCTTGCCAAAACCAAACATAAAGATCCCAAGAATCGTCCGCCGTATCATGAAAAAATCCAGGTGCGTTCCGTTACGCAGGCTCGGCTGCCCTTCCTGTTGAAGAACGTTTCGTTCAAGAGCGACAAGAGCAAGAAAAATGCCGAGATTCAGTTCGAAGTGGATTTGCCTGCCACCCGCGGCAGACGCCCTTCCAAAAACATGTTCCTGAAAGTCGGTGAGTCGTTCCCGACTCTGGCGGGACAATTCCTCATTGAGGACATTGTTTCTTCCGGTGATGAAGTTCAGGTGGTTCTCAAAAAAAGCGACAATGGCGAACGTATCACCGTTACGCAGAACAAGCCGGTGCTGGAACCCCGGATCAAGGCGGTTCTCTCCATCAATCTGATTAAGGACGTTCTTGAAAAAGAAGTCTATGACGGCTCCAAATTTACCATCGGCTCTCTGAAAACCAATGTCGATTCGTATGAAGTTGTCAGTATTGACCGTGAAAAGAACACGGTTACGCTGAAAGATACACGGGATGGAAAAACTTACGTGATAGAGCAGAAATCCATGATTCAGAAAAAGATTGATGCTGTCCGCAAGCCGGTTCCGCCCCGTCGTCAACCCGGAAATTCAAAACAATAATATATAAGGACAAAAAAGATGAGCGTGAGAATATTCCGACATGATGGAATGAACAAGCTCCTGCCGGTATTATGTTCGGCAGTGCTGGTTTCTTTCGCGGTTCAGGCGCAGCAGCCTTCCAATTTCGAGGAGGAACTGCCCATGGAGGCGCAGAGCGATGAAGTCAAAAAGCGCAATGCTGTTCTGGAAAACAATGTGTTTCCCCTGGAACTCCTGGGCGACCGTCTGACCAAAGAACAGAATTTCGAGCGTGCGTATGAAGCGTATGCCCGCGCGTGTCAGGTTTTTGAGAAAGCCGGACTGGGCGACTCCGAATATGTCAACTCGATCCGGGTGAAACTCAAAGCCAAAGTGACTGGTGCCCGCAAGGCATGGGGTGCCGCGGTGTTTGCCGAGGCAAAGAAAATTTATCTGCCGTCCCTGACCATCAAAGATGCCGAAGCGGCGGTCAAAGGATTCCGCGATGCCAAAAAACTGGCGCAGGATTCCATCGCTCCGTATTACGCCGGAGCAAAAACCGGCAAGGTTTCTCCGACGACTCTCGATGTGCTCATCAAGAAAGATCCTGCGTTCAATGACAATGTTCAGGCGTTCATGATGGACTGCGACAAAATGGAGGATGCCTACCGGTTCCGTGAAGAAACTTCACTTTCCGCCGTAGATCCGGATTATTCCCGCCGGAACAAAGAAATCAGTTTTCTGCTGCGTCAGGCGGATATCTATTACAAGAACCGTGAATATGCCAAGGTGCGTACCGCCGCCGAACGTGTTCTGGTGCTGGATCCCTACAATCAGAAAGCCATTTCCCTGCTGAACCGCACATATAAGAAACTGGAAGCCATCGGCATTGCCCGCAGTGAAAACGATGCCATGGAGCAGATGGCGGAAACCGAATGGCTCTGGAATGAACCGATTCCGCCGATGGATGCCGACAGCGAAGAAGCCGCACCGAAGGAAATGACCGGTAACCGGACTGCGCTGTATGACAAACTTCAGAAGATCATTGTTGACAAAATTGAATACGAATCCACGGATATCCAGTCCATTCTGGAACATCTGGTGCGGATCAGCAAACAGCAGGATCCCACGGGCGAGGGCGTCAGTATCATTCCGCCGTCCAACCTGGAACTTCGTACACGGAAAATTCAGTATCTGGAATTGGAGCAGATGCCCCTGCTGGACATTATCCGTTATGTCTGCGAGATTGCGGGTCTGAAATATAAAATTGAAGACAAAGCGGTCATGGTGGGCGTGAAAGCCGCCGGCGACATGGAAATCGGATTTTACGAAGTGCGTAAGACGCTGATTCAGCGGATTGCAATTGAAGCCGAACCGCCGGGAAAGGAAGAGAGTTCCAGTTCCAGCAACAGTTCGCTCAAAGACGGAGACAAATTCTCTGATAAAAGTCTGACCGAAGCGGTGGAAGATGAACGCAAACTGCCGGAAGTTACGCAGGAAATGCTGAAGGATTATTTCATCCCGATGGGTATTCCGTTTGACGAAGGCAGCACGATTTCCTATGATTCGCGCAACGGCAAACTCATTGTCAAGAACACGCCGGAAAACCTGCGCCGTCTGGAAGCTCTTCTGCGTGAAGTGGATATTCCGCCGCCGCTGGTGCTGGTGGATTCCAAGGTCATGGAAGTTTCCATGAACACGATGGAGGAACTGGGTTTTGATTGGATGCTGACCTACACCAACACGGAAACCGATCACAAAATATCGTTCTCCGGTCTCAGCTCCAGCAGTTTCTATCGTTCCGATGCTTCCAACTATGTGGTGAGCGGTCTGAAACTTATCCCGAATTTTGGCGGTGATCATCAGTTTGATCTGTCGCTTTCGATCCGTGCTCTGGATCAGAAAGACCGCGGAGAAATTCTGGCGACTCCGCGTCTGCTGGTCGCTTCGGGTTATCCCGGCACTCTAAAAGTGGCGGAAGAACGCTACTTCCCGGATGACTGGTCCGATGCCGAAGTGGAAATCGTCAACGGTACATCTTACACGTATACCGCGCCGACGCCGGAATTCGGCGATGCCACTCCGGTGGGTACCATCTTCAAAGTTACGCCGACAGTCAGTTCCAACAACTACACGGTGCAGCTGAGCGTGGATACCGACATTACGCGCATGACCGGCTGGTCCAACTACGATTACAGCATCATCATCGGCGATCTGCTGAATTTGCCGGCGGACCGTTCTTCGACGAACTTCCAGCCGAAGATGAAAATGCCTGAATTCTCCAAACGGCACTTGAAATCGACCGTGAAGATTTACGACGGCGAAACCGTGGTAATCGGCGGTATTCTGGAAGACATCGCCTCCCGCCGGGAAGACAAAATCCCGGTTCTGGGCGACATTCCACTGGTCGGACGTCTCTTCACTGATACGTCATCCGCCTCGGAAAAAGTCAACCTGATGGTCTTTGTGACGGCGCGATTGATGAAAGGCAATGGCCTTCCGGTGCGCGAAGCCCGCAAGCAGGGACTTTTCGAATTCAACGACAGATAACCCAGAATGGATGTGATGAAGATGAAAAACAGTAAAATCAATGAAATGATGATTTGCGGCGTATCTCGGAAACATTCTGTTCCGGGTTTGACGGCGGCTCTGCTGCTGAGTGCCTGCTGCGTTTTCGCGCAGGACGACAAGGGAAAGAAAGCCGCTGTTCCGGAAAATGCCCCGGATGCCGCTGAACAGAAAATCGAATACCGGAACAAGGAAACCGTCCGGCTTCAGGGTATCGAGAAGAAAATCGACGGCATGGTGGCACAGGCGGGCAAATTCTATCGCAGCAATGAGTTCGACAAAGCCATCGACCTGTATCTGGATGCCCGGAAACAGCTGGCTGATTTGTATGAACTGCATAAACAGCCGCGTTTCCAGGAAAAACTGGATCTCTGCACTGAAGCTGTTTCCAAAGCCTATTATTACTGGGCGCAGCAGATTTACAATGATGCGGTCAATTCCGCGAACCTGGCGGATTTCGATAAAGCCATCGAAAAGTGTCAGAAAGCAATGGAAATCTATCCGCCCTGCAAGGAAAAAATGGAGAAAATCATTGCGCGTTATCAGCTTATGAAGGACGGTGTGCAGGTCCGCAAGGATTTGGAAGAAGCCAACCCCGACCCCGCTGAAATCCGCGAAAAGAATGTTCTCCTGCGTCAGGGACAGGTTCTCTATGATACCAAACAGTGGGATAAAGCCCGTACGAAATTTGAGGAAGTGATTGCTCTTGATCCGTACAACACGACGGCGATTGACTACATCCGCCGCATTAATCTGCGGTCGATGGAGGCGGCGCGTCAGCGTACCGGTGTGATGCGCAATGCCCGCAATGCCCAGGCAACTTGGGAAATGGTTACTCCGCTGATCAAGCAGGAACCTTCAGATTCTCAGCTTCCGGAAAATTTCATTTCGAAAAACAGCCAGAATGAAAAAATCGCGGACAAACTCAAAGAAATCATCATTGACAAAATCAGCTTTGAGGAAGTCTCCATTGCCACGGCAATCCGGTATCTGCGGCAGTGCAGCAAAGAAAAAGACCCCGAAAAAATCGGCGTCAACTTCGTGCTGCGCGGCAAAATCAACCAGCCTCTGAACCGCGATGGCGAATCCGTGGAGAGCGAAAGCGACAAAACCGCCAATGACAACCGCGGCGGCAACAGCAATAATAATAACAAAGATGCGGAAGACGCCGGCGACATTGAGCCGCTGACCATGATGCTGGAAAACATTCCGCTGGAAACGGTCATCAAATACATTTGCCGTCAGGCGAACCTGAAATACCGCATTGACGACAATGCCGTAGTCATTGCATCCAAGGATGTGCCGCTGGATGATGTCCAGACGAAAGTTTATCCGGTGGAAAAATCTGCAATCACACTGCGGGACGGTCAGACCGTGCAGGAATTCCTGACGGAAAAAGGCATTACTTTCGATGCCGGTGCTTCGGCAGTGTACAAGGAATATATCGGCCGTCTGATTGTAACGAACACGCCGAAGGAACTCCAGCAGGTGGAAACGCTGCTGAGCGATATGAACAAGGTGGATCCGCAGGTTCTGATTCAGACGAAGTTTGTGGAAATCAAACTGAATGACCTGGAAGAACTGGGTTTCAAATATCAGCTGTCGCGCAACAATTCGAACGTGGGATATTTCTCCGCGACGAGCGACCGTCTGACTGCGCTGGCGCCGGGTGAATCGTTCACCTCCAAGGATGTTTCGAATCTCTACACGAGCACCAGCGATGCGAACTGGCTGCAGTATAATTCGACCGTGAACGGCAATACTACGTACACGAACAATACAGGCAGCACGATTTATTACACGAAAGCTCCGCTGCAGAAGAGTTCCAGTTCCTACACTGTCGGCGGCGGGGACATTATCCGCACGATTAGCAGAGCCAAGACACTGGAAAACAATACGCAGGACGGTCTGGCGACTGATTTCTCGGTCTACAATAACAACGGATACCGTTTCAACGCCCAGCTGTATGCTCTGGATCAGGCAGACTCGGCGGATACGCTGTCCTGCCCGCGGGTGACGACGATGCACGATACGCCGGCGACAATTCAGCTGGTGACGGAAAAATACTTCCCGACCGACTGGGATGAATCGGAATATACGATCATGGGAAACAACGTGCCGGTGTTCACGGGTTCCGTGCCGAATCTGGATGAGGAACAGCAGCTGGGTATCTCACTGGATGTTACGCCGATTGTAGACTCGGACAACTACACGATCCATGTTCTGATGCGTCCTCTGCTGCGCAAATTCACCGGATGGGATGATTATTCCTATAATGTGCCGGTGAAGCTGAACGACAATTCCCCGGCGGTGAACATTCCGAATACGATGATCATGCCGAGGATTGAAGAACGCACGGTGGATACCCAGGCGACCTGCAGCGATAACGGCACAATCGTGCTGGGCGGGATGATCCGCGATGAAGTGACTGTGGTGGATGACCAGTACCCTGTGCTGGGCGATCTGCCGCTGGTCGGCCGGTTCTTCCAGAGCAAAGGCCGGACGTCTTCGAAGTACAACCTGCTGATTTTCCTGTCCTGCCGTCTGGTCAATCCGGACGGATCGCCGCTGCGCGAACGGGAAAGCCGCGGACTGCCGCCCTTCAAATATTGAGGCGGTGTCTTCAACCGATATCAACGTCTCTGGTTTCGGCCGGAGGCGTTTTTCTTTTTTGCCGAGGCGAATATGAAGAAATATAGTGTAATTCCGCCAGCACTGCACACATCGGGCATTCAGGTGGGAGTGTTGACAGGTGCGCATTTTCTGGTGGATATGCTGGGCGGACTGCTGCCGGGTTTTTTGCCGGTTGCGCTGGTGTATTTCGACATCAATCTTGGTCTGGGGGTGGTGATTCTGAGCAGCGTGAGCATTGGCTGCAATCTGATGCAGATTCCGGCTTCGCTGCTGGGACGTGCCATGCGTTCGCCGACACTGCTGACCGTCGGGCTGGTGATGGCGGGACTGATTGTTCTGCTGGGCGCCATGCCGCGGGAAACGCCGGTCTGGGTTCTGTGCATTCTGATGGTTACGGTGGGATGCGGGATTGCGCTGGTGCATCCGCACGGCTTGCGCGGGACACAGCACGCACGGAAAGTTGCGGTGAGTGTATCGACACCTGTATTCATGACGGGCGGATTCCTGGGTGGAGCTGTCGGTCCGTGGCTGAGTTCACTGCTGGTCGGACATTACGGCCTGAAGGGGCTGAGCTGGCTGATCCTGCCGGTGGTGCTGGTGATCGGCGGTCTGTGGCTGACTCATGTGAAGCTGACGCCGGATCAGCCTGTGCAGAAAACACCGGACGAACCGCATACGGAAGTTCAATCCGGTTCGGAATGTCCGTGGGGTTTTGCGAATCTGTGTCTGATTGCGACTTTGCTGAACATGGGTACGACGACGATTCAGGCCCTGCTTCCGTCGTATCTGAATACACTGAAGTATTCGCTGTCATTCGGCGGGTTCTGTTCGATGCTGTTCGGAATCGGTTCGGCGGTAGGTTCCATTTCGATCGGTGTGCTGGTGCGGAAATACCGCTGTACGCCGTTTGTGCTGGGCGCACCGGTGATGCTGATCTATTTCCTGCTGTCGAAATACAGTGCGGCGTGTCTGCTGGTTCCGCTGGGCGGAATGCTGGCAAGTTCGTGTTTCCCGCTGCTGGTCTCATTGTCGCGCAATGCGGAAGGCGGTTTGTCCACAAGTATGCGCATGGGATTGATTGTCGGCGGAACTTGGGGGTTTGCCGGCGTGGTACTGCTGGTGATCGGACAGATTGCGGCACGAATCGGTTTGGCGCCGGTAATGCATCTGAGCTGGATTTTTTATGTCTGCGCACTGCTTGCGGCTGTGTTGACCCTGAAAAAAAGACGTCCGCCGGGAAAGACGGACGCCCAGTTGTAACTTCCTGGTGATCAGCTGATAAGTGAGCTGCGCAGTTCTTTGAGCAGCTGCACGGCAGAGCAGATGTCGGCATCCTGTTCCGGACCGGGAAGAATTTCGCGTTCGATAATGAGCGGACCGCGGAAACCGTTGTCTTCATAGAGTTTCCGCAGACATTCCGCGAATTGAGTATCGCCTTTTCCGAGAGGCGTTTCCTTGCCTCTGGCGGACTTCCCCGGTCCGGAACAGGATGCCGACATCTGCTCTGGGGGGTTGCCGGGACGGACAGCGTCTTTGCAGTGAACTGCCATGACGCGGTCGCCGAGGAGATCAAGAAATTCGAGCGGTTCGGTCTGGTCGTAGATGAGGAGATTGGCGGGATCGAAATTGATGCCGGCATTGGGTTCGCCAAGCTGTTCGAGAAATTCCTTGAGAACGGAGGCTGGTTCGGGACCGGTTTCAAAGAGAAAGTCGGCGTTGAATCCGGCGGCGAGACGGCAGAACTGACGCATGTCCTTGACCCAGCGTTCATACGCTGGAGTACCTGCTTCCGGGAAAACTCCCGCATGGCAGACAAACTGGCGGACGCCGAACTGTTGTCCCCAGGCAATCTGGCGCATGGCGAACAGCAGACGTTCGGCGCGGTGATGTTCGGGGGTGATGCCGCATTCTTCGGGCGACCACTGCATGTTTTCGAAAAAGAGGAACATGGACGGGACGGCAAGCCGGTTGCGGTAAAGCGATTCGGCAAGGACGGCAGTCTGGTGTTTTCCGTCGCAGCCATGCATGTAATTTTCGCCGATCCGGCAGAGCTGGCAGCATTCCATGCCGACTTCCCGGATGAAATCGAGCCGGGAAACGGGGTCGGAGCCCAGACGGACCATAACGCCGATGGGCAGAGTAGGTTCATTCCTCATGATTCTCTCCTTTATGAAGTTTCGAAAACGAAAGGTAACGCGTGTTACTTGTTGAGATATTAATACCACATTTTTGAAAAAAGTCAAGCTGTTTTTATGGGAAAGAGGTAGTTTTTATCTGTGATTCCAGAGCCATCCCATAAAAAATCAAAAACGGGGTATAGATCGGAATGTGCTTAACAATTTGTCCCAGCACCACCAACCCCATGATTCTATCCTTTGTTTCGTTGTAGAGAAAAAGGCAGCTTGGGCTCTCTTTTTTGTCAAGCCTGAAAGATTTTTATGGGATAGCTCTGGA
>OQVL01001780.1_pt1 | contig 13040 bp, 9 predicted proteins | sample 1691501 | NCBI WGS metagenome assembly OQVL01 (sample SAMN03418253, study PRJEB22391) | human gut metagenome | biome: human-gut; feature: organic feature; material: feces | host: Homo sapiens | place: Tanzania | collected 2013-01
ACTCCTTCTTCTAAAAGGAATCTATCCTCGAAAATCCATCACAAATCTTTACCAAGTTATTCTTTAACGCTTACTTCAAATAGTTGCTATTTCTTCAAAATAGCTTTAAACAGCATGTCGGGTTTGTGAAAATCGGCTGTTTCGTCGTCAGTGATGACTGCGGAATACCAGTTCACAGACCCGTCTTTGCGATAATCCGCGCGGAACACGCCCATATAAAATCCTTCCTCCAGGCGCAGCCCCAGTTCCCGAAGTTCGTTCAGGTCAATGCTGCCGGACACTGTGTAGTGTCCTTCTTTGATGTCTCCGGTGTATTTCAATGTCTTGAAACCCCAAGTATAATCGAACTGACGGTAGTATTCTGCCTGATAATCAAGCACTCTGCCTGCAGGATCCATTTCTGCTCCATAGTAATGTGACATCAGGGTATCCGGGCTGAAGAAAATCTCCACGCGGTCCTCATAGATGACTGACATCTTGTCTTTGTACTCCGGCTCAAGCGTGAGAGTAGAATCATTGACCTCAAACGAAAACTTGAAGAGCGAGTCGTCGGTGGAGCAGCGGAATTTCGTGTCATCGTCGAGCCCGTCCCATGGCGCGTGCAGCCCGTCGATCTGGCCGTCGTTGATCGTGAAAACGTCGCTGCTGTTCTGGCCGCAGGCTGCCAAAAATGGCATTACGCATGCCGTGATCAATTTCTTTTTCATTTTGTCTCCTGGTTTAAGTTGTATGTGTTTTCCAATTCGACAAAGGTAGCATATTGTCTTTAAATTCGCCAAAAATCACTATATTTGAATACGTATAAAAATATGGAGACAATGGCATTGACAAGCACAAATATTGGGCGTATCGGCGAGATTCGCGCGAAGCAGGAGAGTTATTTCCGGTCTGGGGCGACGCTGGACGTGCGGACCCGCAAGGCGAATCTGGTCGCATTAGAGAAGGCGGTGCTTAAGTGGGAAAAGCCTCTGTGTGAGGCTCTTTGGAAGGATTTGCATAAGTCTTACGAGGAGTCTTATATCGCGGAAGTCAGCATTCTTCTCGGCGAAATCCGCACGCATATCAGGAATATCGGGAAGTGGACGAGGCCGCAGAGACGTCCGACTCCGATGAAACTTTTTCCGTCACGGAGCAAGATTATAAGCGAACCATTGGGGACAGTGTTGATTATTTCGCCTTGGAATTATCCGGTGCAGCTTCTGCTGACGCCACTTGTCGGCGTGATTTCGTCGGGATGTACAGCTGTGCTGAAACCTTCGCCATATGTGCCGGAGGTGTCCGATGTCATAGAAAAGATGATTCGGGATACGTTTCCGGAAGAGTATGTAGCTGTGGTTCAGGGAGATAGAGATGTGAATACCGCGTTGATGGAACAGCGTTGGGATATGATTTTCTTTACAGGAAGTCCCTCTTTCGGACGTGCCGTGATGGCTGCCGCTGCCAAAAATCTTACTCCTGTCGTACTGGAATTAGGCGGAAAAAGCCCGTGCATAATCGATAAGGATGCGGATATCGAGGTGGCTGCCAAGAGGGTGGCATGGGGAAAAAGCCTGAATGCCGGGCAGACTTGTATCGCGCCGGATTACCTGATGCTGCATAAAAATATTAAGGATAAATTCCTGTTGGAACTGGAGAAAGCGTTCAGGGAACTGCTTGGCGATGACCCGCATAAAAGCGAGCATTTCGTGAGAATTGTGAACGATGCCGCTTTCGAGCGCTTGGCGGGCTATCTGGCTGATGGTGAGGTGGTTTTCGGAGGAAAGACTGATAAGAGCGAGCGCTATTTCAGCCCGACCGTGCTGGACCATGTGAGCCCTGACTCGCCGGTGATGCAGGAGGAAATTTTCGGGCCGATCTTCCCAGTCCAGACCTTCAGCTCGCTCGATGAGGTTATCAGGTTTGTGTCAATGCGGGAGAAACCTCTTGCCCTTTATTATTTTGGAAGTCAGGGAGATAAGGTCTTGAAGCATACGACTTCCGGAGGCTCATGCATAAATGATGTAATAATGCATATCGCCAACGAAAATGTGCCTTTCGGAGGCGTGGGGATGTCCGGAATGGGCTGCTACCATCACAAACGTACCTTCGACGTGTTTACACATTATCGTTCAGTGATTTCCACGCCTACTTGGATAGATTTGCCGTTCAGGTATATGCCATACAAGTGGTTCAATGTAGTCAAGCGACTTTTATAAAAACTTCAAGTTTCGCAAGTGCGAAACACCGCTTATGGAGCCCGAGAGGGCGAAAGCAAGTCCCTTCCCCGAGGGGAGGGATTTAGGGTGAGGGTGACGTGCATGCAAAAAGTGCGTGGGGCTTAAAGCCTTCGAACGAGTGATGACCCTCAAACAAGCGCTTGCGCTCAGCAAGTTTGACAACTTGCGAAACTTGAGTAAAAACTTGAATATATGATGATGAAGGAGAAGGAAAAGCGTCTTTCGAATGCGGTGAAACCCGAAGGAATGGACGCGGCGGAGTGGCAGCGTGCGCTGCGCAGACAGTTTGCTGCCAGAGAAGTGCTTTCGATATCACCTAATGGTGAAGAGGCGGCATATGGGGTGTTCGGTGTAAGGAATCCGAAGTCAAAGAATTGGTACAAAGTGGTTTACAGAGGTGCAGACAGCCGCTGGAACTACTGCTCTTGTATGGATTATAAGACTAATCAGCTCGGTACCTGTAAACATATCGAGGCTGTGCGTCTTTGGCTCGAAAACCATGGACGTAAGATTCAGGCAGTGAATCCGCCTTATTCTTCGTTATATGTCTCATATCGGGAAGGACGTAAGATTTATCTCAGAGTCGGCAGCGCTCATTGGGATGAAATGGGGGCATTGGCGAAAAAATACTTCACCAAGGACCTGGAACTGATAGAAAATACCATCCCGTCCATACAAAAATTCATCTCGGAGGCCAAGGTTATCGACCCTGATTTCAAGTGCTATCCGGATGTCCTGGATTACCTGGCGGAGAAAAAGGATGCGGAATATCGCGAGCAATATCTGTCGAAAGTGACGGAGGAGGATATGGCCGGACTGCTCAAGGCGCGTCTCTATCCTTATCAGGCTGAGGGTATCAGATTCGCATTTGCCAAGGGCAAGTCCATCATTGCGGACGAAATGGGATTAGGCAAGACTATTCAGGCTATCGGTACTGCTGAACTTATGCGCAAGGCTGGTCTAGTGTCGTCCGTGCTGATTCTTTGTCCTGCTTCTCTAAAATATCAGTGGCTTGAGGAGATTAGTAAATTCACTGATTCTGAGGCGGTTGTAGTGGAAGGCCTGCCGATGAAACGTAAGGAGCTGTATGAGTCGGGAGCCTTTTATAAGATCGTCTCGTACAATGCCATGAGCAACGATGTGAAGATGTTCGGAGATATGTCCACTGAGCTGCTTATCATGGATGAGGTCCAGCGACTTAAGAACTGGAATACGCAGATTTCCAAGGCCGCGCGACATATCCAGTCTGATTACGCCGTGGTACTTTCCGGAACTCCTCTTGAGAATAAACTGGAGGAACTGTATTCGGTGATGGAGTTCGTGGACCAATACTGTCTCGGACCATATTATAAATTCATTGAAGAAACCACAGTCAAGGATGATAGCGGGAAGATAGTATCCTATAAGAATCTCAACAAGGTGGGGGAGAAACTCACAGGCAGGCTTATCCGCCGCAGGAAGTCCGAGGTATCAGTGCAGATGCCTGAAAGGACTGACCAGAATTTGTTTGTGCCGCTGACTCCGAAACAGAAAGAACTGCATGACGAGTTCAAGACCGGGGTGGCCCAGCTTGTGTACAAATGGCGCCGCATGCACTATCTCAGCGATATGGACAGGAAGCGTATGTTGCTGCTCCTGAGCCAGATGCGCATGGTATGCGACAGTACTTACATCCTCGATCAGGAAACCAGGTACGATACCAAGGTGGATGAGACATCTAACATCCTGCAGAACATGATAGCCAACGGCGACGGTAAGGTGGTGATTTTCAGCCAATGGGAGCGCATGACGAGGCTTGTCGCCACGGAACTGGACAAGTTGGGGATAGGTTATTCGTCATTGAGCGGATCCATTCCGTCGGAGAAGAGAAAGGCTCTTATGGACGAATTCTGGGGTAATCCCGACTGCCGCGTATTCCTTTCGACGGATGCCGGAAGCACGGGTCTGAACCTGCAGATCGCGTCCCTTATCATCAATCTGGATTTGCCATGGAATCCTGCAGTGCTTGAGCAGAGAATCGGTAGGATTTATCGTATCGGCCAGAAGCGTAATATTCAGGTTATCAATATGATATCCAAGGATTCTTTCGAGGAGCGGATGCTTGCGACACTGGATTTCAAGGCCTCGCTTTCGGATGGAATCCTGGACGGCGGGGACGATACCGTCATCCTCGACGACAACAAGATGAACAAGCTGATGGACACCGTGACCGAGTTTGTCGAGGAGAGTGACCAGAAAGGGATCGGGTCAATGCCGGTGGAGACTGAATCTTATAACCCTGAAAAACTTGTGGAAAAGGGTGTCGAGTTCCTTTCCGGACTTGCGGAAACGCTGAAATCTCCGGAGAAGACTGCACGTCTGGTGAACTCCATAGTGCATACGGATCCGGAATCCGGCCGTCAGGAACTGCGTATACCACTTCCGGGGAAGGATACTGTTGAGTCCATCCTCGGGTTAGTGGCTAAAATTATGTCTAAGTAGATACTAAAGTCCCTGCGTATGTAAGTATTTGAACCTGCGGATTTTACGGGTGGCAGTCTTCTCGAACGGCTCCTTGAGAATCTGGACGTCGCTGACCTTGGATGTGCGGTTTACATTCTTGTTCACGATGCTCAAAATCTTGGCCTTATACGCCTCTATCTTGCGGAAGAATTCATCCTCGCCCTCCTGATTCCAGTCGATGGTGTTCTCATTGAACGTGACGAGGGCGACAAGTTTGCCGTTTCTCGGAACGATGATGGATTCATCCACATCCTCGATGCCATTTATGACCTGTTCGATTTCTTCAGGGTAGATATTTTCGCCGGAAGCTCCGAGAATCATGTTGCTGAGGCGTCCCTTGATATAGTATCTGCCCTTCTCATCTACGCATGCTAAGTCATTGGTCCTGAACCAACCATCCTCGGTGAAGGCTTTTTTCGTGCGCTCCGGATCCTTGTAGTAACCGAGCATGACATTAGGACCTTTGGCTACGATTTCGCCCTCTCCGGTCTCAGGATTGATGTTGTCGAGACGGAGTGAAACGCCTTTCATGGTGTGTCCGATGGAACCCGGAGTTCTGGTCTTGCCGACGGTGAAAGTCAGCAGAGGAGATGTCTCCGTAAGTCCGTAGCCGATGGCATACGGGAACCCGGACCTGAGGAGGAAGGTCTCGACCTCCGTATCCAGTTTGGCGCCGCCGATGCCGAAAAATGTGAGCTTCCCGCCAAATGTCTTTTTCAGTTTAAGGCCAATGATTTTACACATCAGGAGGTTTGCGTGTGTGTTCATCCAGCTCAATACCCGGCTCTTCTTTATAGTAGGAAGAATACTGCTTCTGTAAATTTTCTCTATAATAAGAGGTACGGTAAGCATGGTGGTAGGCTTTACAATTTTGATGGCCTTCAGAAGAAGTGCCGGAACCGGTGGCTTGGACATATAGTAAACGCTTGCGCCCACGTACATAGGGTAGAGAACACCCAGTGTCAGCTCAAGTGTATGTGACATCGGGAGTATGGAGAGCCAGCGGTCTTTTTCGTTTCTCGGCTGTGCATGGAAGCATGATGCTACGCATGACGAGAGGTTTCTGTGGCTCAGGACTACGCCTTTTGCGTTTCCGGTAGTGCCTGATGTATAGATGATTGTGGCGATGTCTTCCGGCATCGGCATGGCTACTTTACCGTCGCAGGTGAATTTGCTGTCGTCTTTCTTTATTTCTTCGAAAGTCTCGATGTCGATTACGAGGGTGAGCTTGTCCAAGCTTTCCTGGCTTACATTGGGGAGAAGTTTCTTGGAAACGAAGAGGACTTTGGATTCTGAGTGGTTCAGAATATTGGTTACTTCGTTTGCTGAAGATTCAGGAAGGATAGGAATCGCGATTCTTCCGAAAGGAACGATGGAGAAGAATGCGATGGACCATTCAGGCATGTTCTGAGCGAAGATGGCTACCTTGTCTGAGGCTCCTATTCCGAATTGTGTCAATCGTTTGGAAAGATTGTCGCAGCTTTGTTTGAAACTTTTGTAAGTATATTCCTTGCCGGTGTCGATTACCTGGGATATCCTGTTGTCGGTGAATCTTCTTGTGGAATAATCGTACAGTTTTCCGAGTGTGTCGATGTATGATTCCCTGAAGGAATTGCTTCTTTTGAAGTAGTTCATTGTTTTGCTTATTACGTCTAATTTTGTGGTCTTTTGGAATAATTTATTCTTCCAAAAGAATAATGCGCCGCAAAGATAGTAAATATTTTGCTTATTTGCCTGATTCGGTGGGAATAAGTATATTTGTGAGCAAAATCATTGACCTATATGAATAGCGAAGAAATCATTGGCGCGATAGGCACGAACTATCTTCAGGGCGGGGTGTCCATGGTGTGGGTGTCCAACAAGTTCTGTCTGCTCGATAATCTCGAGCTCGGGCCTGGCGAGGAAGGCTTTTCGGGTGTTCTGCCCAAGTTGAGGTTCCCTCTGAAGTTGCGCCTGACGGTTTGCGTTTTCTGTCGGAAGGGGAGAATCGATTTGCGTATTCAGCAGAAGAATTATTCGGTTTTTCCTGGGAGTATCATCGTGATTTTCGGAGGTCAGATTTTGGAGAGCGTTTATGCAGAGGAGGGGAGTAAGGTCATTATCGTAGGCATTAATTCTGAATACATTATGACGGAAATTCGCGGTCGGCACGGACGTAGTCTGAGGCAGTGGGTTCTGCATAATCAGGATCCCGCGACCGTGAGTATGGATGATGATGAGGCTGAAAATTTCGAAAAGCTTTGTCAGTCGCTTAAGTTTATCATGAAAAATTCGGGGCCGGATACTGCTGACGGTATCTTGTCCGGGTTTACGTATATATTTGCCAGTCTGTTGCTTAAATGGCGAAAACGTGATGCTGCTGAGGAAAATGAGATTCCTGTGGAGGCTGAGACTGGGCTGGATTATTCCCGTGAAAAGGAGGCGCTTATCAGGTTTCAGGCCGATATTCATAATTTTTCCAGGAAAGACAGGACGGTGGGTTTCTATGCGAGGCGCCAATGCGTGTCCGAGAAACATTTTTCCCGGCTGATCAAGAAGGCCTCTGGTCAGAAGCCGTTGGAGATCATCCGGGAATATGTGGTGCTGGATGCCAAGAGCCTTTTGCTTTCAGGAAAATATTCCGTCAAGCAGGTGGCGGAAATGCTTGGTTTCCAGAATCATTCGTTTTTTACACGATTCTTCAGGAACTCCACGGGAAAGACTCCCGGAGAGTTCATGCGTGAAGAATAGTTCTACTTTGCTGACAGGGTGTCGGCCACGGCCTTTGTTATTTCACCTGCCGTGTCAGGTTTTACAAACGGCGAAGTGAGGCCTATAAATTCGAGATTCCCTGTGAAATATAATGCCAGGAAAGTGATCACGAGTGTTGTCAGAACTGTCGGCAGCCAGATTTTCCAGGCTGGAGTTTTCTGGTCGTAAGGGTCTGCAAGTTTCATTTTCGGATACTTCGCCACGGTGGTGAGTTTTCCGCCGAAGAGGATGTTTACCAATACTTTAGAGTTTATTGCCCAGCCGTTTGCGTTCAGGATCGGACCGAGGTTGCGCTTGCGCAGTTTCATCCATGCGATAAAGCATGACGGACCTGAAATTATCAGCATCAATGCCAATATGACGAAGATGAGCTGGTGTGGCGGAGTGTTCTTTATGCCCGTCGCAAGAGCCGTGAAGAATGAGCCTATATATCCGATGGCCATGCCGAAAGCAGCGAAGATACCGGCGAACTTGGCGATGTCGAATGCCTGTGGCTTGTCAGTCTTGGCTGCCGCATCAGGTGTGGCTGGCGTGGAGGCTGCAGCTGTCTGCACTTTTGCCTGAAGGTCGGCGCTTATCTTGGCGTCCTTGTCAGCGGCTGATTTGTTTATCAGACCGACGCAGAATTCCCAGACTTTGCGGTACGGCGCCCAGAATGCCTGCTTGATACTGATAGGGTTATCTACTACTTTCGTTATCACGGCATCCCAGTCGTGTCCCTGGAGATCGTAGAAAATACCGTTCTTTCCGGGACGCAAATCGTCGATGTCTCCGTCTGTCATGACAGCGACCGCGTCCATGGATTTCCCGAGCGTCTTGGATGTGGCCTTGAAATAAATGAGGAAAATTCCGCTGAGCGAAGCCATGTCTGCGTGCTTGCCCATGTCAGAAACTCTGATACAAAGGTCGCAGCATCTCTGGTCGATGTAGAGCTGTCCGAGTTCGAACATGGCCCTCACGCCAGGTGCACGTGAATAAAAGTCGGTGAAGAGAACGAAGTTTTTAAGCAGTCTGTAAAAGTCTCTGTAGTAATACATTAACTTCTTGACGTCATCGATGGAACTGGATTCGTCTGCGAGTGCCTTGTCCTGTTCTATCAGTCCGAGCAGCGCATCTTTTTCGCCTGCCGCCAAAATCGCATTGATCCTGTCCTCGCCGAGCGCCTCGACTTCCGCGCCCTTCTTCGCGCCGAGCCAGGTCGCAAATTCGCTGAAGGTCGCCTCGATGTCGCGCCATTCGTTTTCGGTCAATTCTGTTTTCCCTTCGGTCAGGGTCAATGCTGCCAGGGCGTTGAATTTTTTCTGCCATGCCGGATTTATGGCGTTTATGGCGAGCGTTTTCGATGCTGTCGGCGCTGCCAACGGGCATGATCCGATGTCTTTTATGTCTGTTACGGCGATGTTTACGGCTTTCGCCACGTCTGCGTCGAATGCCATGAGGCTGCAGCGTGTGAAGTAGTCGTTCATCTTGTCTTTCAATGCGTTATATGCGTCGAAGGCTGCCTGTGTCTTGTCACCGTAAGGCATGGCCGGTGCGCTTTTTTTCCATGTGGACCAGTCAGCGCAAGCGGCGTAGAACTTCTCCGTCAATTCGGCATTGACCCCACCCTCGCCGCTGCGGTCTTCGGCGGAACCGATGGTCGCGATGATGTCGGCGATGGTTTTTTTCTGGTCCTCGTCGGTCGCCGAGAGGGGAGTGATCACGCCGTCTCCGTTGAAGCGCGTGCCGGCGAAAATCGCTTTCGAGTCGGACGCGTCCGCGAGTGAAATTTCGTTTTTGTCAATGCCTATGTTTTTCAGGATTTGTCTGGCTGAACTGAACAGGCGTTTGCCGGTGTCGGTGGTGGTGTCGATATTGTCGAGGCTGAGTGTGCTGTCTCCTTTCAGGATGCTGTCCTTGTCTTTTATTACGGAGGTGAGCCACTGTGCCGCCTGCACGACTTCGTTCACCATGATTTTGCCATCTTTCTCTGTATCAAGGAATTCGAGTGTCTGTTTGTCGAATTCGAGTCCGTCTACGGGGCAGCTCAATACTGTCCATAGTTTCTGGTCAAGTTCTCCAAGATGCGCGATGTCTTCTCCGGAGCCTATTTTTACCCTGATTGCTCCGCCGAGGGAACAATATTGCCATTCGTATTTGGATGCCATTTTCGATTAGATTTGTGTTTTTTAGTTTTTCTTCGTTTGTTTTAACCCTATATACAAAAATACTAATAATTTTCGTTTGAGGGGATTTTTTTATAGTTTTGTAACAATTAAAAATAACGATATGAAATTACCTTCAGATTTTTCTCCTGAGGAGCGTCGAGAGCGTGCGATGTCGCTTTTTCGTCAGGGGTATAATTGTTGTCAGTCTGTGGTTTTAACTTTTGCTGATGTGCTTTCGGAACAGGTTACTGTTGAGCTGCTTGCGACTATCGGTTCTGGTTTCGGAGGCGGTATGGCGCGTATGCGTGAAGTATGCGGTTCCTTCAGCGGTGTAGTGATTATGTCCGGTTTCATTTCTCCTGCCACAGATCCTACCAACCAGGATGGAAGGCGTGCCAATTATGCTCTGGTTCAGCAGTTTGCTGAAGAGTTCAAGAAACGTAACGGCGGAAGCATTGTTTGTCGGGAGTTGCTCGGTCTTTCTCCGGCCAAAAAAGTGGAGGATCCTGCTCCTTCTGCGCGTACCGAGGAGTATTACAAGAAGCGTCCTTGCGCGGAGATTATCGGTAATGCGGCTATGATTGTGGCTGAGTATTTGATGGGCGTCCAGAAATAATCCCGCAGTCTTTGCGCGTCTTTCCGGTCTAAATCTATTTTCTCATCAGTCGAGTACCTCCAGTACACTCCTTCTTCGAAAATAGATTTATCCTCGGAAATCCTCCGCAAATCCTTGCCGGATGATTAGGATACAATAAAACAGGCTGGCCCGATTTAAGGACCAGCCTGTTTTATAATAGTATGTAGATAAATTAAGTAATCCTTGAAAAATAACTTGTTAATCTTTGTGCGTCTTTTCGGTCTATATTCCTTTTCTCATCAGTCATGTGCCACCGGCACACTCCTTCTTCTAAAAGGGATTTATCCTCGAAAAACCATCACAAATCTTTACCAACTTATTTTTTAACGCTTACTAATCGTTCCGATAAACAGCTCTTTAAACTCGTGGACCATAGGTTTCGGTGTTACTTGAGGATTGACACCATCTTGTCCGGCCAGGATTTCTTCAGCCTGCGCATCAGCCATGCCTGCCGCCATCACTGCACCTTCTGCAAAGCCCTGTCTGGAGAAGGCTTCGTGTTCCATGGTTATTCTGTCGCATCCACCCTCGAATCCGACTGTATGGATTCCGGCGATTTCTCCGACACGGACTGAGGCCACGTCAGGCTTAATGTACATATTTTTGTCTACTACTGCTGCCAATGTTTTGGCGGTGCCGCTTGGGGCATCGAGTTTATGGCAATGGTGTTTCTCTACTATGTATGGGGCATATCCGCCTGCCTTGGCCAGGAGGCTGGAAGCGAGATCCACTGCCGCCGTAAAGACATTGACCCCAACAGAAAAATTGGAGGCCCAAATGAGTGGGGTGCGGCATTTTTCGAAGTACGCGAAGACTTCGTCGGCGATATCGTACCAGCCGGTGGTGCCGACGACGGCTGCCTTGAAGTTTTCAGCGATGAATTTGTAGTTTGCGCGGAAGGCGTCCGGGACGGTGAAGTCGATGCAGATGCTGTCTTTCGTGACGGCCGTGTCTGCAGATTGTACGTCTTCGCTCTTTCCGGAGCATTCTATTCCTTCATCGGTCAGGACTTTTTCTACCATCCTGCCCATTCTTCCGTATCCGCTTATAAAAATTTTCATATTCTATTCCAACTATGTTACACAAAGATAAACTTTTTCGGCCAATATCCGCTTCGAGCCCGGCGATGTTTTTGTCAGGCCTCCGACAGGGATTTCCTAATCATAAGGCGATATTGGTCGATGGCCTTGTCGAGATCACTTTTGAGGATGTACTCGTCAGGGGTATGTGCTACAAAGATGGAGCTAGGGCCGCAGAGGGAGCGGTGAATAAATTTCGTCATTCGCGGAGTGTCGCTGCCAAACGCTACCGGCATGGTCTCGAAACTGTCCAATGTGTCATAGCGCATCGGTGTATCGCCACCGTATTCTTCCAATATATATCCATGTTTCTTTGCCGTTTCGCGCATCCATTCCGTGACCATATCATCGGTCAAGAAGGTGGTTCTGAAGTAGATACGGAATTTCAACTCAGGGCTTAGGATATTCTGCGGATTATCGGATATAAGTTTGCCGATGTTCCATGTGGTCGGACCGAGTGTCGGGTCCACCGGAAAATCCACCTGTCTGAGGGCATTGACAAAACCCACAAATTTGTCGACAGCGCTGGTGCCGAGTTCGGGGTAGCCGGAGTGGCATGGTTTGCCTTTTATGGTGAGCCCGAAGGATTTGGTGCCCTTGGAGGCCGTAACCATTTTATTATCAGTAGGTTCCCCCACGACCAGCCATTTTCCGCCCGGGCAGTCGCGGGTGTATGCCTTCGCGCCGTAAGAGCCGGTTTCTTCGCCGGAAAGCAGCAGCAGGGCGAAGGCTGGCGTTCGGTCATCTGACATGGTCGAGTTTTCGAGTTCGGGTCTTACATTCTGAGAGTCAATCTCTTGAGGAGGCAGATCGCGCAAAGATATGCGGTCGGACGATTTTCCGTCTCGATGCGGATCGCATGTCTCAAGTCCCAAGGTACCATTTGCGCGTTCCGAATCCACTGATAAACATGCCTCAAGCATGGCGAAAATCTGGCCCTTAGCGTCACAGGAGCCGCGGCCCGTTATGAGGATATCATCGTGTTTCGCATTTTTCCCGTCAGGCAGCCTGTCGCCAGCTTTTATATTTCTAAAAGTCGGTGATATATAAGGAGGGACAGTATCCATGTGAGAGCAGAGATATATCTGCGGCTCGCCTTCTCCCCACTTGAAAAGCAGGTTCAGCGTACCGTCTCCAACTTCATATCTTTCACGGAAATCGGCCCGAACATTCTCCCACATCAACTCAGCAAACTCCCGCTCCGTCCCGCTCGTAGACTCCATTTCCAGCATCCGCCTAAAAAACTCCAAATTCATATCCGTGTTGTTTTCTATACTACAAATATAATAATCCTTAACAAAATTAAATGCAAGTAACCTGTCACTAATTGGCACATATAATCACCGTCACGTAGCCGACCGCCGGCGGTGCCCAACGAGCGAATTGCGAAACACCTGAGCGATCGGGCACTGACCGCCGGCGGCAACCATGCCGACGCAGCGATGAGCTGAGCGAAGGCCTTCGGTGCAAATGGTACCAAGAAAACGTTTTAAGCTGCACGAAGGGCTTCAAAATTTTGCGTTTTGTACAGAGAAAACGTTTTAGGCGGTACAAAGTTTTAGAGTCAGTGTGATAAACATTGTGGCGGCAGTAGGTCGGACTCATCCGCTCAGGTGCTGCGCAATTCGCGTCTTGAGTTCCGCCTCCTGCCGCTGTCGCAACGCTATGCTCTTCAGATATCGCCTCGCAGCCGACCGGCGGCGATGTC
>OQVL01001781.1_pt1 | contig 13033 bp, 6 predicted proteins | sample 1691501 | NCBI WGS metagenome assembly OQVL01 (sample SAMN03418253, study PRJEB22391) | human gut metagenome | biome: human-gut; feature: organic feature; material: feces | host: Homo sapiens | place: Tanzania | collected 2013-01
CAAGGCGGTCATGGGGATTCTGCCCTATGGCTGCGTCATTGAAGAAGGAGAAATCCTGCTGGATGGAAAGTCTCTGGAACGGCTGCCTGCCCAAAAGCGCCGGGAATACTGTGGGACGGTACTGGGATTCATCCCACAAAGCCCAATGACCGCATTTGATCCCCACATGAAAATAGGCGCACAGATGGTGCAAACTTTCTGCCTTCGCCTGAATTTGCCGAGAAACAAGGCACAGGCGTTGGCGCGTGAACAGTTGCAGGCCGTCAATCTGGAGGATACCGAACGGATTTTAAGCGCTTTTCCCAACCAACTCTCCGGCGGGATGCTTCAACGGGTATCCATGGCCTGTTTGGGAGGACTTGCCCCTCGCTATATCCTTGCAGACGAGCCTACTTCGGCCTTGGATGAAGAAAACCGCAATCTTCTGCTCACGCTATTGCAGGAAAAATACCACTCTGCCGGTATCCTGTTTGTATCGCATGATGTGTCCTGTGTTTCTGCGGCAAATGTAATTGACGGACTGCGGGAAGATAAATATGATATTTACCGAATTGGTATTACGAAAGAGGGTAAATGGCTTTTTGTGGAAGATACCGATTCGATTCGAGATGGTTCATGGGTAGAGGGTACGGTGACAGCAGTCATTTCACCGGATCATGAAAAGAAAGGAATCTGGAAAGTAACGGGAAATGATGTGGAAGTGATTCCGATTGATGTGGCTTTTCCGGTTCTGCATGGTAAGTTTGGAGAAGATGGAACGATTCAGGGTCTTTTTGAACTGGCGGGAATCCCGTATGTGGGATGTGATGTTTTAGCATCCGCTGCAAGTATGGATAAGATTTCAACAAAGATTTTTGCTGACCGCATTGGCGTCCGTCAGGCAGCTTATGTGGCAGATACCGCGAGAGATTTGAGTGAAAAAGAAGAGACGATTGCAAAGGTAGAAGAGAAATTGGGATATCCGGTTTTTGTAAAGCCATCCAATGCCGGTTCTTCACAGGGTGTCAGCAAGGCACATAACAGAGAAGAGTTAGAAAAAGCGCTGGCACTTGCGAAAAAACATGACCATCGTGTGCTGATTGAGGAAACGATTATCGGACGAGAAGTGGAGTGTGCAGTTTTAGGCGGACAAAATCCAAAAGCGTCGCCGGTTGGTGAAATTTTGGCGGCAGCAGAGTTTTATGATTTTGATGCCAAGTACAACAATGCGGAATCGAAGACGGTAATTGACCCGGATCTGCCGGATGAAGTAAAGGAGAAAATCCGGACAAATGCAGTAGCGGTATTTCGCGCCGTGGGTGGTTTTGGATTATCGCGTGTTGACTTCTTTGTGGAGCAGGGAACAAACGAAGTGATTTTCAATGAAATTAATACACTTCCGGGATTTACCAACATCAGTATGTATCCGATGCTTTGGAAGGCAGCAGGGCTTGAGAAAGAAGAATTGTTAGATCAGATTATTGCACTTGCATTTGAAAGATAAGGAGTCAGAACATGACAAAAGAGGTTAAACTTAGAATCTGTGGCATGCATATGCACGGCGAAGACGGCGACCGCGATGATGTGGAAGTGATTTCCGGAGTTCCATCCGTTGAATATGGTGACATCGGCGCCGGAATCGTCAAGGTCAACACCAAGAAAGGACTAGCCCCATACTTGGTGACAATGACGACAAACCCAAAGACAAAACAGTTCTCCGTCAGCAAAGGCTTCGGTCTCGGACAGAGCCGGAACGGGGTCTCAGGCGGTGTTCTGAACGCCAATGTCGAATACACGCGATCCGTGAAAGACAGCCGCTCGCCGTACGAGTCCTACAACCGCAAGCAGATCTCTTTGAACTATTCCAACCTATTCAACAACGGAATGTTCAGCGAAACCCCGTTAAGGTTTTCCTTCGGTATCACAGGCAACCTCGGAGGAAGCGACACGAAAGCCGACCCGGACCTGCTTATCGGCACTTACGAGAAACAAAAGGACAACACGCTAAGGGCAAATGTCGAAATGAACTGGCTTCTGAGCAAACCATGGATCACCAACCTCGAATTCAAAGGCTCGGTAGTCAGATCCAACAAACTCAGCGAGACCAGGAACAGGTATTCCAGCGCCGCCGGGACAGTGGCCCTGCATGGAAAGGAAGAAGGCTATTTTGTGGCCGAGGACTACTCCGCTAATCCGGACGCGGCGGCCATCATGATTCCTCGCGGCTATTGGTACAACACAATGTTCCTGGACGACAAGCCTTTCTCCTACAAACTCACCCTCAAGGGCAACTGGGCAAAGAAGTTCGGGAAGGTCAACAACAAGATCAAGCTCGGCGCAGACTGGAATGCGGACGCCAACCTAGGTAAGGGAGAACACTCGGAAGACCTTAGCAACGCGCCTACGTACAGGACCTACGACTATAGCGAGATCCCGTTCATGAACAACCTCGCCTTGTTCGCGGAAGAGAATGTCTCCATACCGATCGGCAAAGAGTCACATCTCAACCTGATTGCCGGACTCAGAGCGGAAAACACATTCATAAAGGGTTCCGAGTATGGCACCACGACCAGTCTGTCGCCAAGATTCAACGCGAAATACTCAGTGTTTTCAGCCAAAGGCCGCAGAGGGAAGTTCGTGCAGAGTCTCGCCTTCAGGGCAAGTTGGGGCGTGGCCGTCAAGCAGCCTTCATTCTCAATCCTATACCCTCAGCCGAACTACAGGGACATACAGATCTTCAATCCACCGACAGCTGACGACGGCAACGCCTACTATGCCTACTACATAATGCCGGCGACCATCGAGTACAACCCTGACCTTGTCTGGCAGCGCAACCACCAAGGGGAGCTCGGAATGGAGATAAACCTTGCGGGTACAAGAATATCCCTGGCCGGGTACTGGAACAAAACCGCCAAGGCGTTCTCGATGAACAAGGCCTACGAAGCGTTCACGTACAACTACACCGATCAGAAAGCGCTTCAGTCATGCACGATTCCGGTAAATGACAGAGTTTACAGCATCGACCGGAAAACCGGTGTCGTGACTGTTTCCGACAAGACCGGGGCACTCGGGCCACAGACCATAACAGGTGTCACAAGGGAGTCTCTCACACATCACACATACGCGGCGAACAGCGGGACTCCTATCAATCGTTACGGACTGGAGTGGGTGATCGACTTCAAAAGGATCAATCCGATAAACACCGACATCCGCCTTGACGGCAACTACTACGCCTATAGGACGGTCAACCAGGACCTCCTGGCATATTCTCCAACCACCATCAGAATGACCGACAACACTCCTTACAAGTACATAGGTTGGTATGTCGGGGGCAACAAGACAAACAACGGAAGCGAGTCCAGGACGCTGAGGATGAACGTGACTGTCACCACCCATATTCCTCGGGTCAGGATGATCATCTCAGCCAAACTGGAAGGCTCTCTATTGAAGTACTCCAGAGCCCTCAGCGAGACCGACGGAGGTGTCAGGACCTATGCTGTCGATGATGATTCCTCCTACCTTCCAAGTGAAGACCCGTCATTCATGGACAGACGGGTCAAGACGGTCACCTATCCTGAGTATTACTCAAGCTACTGGGATCCGACTCCAAAGCCTTTCCTAAAGGATTTCATCTGGGCCAGGGACAACGACAGGGAACTCTACGACAACCTCTGCAAGCTGGTGGAAAGGACATCCTTCAACTACGCCTTCCAGAAGGATTACCTCTCACCGTTCTTCTCGGCGAACTTCAGCGTGACGAAGGAAGTCGGCGACATCGCCTCAATCTCCTTCTACGCCAACAACTTTTTCAGGAACATGGGACAAGTGTACTCCACGAAGTCGCAGCAGTATTCCTCTGTGACAGGCGGGACGCTGATTCCGGCTTTCTATTATGGTCTGACATTAAGGCTGAAATTCTAAGGCGAACTATAACAAACCAACAATTAAAAACAAAATTCAAATGAAAAGGTTCATCTACATTATTCTTGCCGCGACCGCCGCATTCACGGCCTGCAAGAAAGACGAAAGCGCCAAGATCAACGATGTGACAATCCATGTCGTTATCGGCAACGAGCCTGTCACGGATGCCGTTGAGGTGACCGTAACAGACAAGTCATCCTCTACAGCCTACAAGGCAACAACAGTCAACGGCACAGCGACATTCCAGCTTGTGGCCGGAATCTACGAAGCGTCGGCGACAGTTTACAAAGAATCCAGCATATTCAACGGAACGAACCCTGCTGTCACGGTAGTCGACAACGGAACCAACAGCTTCAGGCTTGAACTGTCCGAGTCCACAACAAGCCAGGTCATCATCAAGGAGTTGTACTTTGCAGGCTGTATGGACAACGAAGACGCGAAGGACTACGCCTTGGACAAATATGTCATCCTGTACAACAATTCTCCTGTTGAGGCCGACGCAAGTAAGTTCGCGTTCGCGATCGGAAATCCGGCCAATGCCAATGCCACCAACAACTACCTCAAAGACGGCAAGCTCACCTATTCCGACTACATTCCGGCTTGGACCGCATGCTGGTGGTTCGAAACGAACGTGAGAATCGCTCCTTACTCACAGATTGTCATCTCCATCACCGGAGCCATCAACCACACGGAGACCTACCGCAACTCGGTAGACCTGAGCAAGGCCGACTACGTCTTATACGACCCTGAGGTCTTCAACAATGTCAGCAACTATCCGGCTCCTTCAGCGTCCATCCCTGCAAGCAACTATCTCAAGACTTACTGCTACGGACTGGGAAACGCATGGGCCATCTCCAAGACATCTCCGGCCTTCTTCATCTTCTCTCCGGAAGGAACCAGCGCCAAGGATTTCGTCACGAATCCTGAAAACATAGAGTCCCCTACCGGAAAGCCAGCTTTCAACTGCGCCAAGATCCCTGTGAAGTGGATAAAGGACGGTGTCGAGGTCTTTGACAACGCCAATCTCCAGAAGTCCAACAAGAGGCTTCTTGACAGCGTTGACGCCGGCTACATATGTTTCACAGGCAAAAAAGGCTTCACCGTCTACAGAAATGTTGACAAGGAAGCCACCGAGGCTCTCGCCGAGAACGAGGGGAAACTGGTCTACAACTATGCCGGCGGCACCGAGGCTGAAGAGGGCGGTTCCACTGACCCTTCAGGAATCGACGCCGAGGCATCGATCGCCAAGGGTGCGCACATCATCTACAAGGACACAAACAATTCAAAGAACGACTTCCACCAGAGAAAGGTCTCTTCCATCAAAAAGTAAATCATGGGTTCAAGAATCCTATCGTTTTTAGGAATGTTCATCCTTTCCGCTCTTCCGGCCTGGTCACAGACCGGAGAAGAGTGGAAGGATGAATATTCCCGTTTCTCAGACTCGTCCCCGTGGATACGGTCTTCCAATCCTGCCGGAATCTCATCACCCCTAACAGGCCGGCTCTCCACCGTCAGGGCTTGGCTTGAAAAGAAGAACGGAGGATTGATTGACCTACACGAGAGTCCGGACTGCCTAAAGCCAGGCCTGGAGGCTGCCTCCTACATGAAAGTCTCCGACAGGATCACTTTCTACGGTCGGGTGGACTACAGTTATTTCAAAGGGAAGGATATGGGAGGGCCTATCCTTCTGGATCCTTACTACAATCCGATCAACTTTGTCGAGAACTCCGAAACGACGACCGGGTCGAAGACTCTGGAGAAATACACCCTTGAGGGTGCGATGGCATATTCATTGACCAACAGGCTCACGCTTGCCGGGAAGGTCTCTTACCAGAGCGCCGACTACGCCAAGCGTAAGGATCCGCGGGCGTATAACCAATGGATGGATCTGGATGCGTCGTTAGGCGCAAAGTATTCACTGCCAAGGGGCAAGGCCGCTTTCGGAGTCAGCTTGAGGTACACCAAGACCATCGAGACCGTACTTGAGAAGCTTTTCGGAACGATTGACAGGCAGTACTACTACCTGATCGACTACGGAGCCAGCTTCGGCAAGGTAGAGGTCGTTGAGGGAGACAACGGGTTCGTGTCTGTCAGCTATGAGCGTCCAATGTTCAACCAGTTCTTCGGCGGAAGCGCACAGGCCGAATTCAGCGTCGGCGGGGTAAACACCTTCATAGATCTGGGAGCGGCCTACAGAAGTGGTTACTTCGGGAAGAAAGGCAGCGGCACAGTGAAGTTCTGTGACTACGACGGAATGAGGTACGATCTCGGCGTCAGGGTCACCTTCAAGACCGGCAAATTCTACAACAGGATTGACGGAAACTGGAACATAATGACCTCGCTCAACAAAGAGAACTCCTACAGGGTCTCAACCAAACCTGGGCAGAGTTCCGAGATCCAGTACTTCGGAAGTCAGGAAGTCGGAGACAAGACCGTGGGCAGAATCAAGGCACGCTACTCGATCGAGAGACAGGCCGACGGTCACAAGGGCATCTTCAGCCCTGTTCCTTGGGCCTTGTCTGTCGGCTACGAGAGGTTCGGTGTGAACCAGACCGCAACATCATATCCTTTCTACAGGAAACAGAGAATCGCCCGCAACACGGTCAACCTGACTGGGGTCAAGAACTTTCCGATGGGGAACAACTTCTTGTCCATAACCTTGGGAGGGGATTATTCGTTCGCCGGGGACGACCTGAAGAACGAGGACGGACAGTACTCCTCCGCAACCGGGAACCCGCGTACCAACGACACCTACCTGAACAGGAACTTTGAATATTTCCACGCCTCCTCGGCGGGGGGGACAGCCTCCGTCCGCTTCACCCTGGTCAAGGAAACGGGCAGGCGCCACTATTCCGTATTTATGGATCTGGCGGACAGTTACCACCGCCTGACCTCGGATCCGGAATACCTTACAGGGAACTACAGGAACACAATCATATTCACAATAGGATGCAATTTTTAAAAACTCTTTTCATCACATCGGCCACATTGGCGTTGGGTGCGCTCAGTCTGACCGCACAGCCTCTGCCGGTGGACAGACAGATCAAGACAGGAACACTCGACAACGGATTGACATACTACATCAGGCATAACGCCAACCCCGCCGGAGTGGCTGACTTCTACATTGTCCATAATGTTGGAGCGCTTCAGGAAGAAGACAATCAGAACGGACTGGCTCATTTTCTTGAGCACATGGCTTTCAACGGGATAAAGCATTTTCCGGATAAGCAGATGCTTGAGTTCCTTGGCAGAAACGGCGTACGTTTTGGGGCGAATGTGAACGCCTTCACCTCCAAAAGCGAGACCTGCTATCACATCGACAAAGCTCCTGTCGCAAGGGAGTCCTTTGTGGATTCGCTGCTTCTGATCCTACACGACTGGTCAGGAGACATTCTCTGCGAGCAGGACGAACTTGACAACGAGAGAGGTGTGATACGGGAGGAATGGAGAAGAGGATTCGATTCCAGAAGGACTCTTTTCACGTCACAGACCAACCTCGTCTACCAGGGATCCAAGCAGACAAAAAGAACTGTACTGGGATCTCTTGACGTGATAAACAATTTCAAGAGGGAGGACATTCTGGACTTCTATCACAAGTGGTACCGTCCTGACCTCCAGGCAATCATCGTGGTCGGAGACATCGATGCCGACAAGATGGAGCAGAAAATCATCAGCAAGTTCTCTGACATACCAAAGGCCGTCAACCCAACACCCAAGGAAGTCTATCGCGCGCCGGAGGCCAACGGGCCGATCTTCGAGAACCTGATAGATTCCACACTCAGTTTCTCGGCCCTGAAGATCTTCTACAGGATGCCTTATCCTGACAGGGAGGTACGCTCCACCGAGGAGTTCTACAAAGATCTTTACATTCGCGACATTCTGGCCAACGTGATGACTGAAAGGATGAAGGAGCAGATCCGCAGCGGAAAGGAAGCCCCGAAATCGGCGGTAATGGTAAACTATTCCGAGGCAAAGGACTATTACGTCGATCTCTACACGATTCTTGGCAGGAAGGATGCCCGGATGATCGACCTCATTGACTTCTACGCCCAAAACGAGAAATCCATGATTGAATATGGAATCTCCTACGACGAGCTGGAGACCTCCAAGGCCCTCGTCAAAAGGCGCTACCATCTGGAAAGGCCTAAAAGCGAGGCTTCACTGACCAACGAAGACTTCGTGGGAGTGTGCCACAACAACTTCGTGAGCGGAGACGCCTTGAGCAATCCTGCGGTCATGCACGAGATCCAGAACAGGATCATCAAAGAGATCTCGCTGGAGGATGTCAAGCCTTACATTAGGAAAGTCTTTGTTGAAAGTGACAAGATCTACTCCTGGTTCGCCAATCCGAAGGATAAGGGAAAAGTGCCTTCCATGGAAGAGACAAAGGCTCGGCTTCAAGAGGCCCGCGCAAAGGATGTCAAGCCCAACTATTTAACCCTCAACAAGATCGATCTTACCGTCAACGCTTCCGAAGGAAGCATCGTGAAGGAAAGAGCCGTAAAGGGGCTGGAAGGGACCAGGGAGTGGACCCTCAGCAATGGAGCCAAGGTCTATTGGACGGCTGTCAAGGAGGATGTAAAGGCGACACCAGACCTTTCCATGATCATCTATTTCGACACTGGCTGCAATGCCCTGCCGCAGGACAAATTAGGCTCAGCCCTTTTTGCCGGAGAGTTCATCAAGGCAGATGCAGGATTCAGCGGAGCCACAAACGGCGAGATCGGAAAGGATCCTGATTGCAGTGAGATCACAAGATCCCTCAGGATCGGCGGCAATTTCGCAAGTCTGCTCACGAACGCACCCGAAAAGAAGGCCGAGAACGCCTTCCGCATGGCCGCCCTGACCGTAACTAATCCATATTTTCCTCAAGGCAAGGCTCTTGAGCAGATGAAGGACAAGAAACTGGAATCCCTCAGTGAGCCTAAGAAAGATGCCGCTCGTTTCAATCAAGCCAGCGACTCACTCATCTACGGAAAGCATCCTTGGTCGATTGACATAGACTCGACCGATGTGGAGGGAGTCAGCATGGATCTAGTGAAGGAAGTCTACTCCAAGGCATTTAATCCGAGCGCCGGAATGACAATCTACATCGCCAGCAACATCGGCGAGGAAAGGATCAAGGAATATGTCCGCAAGTACATCGCCTCGATCCCTGCCGGAGAGAAAGTCGGAAAGAAGGCGAAAGTGAAGGGCCGTGTTCCAGTCTTCAAGGGCAGACAGGAGTTCTCGATGACAGGCAAAAAGGAAATCAATCCTTTTACGGTCGTGGCAAGATTGTTCTCTTCCAAAGTTAAGCCTACGGCAGAGAACCTCGCCGCAGTGGATTTCACTGACTATTTTCTTTCCCAACGCCTGCTCTATCAGATCAGGGAACAGCGGGGCGGTACCTACTCTATCCGGTTCAACTCCTCGGTAAGCATCAAGGACAAGGGCAGAAGCGAATCCGAGATCACATTCAAGACTAGGCCGGATCTTTACAGGGTTCTCGTCGGGGATCTTGACGATGTCGTGTCCGTGTTCTGTGCCGAAGGGCCTACGACAAAAGAACTTGAGGAAGCCAGAAAATGGCTGGTAAAGAATGAAAGAGAGTCCCAGGCCAGAAAATCGAAGGTGATGACTCATCTCAATTCCAAGGTGGTCAACTATGTCAGGAACGGAGTGGATCCGAACATGGATCTGGTCTCCGCCTACGAAAGCATCACTGCCGAGGATGTACGAAAGGTGGCGGAAAAGCTTACCAACGGGAATATCTTGACAACCATTTACACTGAAGAATAGACTTTTGATGAGAACAGCAAGATTATTTCTGATGGCTGTGGCGCTGATGATCGGCGCCACAGCCTTCGCTGATGAGGGGATGTGGATGATCCAGGACATCAACGAGGCTTTGGAGAAGAACATGAGGGCGCGGGGACTGAAACTCGCGGCGAACGAGATCTACAATGACGAGGCACCGGGAACCGCGGTGTCGGACGCGGTGGTGTCGATCGGATTCTACTGCACAGGAAGCGTGATTTCCGACCAGGGGCTGATCATCACCAACCATCACTGCGCCTACTCGAACATCGCTAAGCTCAGCACCCCGGAGCATAACTATCTGGAGGACGGCTTCTGGGCCATGACAAGCGAGGAGGAGATTCCGATCGAAGGAGAGACCGTCTTTTTCCTGAAAAAGGTTTTCGATGTCACTGAGGAGGTCAAGGGAATCATGAAGGAATTCCGCGCCAACGGCAAGCCGTTCGGGATACGCAAGATCAGCGCGATCATGGAGAAGCGGTACAAAGAAGCCACAGGAATGGAATGCATCCTCAGCAGCATGTGGGCCGGAGAGAAATACTATATGTCTGTCTATAAGACCTACACCGACCTACGGCTGGTGGCCGCTCCGCCACAGAGCATCGGCTACTTCGGAGGCAACCAGGACAACTGGACTTGGCCGCGGCACAACTGTGACTTCACAATCTACAGGATTTACGAGGACGGGAAGCCTGTGACGAGGGAAAAAAGTCTGAAAATCTCCCTGGCCGGCTACCATCCGGGATCCTTCGCGATGGTCATCGGCTACCCGGGCAGAACCAACAGGTACACCTCCTCCGCGGAGATCAACTATCAGGAAAAAATCAATCTGCCCATCTCTAACGCCATCAGAGGCGGCCAGATGAGCATCATCCGCAAATGGATGGACGCGGATCCGATTGTGAGGATGAAATATTCGGAATGGTTCTTCTCCCTTAGCAACATTCAGGAGAACAACGACGGCATGGCCAAGTGCTTCAGGAGGTTCTGGGTCAAGGACGAGAAAATCGAGCAGGAGAAGGAGATGCAGAAATGGATCGACGCCGCCCCTAACCGCAAGGCGATGTGGGAGACTCTGATCCCGGATCTCAAGGCGATCTATTCAGAGACAGAAAGCGTCGAGAGGGACAAGGTGTTCTTCCGCGAGACCATGTTCCGGGGAACCTTCATCAGCCGCTATATGCTTCGCGCCGGGAATGTGTCCAGCGTGGAAAGAGCCAAGGAGACGCTCCGGGAAGGCTTTGCCGCCACCGACGCGAGAGTGGAGAAAGAGCTTCTTGAATATGCCTGCAAGGAATATTTCGAGAATCTCGAGTTCTCCTATTTCGGCAAGTTCCAGGTGAAGATGCTGGATCGTTTCGGCGATGACTACAAAGCGATGGCGGAGTACATCTGGAACAAGAGCGTGATTTCATCCCTCAGCAGGATCGACGGCATACAGTCAGTCGACGAGGTGAAGAACGACCCTCTCCGCAGGATGCTGACCGACACGCCTGTAACGACATTCAACAACAGAAAGGACCAGTTGGAGAAAAGACAACGGGTCAACAAGCTTGGGAAAGAGTACAAGAAAGCCCTCTACTGGATGAGGCTTCACAAGGATGTCGAGCAGTACCCGGACGCCAACTCAACGATGAGGATCACCTACGGAACGGTCGGAGGCTTGCAGCCTAACGATGCGGTTTGGTACAATTGGTACACCACACCTGAAGGAATACTTCAGAAATATAACCCAGATGACCACGACTACATCCTCAAAGACCGGCACAAATACCTTCTTGAGAAGGGACGCTGGGGAAGATGGGGAACCCGGGTGGACGGCCGCCGCACGATGATCGTTGACTTCATGACCGACAACGACATCACCGGAGGCAATTCGGGAAGTCCGGTGCTGAACGCGAAAGGCGAGCTCATCGGATTGGCCTTCGACGGCAATCTCGAATCACTCGCCAGCGACGCGTCCTACACTGAGGGCTACAACAAATGCATCAACACGGACATCCGCTATGTGATGTGGGTCCTTGACAAGTACGCCGGCATGAAGCGTATTGTCAAAGAGGTGACATTCAGCAGATAACATACAAGCAAAAGGCCGGCGGGAGCTTTTCCCGCCGGCCTTTGCGTATTCATTATTTCTTGTTGTTCAGGACAATCTGCCCTCCGACCGCATCGACCTCGATGACGGAGTCCTTGTGGACGGTACCGGACAGAATCGCCTTCGCAAGCTGGTTGACCAGTTCCCGCTGCATCAATCTCTTGATCGGACGGGCGCCATAGGCTGGATCGTAGCCGGTCGTGACCATGTGATCCTCGAATGCCTTGGTGAACTCGATCGTTACACCCTCGTCGGCGAGCCTGTTCTGGAGCTGCCTCATCTGGATGTGGAGGATCTCACGGATGTCGTTCTGGGTCAGCGGATCAAACATGATGATCTCATCGATTCGGTTCAGGAACTCCGGTCTTACCGTGGTCTTGAGCACGTCCATGACCTTGTTCTTGCACTCGTCAAGAAGCTCGCGCCTTGTGGCGATCGCCCTCATCTCCTCTGCCGGCTCGGCGCCTGGCCGCCCGACGGAAGGGAGCCTGTCCATGTAGCCCTGGATGATGTCAGAGCCGACATTCGAGGTCATGATCAGAATGGTGTTCTTGAAGTCCACCGTACGCCCCTTGTTGTCGGTCAGACGACCGTCGTCAAGAACCTGGAGAAGGACATTGAACACATCCGGATGCGCTTTCTCGATCTCATCCAGAAGGATGACCGAGTACGGCTTACGCCTTACGGCCTCGGTGAGCTGACCACCCTCGTCGTAGCCCACGTATCCCGGAGGCGCGCCGACAAGACGGCTGACCGTGTGACGCTCCTGGTACTCGCTCATGTCAATTCTGGTGATCATGTTCTCGTCATTGAACAGGAACTCCGCAAGAGCCTTCGCAAGTTCGGTCTTACCCACACCGGTCGTACCCATGAACAGGAACGAGCCGATCGGCCTTTTCTCGTTGGAAAGACCGGCCCTGCTGCGGCGCACCGCATCGGCGACAGCCTGTATGGCCTGATCCTGTCCGACAACCCTCTTGTGCAGCTCACTCTCGATGCGGAGAAGTTTCTCCTTCTCGCTCTCAAGCATCTTCTGCACAGGGATGCCTGTCCATTTAGCCACCACCTCGGCGATGTCCTGAGGAGTGACGGCCTCCGTGACAATCGGATCCTTGATCTCAGCCTGCCTCCTTGTCAACTCGTCTATCTTCTTCTGGACCTCGGCGATCTTGCCGTAGCGAAGCTCAGCCACCTTACCGTAATCTCCAGCCCTTTCCGCGGCCTGAGACTCGATCTTGT
>OQVL01001782.1_pt1 | contig 13031 bp, 4 predicted proteins | sample 1691501 | NCBI WGS metagenome assembly OQVL01 (sample SAMN03418253, study PRJEB22391) | human gut metagenome | biome: human-gut; feature: organic feature; material: feces | host: Homo sapiens | place: Tanzania | collected 2013-01
GTTACTTCTTTTGGCTGCATACGGTTATATATAATCCCGGCTGCGATGATTGGCGATCATGCCAGTGCCGCCCTTGCCGATGCCTATGTCAAGGGCATCCGCAACTTCGATGCGCAGAAGGCTTACGAGGGAATGCGCATGAATGCTTTCTCTACACCTTATATATATAAGGAGTATCAGGAAGGAAAGGGACGCCGTGCCATCCAGTCGTATATCAATAATGGCTACATTCCTCTGGAGGATATGGTGGAGGAAGCTTATCATACCAACGAGCAGACTTCACGCACCCTGGAGTATGCCTACGATGATTTTGCCGTGGCGCAGATGGCGAAGGCGCTGATGGATTCCTGCAGGGATGCTTCGCAGCGACAGAAATATCAGGAAGATTACAACGAACTGATGCGCCGTTCCGAGAATTGGCGCAATGTCATCAACCCAGTCTCGGGTTGGGCGGATGGCAGATATGAGAATGGAAAATGGCTGAACAATAAAGACCTGGTTCATCGCCAGAGCTTCATCACCGAGGGAGCTGCCTGTCATTATACCTGGTATGTGCCCCAGAATCCGGAAGGATTGTTTGATGTGATCCGCCATAGCAAACCGATGGATAAGAAGGAGAAGAAGGCAGAAGATAAGGTCATCTACCGTCTGGACAGGATGTTCGACAAGGGATGGTACTGGCATGGCAACGAACCTTGCCATCAGATAGCCTATCTTTATGATGTTGCCGGAGCACCGGAGAAGACCCAGCAATGGGTGCACCACATCCTGCAGACGGAGTATAATGATACGCCGGGCGGTTTGTCGGGCAATGATGATGCGGGTCAGATGTCGGCATGGTATGTATTCTCTTCCCTGGGTTTCTACCCGGTTTGTCCTGGCACACCTTATTATTATATAGGTACGCCAGGTTTCGACAAGGTGACGCTGAATCTGGAAAACGGAAAGAAGTTCATCTTGTCAGCCCGAAGAAAGGATGCAGGCAGCTACCTCATCCAGTCTACCTCTCTTAACGGAAAACCGCTGAATGGTTATCGCCTCTCTCACCAGCAGATAGTGAGTGGAGGACAACTGCTTTTTGAAATGAAATAATAGAAAAATAAAAATTAATACTGTAGGCGATAAGCCTGGCAACTAGATCAATTAACAGATAAGTATGGATGCTGTAACGAGTTTTATTTATGGAATGAGCATGATGTTCTTTTCCATGATGGCATGGATGTTTTGGCGTAAGGGCAGTGAACGACTCTTCCGCCTCATCATGCTTTTGATGTTGATAGCGGATGCACAGTGCCTGAAAGACCTCGTGCTTTTCTACTACAAAGGCTTCGGCAGTACGGAGGGATGGTATTTCACCTCCGCTGTCGATATGTTTATCATTCCGTTCTATAGCTTTGTGCTGATGGAACTGGTGAGGCCGGGCTGGACCACCTGGACCAAGGCGGTGGTGCTGGAGTTGCCTTTTGTGCTGCTTCCGCTCTTGTTTCTCATCTCGGGTGCCAACATCTATTTTTATATTCTCTCGGTATGGGGTGCCGTTTATGGCGTCACCACCTTTGTTGTACTCTTCTTCCTCATCCGCAGGTATCATCGCCAGCTCAAGGAGCGCTTTTCTTATCAGGAAAATATTAATCTGAATTGGCTTCTTGCCATTCTCAACACCTTCTTCCTGATTCTGTTTTTATGGACGCTGAGCTGTTTCGTTATTAATGTGGATTACGACAATATCTATATGGTAAGTTCTCTGATGCTCTGGATGCTGATAGATTATTTTGTATATAGGCATGAGTCGGTGATAGAAGAGTTGAGCGATATAGAAATTGTACCTTTAGAGCAGAACGAAGTAGATGTTTCGGGGATGGCTGCTGAGGTGCAGCGGTTGTTCGAGGAAGATAAAATCTATCTCAATCCGAAACTGAAATTGTCTGATGTGGCGCTGGCTGTAGGTACGAACCGTACTTATCTGAGTCGCTATTTTAACCGGCAGAATGGGCAGACGTTTTATGATTATGTGAATTCTTATCGTATACAGTATGCTGAGAATTTATTGAAGTCAACGAACTTTCCTTTGCCGGAAATCGCCATAAAATCGGGGTTTAATTCTATTTCTACGTTCAGAAGAGTATTTTTTGCCTCTTTTGGCTGTTCTCCTAATAAATATAGAGTAAATGCGTAAGCTCCTGATGTATAGGTAGTTCGGAAAAATCAGTGGAACACTGAAAAATGTCAAAAGACACTTTTTGTCCATTTGAAACTTATTTTTGCTGTTTTGAAACCATGGTTTTCGATTTTTTTCCTATCTTTGCATCGTAGAACTTTTTGAAGAGAATATAACTCTAGCATTTACTTTTTCTAGGAATTAAAAAATAAAGGTTGGCCAACCCGTTGAGGGCAAGCCAACCTTTCTCGTTATGTATGTTATTCTTTGTTCTTTTACTTTATTCCCGGTTCTCGTTTTCATTATTCCTTGTTGCTGCCTCCGAAGATGCGGAGCAAGTAGAGGAAGAGATTGATAAAATCGAGATACAGAGTCAAGGCTCCGATGAGTGCCAGTTTCTGTGCGCCTTCGCTCATGTCGTATTGTGTCTGGAGCATCTGCTTGATCTTCTGACTGTCCCAAGCGGTCAAGCCAACGAAGATGGCTACACCTGCATAACTCAAGATGTAATCAAATCCTGAACTCTTCAAGAACATGTTTACTACGGTAGCGATAATCAGACCGATCAGCGCCATAAAGAGTATTTTTCCTAAGGAAGTCAAATCCTTCTTGGTAGTATAGCCATAGAAAGCCATTGCTCCGAATGTGCCGGCTGTAATAAAAAATACCTTGGCGATACTGGTCATCGTATATACTACGAATACGGATGAAAGCATGGCACCATTCAAAACCGAGTAGACGATGAAGAGTAGGGTGGCCGTAGTCAGGGAGAGTCTCTGTAGGGCACCGGTAATGATGAATACCAGGGCGAGCTCTGCGATGATCAGACCGAAGAGCAAACCGCGGCTTGTCATCAAGGTCATCAGCAGGGTAGGACTGCTAGCCACACCATAGGCAGTAACGCCCGTAATCAGGAGTGCCAAGGTCATCCATGTATACACTTTGCGCATCAAAGCAGAGAAAACTCCGCTTATACCTCGCTCTTTCTCATTAACAGCAAAGCCATTGCTCTGCTGGCTGTTCTGACTATTTATCAGATTGTACATTTCCTTTTCTGTCATAATTCTATTTTCTTTTGTTATTTATATTCTATTGATTTCTAACTACAATAATAAGCGCAAAGATAATGCCAATTATTGAAACGAGCGATTATCTCTGCGCTTTATTAACATTTATTCCGTTATTTTACGGCATTCATCCTTTTATTTAAGGGCAATCTTCTTTACGGCTATCTGTTTCCCGCCTCGTGTTACCTCTACGGCTACAGTTCCATTTACTGGTGAGCGAAGCTGTTCTGTATCAGATTTCGCCTGTTTCTGAAGCGCCAGGACACCTGAGGTTCCGTATATTCTGATGAGGTCGTTCTGTTTCAGTCCCTTTATCAGGATCTGATAGTTGCCGCTAGGAATGATGGTGATGTCTGAATTCATGTCAGTCTCCTTGCGGTTGAAACTGATATTGAAGCGGTTATTCATCTCGCCAGTCTGGGTGGCTTTGAACAGATAACTGCCTTCCTTCAGGTCTACCGCCTTACCGGTTTCCTTGTCCTTCAGCCATACGGTTTCATATTCGCTGGCATCGCAATCCTCAGGGATGCTGATGCGGTATTCACCGGTTTCCGGCAGACTGACTCCGATACTTTGTTCTGCTTCGATACTTACGGCTGAAAGGAGTGAGTAGCGTCCACCGTTGCGGGTTGCATAAATTTGCGGATTGCGACTCATCATCCATTTCACTCCGTCACTTCCCAGGTCGAAGTCCGATTTCGCCTCCTGAGCTGGTACGGCAGCCAGCTGGAGATGATCTTCAGCCGTAGCCGTTTCGCTTCTTTTGCAGATGGCGATATTGAGTATTCTGGCGTTTGAAGCGTACTCTTCTCCATCCTTTGCGCTCGAATGTTTTACTCTTATCGTCTCCGTGTTGTCCAGCGTAGCGGTTTGAGTGAATATGGCGTCCATGGCAGGAATATAACCACTCGTTATGCTGTTTGTGGCATCTGCATCGGTGTTGATGGCTGTATAGCCCTTCTTCTCATCGTAGGTATAGATGACTCTGCCGTATTCCATATCGCCAAAGTTCATGGCGCAGAGGTAAGGCGAACCGAAGAGATTCCAACCCATGTTCTCCTTGTGGGTGAACTTCAAACCGCCGGCCTTGCTGTCCGACCATGGCTGCTGGTTGTTGTTCTGCTTCAAGGTGATATAGCCCTGCTTGTTGCTGTCCTGACTTCCATCCTGCTCGTTGTACTCGTCTCCGTAGAAGCGTATGGTTATGTTTTCCTTACCGGCATCTACTCTGAAACCTGTACTGTTGTTTACCTGGCTGTAGTTGATGGATCCCCATCCGGAGTCTATGCCGAACTTAAAGTCGTAGTTGGCACGTTCTTCGGCATTGTATTGGTAGAAAGTAAGATCCGCCTTATGATTCTCTGTGCCTATAAAATCACATTTGGTCACATTGAACGGCATCATAAAGAGGTTGGTTCCTTTCCTCAGTTCTCTTTCTACCGCAAAGTTGTTGAGGGTAACATAACTATTGTTCCCTCTCAAGCCGGAATGGTACTTCAGAAGCAGGAAGCCTGGGCTGAACGCGTTCGATTCATTATAGAATTTGTTGTCGAGTTCCAGCTCCTTATCCTTTTCCATCACGTAAACCACCGATTTACCATGTGGATAATCTGTATCATCTATCTTCTTGTCATCAGTCAGATACCATGTCTCGAAACATCCGTTGTCAACCTCGTCTCTGATGCGCTTGTTGCCGGCAAGGTCATGGCTGTGCATTACCTTGCTGATGCATGCGTTGGTTTCACTTGCGTCTGTGTTAGCGTTGATGTTGTCATTGTCTGTCTCGTCAAGCTGGTATTTCCAGTATTCATCTTTCACATATTTATTATAGGTGGTTACAGATGATCTGCTGGCAGCACTACCTGTTGTTGATGGTAATGCACTAGCAGCTGTTACATTGACAGACTTTACATCCTTCACGGTTCCTAAAGCCAGACAGTTGTAGAGCAAACCTTCTGTGTCGCCCGATACGTTTGTGGTTGCATCAAGGACAGAGGTAGAGAGTATGCTGTTTCCCTTGAGACTGACGTTACCCGAAATCTTGAATCCATCCACCAGACTCACCATGCCTTTTCCTGTACCTTGATTGTCTATGGTCAGACCCTTAATAGATGACTGGGTTGAGGCTTCAATGATGCCCTTCCTTTGTCTTAAGAGATCCTTTACTACAGCCTGAATATTGGCTAAGGTGCTTAAGTCTGGAGCAGCCGAACTTGTTTCGCCGTTCATGGAACCATACATCTTTACGCCCGGCATATTGATGTTGATGTCCGTGGCTTGCAGGTTGCGGTCTACAAAGACGTAGCCATAACCATCGTTCTTGTTGGCATAGAGTTCTGCCAGACTGATGGCTCCCTTCAGGTCGTTGCTTGGCGATTTCCAACTTTCGCCCGTTCCGTTTATGGCGCTACTTGTATTCACGTAGATGATAGGTTGCATATTGGCATCACACTCGTAAGCACCGATGTCGATACTATCACCAATCAGACGGCTTGTATTTGCCAAGTCCTTTTCTGAGGCAAAAGTTGCAGCGTCATTTGCTCCCTTATGAAGCTTAGCCTTATCGATGTATTTGGTGTTATTACCTTTATTCATCAATAACAGACTTGGTCGTATTCTGTAATCCTCTTTATCAGGATTAACAAAGTTAGGGCCTTTTAATACATCTTCATTTTCTACTTCATCAGCAATGACGACATTATTGTTTGTATTATTCTTGATGGAATTTGTTCCATTCTTCCATGCGATAGAATTATATACACTAGCAGTACCATCTATTGCCTTACCTTTATTTTTCACAAAGGTAACATTTACTAACTGCATACTATGTGAGTCGTTTAGCTTAATGGCATCATTATCTCCATCTGCAAAGAGAAGGTTCCACATTCGTGCGCCTAATTGTGCAGAATTATCGATGTCTAACGCTATGCCTTTATTATGTCGGAAAGAACTGTGGTGAATAACCAATTCTTCTCCCTTTCCTCCATTATCCTTATTTATCACAGCCTTTACTCCCACATCGCTCTCATTGGTAAATGTGAAACCTGATAGGGTTACAGGCTTACCGTTGGTAGTGATGTTGAGCAATACATTGGTTTGTCCCTTCTTGGTAGGGTTTTCGATGAGTACGGATGGGTTACTGAAGTCTTGCTCTTCCTTACCGTTTATGTTTTTACCGGTACATCCACCCACAATTTCCAGCGACTGTACGAAGCTTGCGTTCTCCCCCTTGTTTATGAAGAGGGTGAAGGCATCTTTATTACCGGAATAAGTTGGTGAGTAGTAGGTGCCACCACGTACATACACTTTCTTGTGGGCATGAGTAGTTTCCTTGCCAGTAGCATTTGCCATGGCAATAATGGCACCACGCAAGTCAGTACTTTGATTATTCCAATCGCTGCCATCTCCTTTTCCCTTCTGCTCCGTACCAATATAAAGCTGGTCGCGGTCGGTGAGTTTGAATACATACTGGAACTCGTACAAACCTATGTCGATAGGCTTGCTGCTTACCACACCATTCTCGTCTATCGGACCAACATAGCGCAGATAATTATCTGTAGCATCAGCATCAGAATAACGGATGTATTCTTCCGGATAACCATATTTGCCTAGACGAAGATGAACATACCACCAATCCTTGTATGCACCTGTTTCTTTGGCATTGTCCTTATCTTTTTCACCCAAACCTGCATCTGTAAGCACAGAGATGGCTCTTGGATTCCACTGGTCTGACAAACTGTAGCCAGCATATCCCTTGGTGGTAGAAGGAGAAGCGAAGCACGGACCATTGACCGCCAGGTTATCTTTGCCCAACATGATGTTGCCGTCATCTGTTGATGGAGCAGAACCATTGTTTAAGGTAGCAGGCAATTCATCCCAAGCGCAGTGTTTCATGTGGTCTCTTTTTAGAGATTTCTCAGGATTCTGCGATTCATTACCCCAGATTACCGTATTATATAATATAGGTGTAATGGTGCTGCTTTGGTTCTCGATGTGGATAGCTCCATCCTGCATCGCCTTGTTGTTGACGATGAGGCTGTTTGTGATGTTGACATCGTGATAAGTTCCGGTCGTTACGGCATCGTTTGCTCTTCGGATGTAGATGGCACCGCCGGTAGGTGTACCGTTACTCAGAGAATTACCCGAGGTAACATCGTTGTTGGCTATCAGCGAGTTGACGATATGCAGATTACCGTTCTTCGATTCTGTCAGATAGAGATAGATGGCTCCACCTTTTCCCGGATAGCTTATAGTATTGTTGGCAGAAGCCTCTTCTGAGATGGCTCTGTTACCGCCGATGTAGCTGCCGATGATGTCGAAACTGGCGTTGTTGGCATAGATGGCTCCACCGTGCAGACCGGTATTCTTGATCAGACGGCAACGGTTCAGCGTATAGTGAACACGATCGGTGTAGATGGCTCCACCACGTCCAATCTCGTCCATCTCGCCACCTGTATTTTCATTGGTAGCAAGTTCTGTCATGGTTTCACCATTCATAATCGTAATACCATCGAGCACAACATTATCGCTCACATTTTCTGCAGAAGTTCCCGTAGTCTTCTTCCTGCTGTAAACCACATGATACACCTTTCGCTCCTTCTCAGATTCCTTGATGTCACCTGAGAAGATAGTTGGATTCTGAAACTCCCATGGGTCTATCAGTCCATTCTTGTTGTTGTCTGCCATGTGGTTCTTATTGCGCTCACTCAGAATTTCCTTGATAAGCATACCAGGGCGCAAGGTTTTATTCCCCAGGCTGGTAAAACTTTCTGTAGCAGCAGTACCCTCAGGATCAGATGAGTAATTGTCTGTCACAGAGAAACTGCCATAGATATCTACGTTTACAGGAATGGTGAAACTCTGTAAACGGCGGTCCTTGTTGGTCTGTGCATCTGATACATCTTTTCTAATCTGACTAGGCTTATACGTTCCACCCGTCATCAGAATTTCGAAGTGAGTTGCCTCTGTTGCCAGAGGAATACCCTCAGCAGGTTGCTTGCGAACCTCTTCGATATAGTCGAGTGCAGCATCCAGACTGTTGAAAGGCGTGAGGAATGAACGACCGTAGTATTTATGTTTCAGTTTATCACTCACTTCCTCTCCACCTTCATTCGAAACAAAGAGGCGGGTCAGGAGTTTATCCTTGTTGATTTCCGGCAAATCGAGGGCGTATGCTCCCGCTGTCTGGCGCTCGCTCAGATGTCTGGTGTTGCCCAGAATATCGTAGCCGGAAACACCATAGCTCTTCCAACCTGTGATGTATGCAGTTCCTATACCATTACCAATCAAAGGTGAATAAGCACGAGGATAGTAATATCCGTTGCTGGCGAAATAGGTATTCAAATCGCCGGTCATCGTCGTGTTCATCACGTTGGCAGGCAACGACATATTTTCAACGAAGCAGTAGTTATATGGGTAGAATTGGGTTTGCAGGTTAGCATCCTGCAGGACATCTTCGTCTTGGATATCTGTTTTACCACTAATATTCTCATCGCTGGCAGCTGAGTTACCCCAAATCACAGAGTTACCGCTAATCAGCGCAGAGTCTTCCTGGAAGATACCGCCACCTGCAGAAATTGCCGTGTTGTCTGCAATGGTGCAGGAGATGACATAGGCATGATACTTCTTTTTATTGCTCTCGATTCGTGCAGCATAGATGGCACCACCATCTGTCGCAGAGTTTCTTGTGATGACGCTGCCGCTCACAATACCTCCCTTTAGGAGATAGAGTGCACCACCCTTGGTTGCCTGACAACCAGTAATCAGACAGTTGCGCACATGGGCACTTCTAGGTACGATGGCTGCACCGCCCATACTGTTATAACCTGTCTTTTCGGTAGCATTACCATCAATCAATCGGCAGCCGTCTACCACAGCACGGTAGCCAACGGCATCTTTGAAGTAGGTGTCTATTTTTCCCGAAGGCCATTTGCCGAAGGTCACGGTGTGGTAACCGTTCACCTCCTGGGTAACGGTAGTTCCCTCTTTCACCTGAGTCTTGGCACTCAGTATGGTCTGATATCTGATACAGTCGCGCTGGTCCTTGTTCCAGTTGTAGGTAGTAGAATCAGGTACTCCATTCTCCTGCGTACCCTCGTTGTATCCACCCATCAGCCATACTCCGTTAGGAATCAGGAAGGTATAGCTCTGTGGGACGGTCGGGTCAGCTAAGGTGTTGGCATGATAAACGAAACGGTTTCCGCTTTCGTCAGCCTCATAGCCGGCTACCTTCACATAAACCTTTATTGCCTTGTCGTCGTCCTGGTTCTTGTTGTCGGCTCCGAGTTTCAGGTCTTTGTTTGCTTCTTTAAATTTCTCGCCAGCCTGGGTCAGCACGCTTTGCAGCTTGTCAGCGCAGGCTGCGTTTTCCGGACTGTCGCCGCTACGGTTTCCGTAACCGTTCTGGGTTACGTAGTAAACGTAGGCTTCAACCTTACCTTTGCTGTTCTTCTTTTCCTGTGCCGTAATGTTGGCAGTATTATCTGCCTCGTAGGCACCGATATCAATCTGGCAGTCTTTGATACGGTCGGTATAGTCCATATCGGTTTCCGGAAGTTTGACTCCTTTTCCTACGTCGGTAGAACCGCCATTCAGACATTTGTTGCCTGTTAATCCATCCTTTTCGTTCAGACGGAAGTTATTGGTAAGGCGGGCATTACGGAAGCGGAAATTCCCTTCATTTCCACTTTCGTAGGTCTTGTCTTCAAATGGGAAAGCCTGAGCCTTCGTTCCGGTGAAGTTACCATCCTCGGCAAGGAACTTTTTGTTATCATCGCTACTGTTCATATAACAGTTGTGAGAAGGCTTCATCTTGTCCCATGCCTTGGAGCTTACCTGATCTGCTACCTCCTTGCTTCCATTATGGTTATCATAGATGAGACAATTGTAGAGTGAGAGCTGCGATGCAACTCCGGTGCTTTTGTCCTGCCAGTGGTAGATGCCTGTACCATTCGATGACATATTGTAGGCGATGGTGTTGTTGTAGAACTTGGCACTCTCCAGGAAGATGCCTCCACCATAACACTCTGCTCCATTTCCACAACGGTTGTTGGCAACAACCAGGTTGTAGCCCGTGCCTTGAATCATATAGGCTCCGCCACCAAAATTTTCCTTGATTGTGGTCATGCTTAAGTTTCTGAGCAGGTAGCTATTAGAAATCTTGGAGTTTTCACCATCCATATACAAACCGCCACCACGCACACGACCGCCATGATTGAAGTTGTTGACGATGATAAGATTCTCCAGTTCTACTCCTCTGAAAACACGCACACCTGCTCCTCCGTCACGGTTGGCATCTTTATAGTTGACGATGTAACCATGACGGATAGAAAATCCGTCCCATTTGGCATTCTTATATTCTACATACTTATCATCTGGGTATGTAGAGCCCGGATAGCGGTTGCTGTTTCCACCGTATCTGTTACCTGTTTCATCATTTGTCTGTGACCAGGTTGGTATGCAGACATCCGGCTGGTAGAGCACATAGTGTCGCTGTTGTGTCTTGTTGTTGATTAATTTCTTTGTATAATCATATTTAGAGCCGTCGTCAGGTTTGCCTTCCTGATACCACATCTCTTTATCTCCGTTTTTGAAATAAACAGGCGATTCCTTGCGTATCTGGAGAATGGTTTCATATTTTGTCACGTCTAATCCCTGATATTCCTTGCGTGCCGGAACATATTGGGATAGGAGAGGATGGCGGTCGCTTTCACCCGGATAACCCTCGTGAGGGAAACCGCCATAAACCTTTACATTGTCTCTGATGACGAAACCTTTGTAGTCGGTATAGACGCCAGCGCCTACCCAAACCACAACAGGCTCTTCGCCTGCTTTGAGATTCTTGTTCAGTTCTGCAGCTCTTTCTACGGCATATTGCAGACCGCTGATGTATTGCTCGTCTCTATTGTTTGTGATCTTATTATAATAATAGCCTGATGACCAGGAATATTTTTGATAACTGTTGCCGGAGTTCTTTCCCCAGAAATCTCCGTAGGAATCTATAGTTGAACGATACTTTCCTCCCGCCTGGCTATAATCAGTATTGTCAATAGTGGTGCTAAGCAGCGTATTGTCACTCTGCTTTACATAGAACAGGTTGTTGTTTCTCGGCACGGTCTTGTCGCACATGGCATTACCGATGATGGCTTTGTCCCATGAGGTTCCGTCATAATAAATGTCTGTATGTTTCAGCAGGTCAAAATCCGGATTTCCATCCTGATCATCATAGTTGGCATTCTTACCACTCGTATAATCCGTATTGTAGGAACGCACGTAGATAATCTTTCCGGTCTTTGGCAGCAGTGCTTCGTAGGCACCCAGGTCGGCTGCACCGCCTTGGTGGCGATCATCGCCCAGAATGTCTGTCTTTAGCGGTGACGAAGGCACACTATTAATGATGACACTAGCCTGACTGGAACTGGTTAACGGACGGAACGATGCATAGCCTCCGTAATAGACGTTTCCATTAATTTTTGCACCTATCTCCTTGGTTGGGTTCATAAAGTTGAGGGCGCCTTCTTTATGAAGAATAACTTCAGGACGAGATACTGCTAACTCATAGCCTTCACGACGCATCTCTTCAATAAGAACTGATAAGTGTAACTCACCTCGACCAGATACCTTGAAACGGTCAGTATCTTCAGTCCTCTCAACGCGCAAAGCTACGTTGTGAACCAATTCTTCACGTAATCTTTCTTCGATGTTTCTTGAAGTAATGAACTTACCTTCTCTACCAGCAAATGGAGATGTGTTTACGCAGAAGTTCATAGAAACTGTAGGCTCATCAACTGATAAAGCAGGTAAAGCCTCTACCTTTGAAGGATCACAAATAGTATCTGAAATCTTTAATTCGCCTAAACCTGTAACCGCAATAATGTCACCAGCTTCTGCGCAATCTACAGGAGCTCTTCTTAGACCTAAATAGCCTAATACCTGACCAATCTTACCTGTTCTAGTCTTGCCTTCACGGTCAATGATAGTTACAGGAGAGTTTGCTTTAGCAACACCGCGCTTTACACGACCAACACCGATAACACCAACGTATGAAGTGAAGTCTAATGATGAAATCTGCATCTGGAATGGACCATCAAGATCAGCCTCTGGTGGACTTACCTTGTCAACGATAGTCTGGAATAAAGGCTCCATGGTATCGCCATGTGAAGCTAAATCTAAGGTAGCCCAACCCTGGAATGCAGAAGCATATACTACTGGGAAGTCTAACTGCTCATCGGTTGCACCTAAGTTGTCGAATAGGTCGAATACCTGATCGATAACCCAATCTGGTCTTGCACCTTCTCTATCGCACTTGTTAATAACAACGATAGGTTTTAATCCAGCTGCGAATGCTTTTTGTGTAACAAATCGTGTTTGTGGCATAGGTCCGTCAACTGCATCTACTAGCAGAAGAACAGAATCTACCATAGACATAACACGTTCTACCTCACCACCAAAGTCAGCGTGACCTGGGGTATCAACAATGTTAATTCTGTATCCATTCCAATTGATAGCTGTGTTCTTTGAAAGAATGGTAATACCGCGCTCTTTTTCGATATCATTTGAGTCCATGACACGTTCCTGACCGATTTCGAGAATTGGAAAGCCGAGTTTATCAAATACTTGGTAACCTCAACGCCGCAGCGATCACATACGACACCTTTATATCTGATTTTCTTATATTTTCCGCAGTGACACTCCCAGTCCTTACTCGGTCCGAAGATTTTTTCGCAGTATAAACCATCTTTTTCCGGTTTCAGCGTACGATAGTTGATCGTCTCCGGCTTGGTTACTTCTCCATGAGACCATTCAAG
>OQVL01001783.1_pt1 | contig 13029 bp, 10 predicted proteins | sample 1691501 | NCBI WGS metagenome assembly OQVL01 (sample SAMN03418253, study PRJEB22391) | human gut metagenome | biome: human-gut; feature: organic feature; material: feces | host: Homo sapiens | place: Tanzania | collected 2013-01
CTTGAACATTACGTGCAAGCCACTTTTGGCACTTTCCGTCTTTTGCTCGGGGGCAGTACCAACGTACAGCACCCGCTCGCAAAATACGAAATTTATCTCACTTTCTCGAAGTCTGACAGCGTGTAGAAATTTGTAATTGGACTTTTTCTACACGCTGAAAGGTGTTGCATCAGCAACACCTTTTTATATATTTTATTTAAGTCTTTTTCTTTGTATTTATTTCTGCCTTTTATATCTGTATTATATTTTAATTTATATAAACTATATTCATCACTTAATAGAATATATTCATTATAGAAATCTTTGTTAGATGCTTTGTTAATAGCATTATTTAATTTGTTATGAGATTTTATGTTTTCCTTAATCATTTGTACTATTTCATTCGTATATTTATCAAATGACTCATCTTTTTCATATTCAATCCACAATTTATCATGTGCATTCCATTTCCCCAAAAATATGAGATAGCGATATACAAATTGTTTCATATAATTAATGAAGAGATTGCTTGGAGGAAGACCATATTTCTTCAGATTACATTCTACATCATAATACCTATTAATATATTTATTACATATTTCAAAATTCATTCGATTCCCTTTATGCGACGCATCATCCGGACTACGCTTTCGAGGTGGGAGATGTCTCGGCGCTGACTGTCGACGACTTGACGGAGGGTGAGGATTTCTTCGCGGAGCTTCGCCAGACGGGTTTCGTAGTCGTCGCGCATGTCGTTGTAGCGCCGGTTCGCCTTGTCCATAAAGCCTCCGTTGAAGCCGTAGCCCACCGCCTCGTCCTCAAGGGCGAAATCCTGGTCTTTCCAGTTCCAGGAGCCGAGCAGAAGGTAGCCTATGCCTATGTCGAGCACCTCAGAGAGGCGCAGGACTATCGGGTTTATTATAGCTGTCGTTCCGACTTCTATGCTGCGGTAGTGGGTCATTGATATGCCGCAGCGAGTGGCGAGTTCGTGTTGCGTGTATCCGCGGATTTTTCTTATCCTTCGGATGTTTTCTTTGATGGAATTGTTGTCCATATAATCTGGCGTTAGTTTCAGTCCGCCAAATATAGGTCATAAGACAATACGAAAACAGCAAGTAATTGTTGCGAATCGCAACTATTACTTGCTGTTTCAGCACTTTTTAAAGGACTTACCGGGATTTTTCTGGATTTTCGAGGATAGATTCCTTTTGGAAGATGGAGTGTACCGGGGTACACGACTGATGAAAAGGGGATATGGACCGAAAAGACAGTGAAATCCCCCCCTATTCGCAGCGGAGTGTCACGGATGCCTTCCGCAGCCCCTTTGCCGTAACGCTGACATTCATCTCTCCAGTCTGCTGCCCGCTGCGGACAATCACCGTCAGCTGCCCGCTGAAAAGGTGCATCTGCGGGAGGTGGAAAGGCTCAAGGCAGGTCGGATCTCCGTTGGCAATGGCCTCGAACGAGCCTGCGCCGCTGACGTTCACTTTAACGAGCCTGCTGTCTGCCGGCACCGTATTACCCTCGCGGTCAACAACGCTGACATTAAGGTAGCACAGCTGCTCGCCGTCGGCCTTGAGAACCGCTGTCTGCGGGGCATCGGATGCAGGGAAAGTGCTGCCGTCCACCGACTCAGGTCCTGTGTAGGGGGTGAGTTTCAGCGCGTATGGCTTGCCTGCTGTGCGGACAACCTGTTCCGCTGCCGGTTTGCCATCAGAGTTGTACGCCACCACCTTCAGTTCACCGCTCTGGTAAATAACGTCCGGCCAGATGAGCCTGAAACGGCGCATCAGTTCAGTGTCAGACGCTATCGGAGCCGGATGTGTCGGGTCGGCGGAGACTCCGGACGGCGCGGCCTTGACCGCAATTCCCTGGCTGACACCGTTCACGAAGAGTTCTGCCTTGTCGAAAGAACTGTATGCCACAACCGGGATATTCTCGCCCTCATGTCCAGGCCATGTCCAGTGCGGGACAAGATGGAGAGTAGGCGAGTCTTTTCTCCACTGGCTGCGGTAGAGCCAGAAACGGTCTTTCGGAATGGACGCGAGGTCGATGATGCCGAAAACCGAGGAGTGGTTCGGCCACGAGTCGGTGTCGTAAGGGGTCGGTTCTCCGAGGTAGTCGAATCCCGTCCATACAAACTGTCCCGGCATCCACGGATAGTCCTCGTCGGCGGCGAAGTCCGTGTCCGGGATGTTAGACCATGGGCAATAGTCCGTGTCGTAGGATGATGACTGGTGGTCCGGATGTCTCATATATGCTCCGAGAAGCGCGTCAATGCCGTGTACTCCCTTTTCTGACGGCAGATGATAAACGCCCCTTGAACTCACTGTCGATGCCGTCTCGCTTCCGAGTATGATGTTTTGAGGCAGTTTCTCATAGGCCTCCACGAAGCGGCGCGGCTTGTAGTTGAATCCCGGCACGTCCAGCTGTGCCGCAAAGCCGTTGTTCACCACCGAGTCGAACTGGTCCATACCGCAGGTCACCACCCTCGTAGGGTCTTCCCTGTGGCAGAGTGACTGAAGCCATGCCGCTGTCTTGTACCCTTCCGCGGACCTCTGGGTAGGAACCTCGTTTCCGATGCTCCACATTATGATGGACGGACTGTTCCTGAAATGCCGCACCATATTCACGACATCCTTCTCCGCCCAATCCTCAAAGAACCTGTGGTAACCGTTTTGACACTTCGCCACGTCCCATTCGTCGAATGTCTCTGCCATCATCATCATTCCCATCTCGTCGCAGAGCTCCACGAGATCCTCTGCCGGCATATTGTGCGAGGTTCTGATTGCATCGCAGCCCATTTCCTTCAGCAACTCAATCTGATGCTTCAGCGCCGATCGGTTCACCGCTGCCCCGAGCGGTCCGAAGTCGTGGTGCATGCAGACTCCGCGAATCACCCGTCTTTCTCCGTTGAGGAAAAATCCCTTGTCTGCGATAAATTCAGCGGTGCGTATTCCGAATCGAGCCGAACTGTTGTCAATAACGGCTCCATCCTTCAAAATCTTCACCCTTGCCGTGTAGAGCGCCGGATTCTCAGGCGACCACAGCTTGGGAGCATTCACCGTCAGATTTTGCCTTACGGCCTCGCCGTGACAGACCGCCCGTTTGTCGGTGCGCCTTGCGACGACATTTCCTTCTTCGTCAAGCACCGTCATCTCAAGTTCAAATGTCTCCCCTTCTTTCGCGCCGTCGATTTGCGTGGATATGCTGACGGTAGCATATTCCTTTTCAACATGAGGCGTCCTCACGAGCATTCCCCATACGGGAATATGAACCTGCGGCGTCTCAATCAGACGCACCTTGCGGTACAGTCCGGCACCTGGATACCAGCGAGAGGAGAACGGCCGGTTTTCAAGAAGAACGGCAATCCTGTTACTACCTTTATGAAGTGCAGGGGTGATGTCGCAGTGGAAAGCATTGTAGCCGTATGGCCATTCGCAGACTTTCTCTCCGTTCACGAAAACCTGCGCCTCGCTCATCGCCCCGTCAAAGAGCAGCTCGAAGCGGCGTCCGTCTATATTCCCGATGTTTATGTCAGTACTATAGCAGCCCTTGCCCATGTAAGGCAGTCCTCCGCTGCGTCCTGTCTTTTCCGACGGCACTGTCTCCCCGTTCTGCGTCACCGCGACAATCTGGAAGTCATTCGCCTTATCGAAAGGTCCGTAAATTGCCCAGTCGTGTGGCACGTTCACCTTCTCCCAGCCGGAGACAGCCTCCGTCTCGTGATCCCGACGGAACTCCCAAACATTCAAGGTTTTCTCACTGCGAATCTGTCCCGTAAGCGGCAGGACTGCGCAAACCGCCGCCATAGTTGTCAAAAATCTGTTACCCATAAATTCAGAATTGATTTTGTCAGCACGACAAAATTACCATTAATTTCCGAACGCATCTATAAAAAATTCTTAAATTTGCGGTATACACTCGCTGAACGCGACTTTTGCTACCGAATGAAACTGATGTTATACCTCTTTCTTATATTATTCGCTGTCGTTGAGTTTGCGGCGGCGGGGTTTATGTTTGCGAAACATCGACGACAGCCGGACCGTTCCAGACTATTCATCGCAATATTCTTCCTTCTGTCCGCACTGAGTGCCGTGTGGATATTTGTGGAGAGGATTACGGGGCATGAATATGTCGGCGGCACCATAATGGATATGGATTATGTCATTCTCGGCTTTGTCGTCTATTTTCTCTTGTTGCTCTATCCGATAGAGGTGCTTCGCCCGCATTGGATGACCTGGAGACGGAGCCTGAAGCTTCTCTCTCCCTGGGCATTCCTTGTTTTGTGTCTTGTCGCGGTAAATATCTTCAAGCCATTGGAGCTCTATTCCGCTTCGGAGATTCTTCCGAACATCGGGAGTACGGACGTGTTTCTGCGTGTTCTTCTTTCTCTGATATTCATTCCCTACGGGCTATGGACCTGCTTCATGCAGTACAACTGGAAGGAGAGTAGTGCCCCCAGACAGCAGTTGAGGGGCATCGTGGGACTTTCGATGATTATGACGGTCACATTCTCCTGCACTTGTATATTCGATGCCGGATGGCTAAACTATGTGCACATATTCCTCTATCTTCTGTTGACCTACAGCATCCTGCGACTTGAACTCGTGGTTCGTTTCCGTGTTCCGAAAAGTGTCGTGCATGAAACGGAGACTGCGGAAGATGCCGAGGATAAAGTGGCGCTTGTGGACGAAACGGAAGATGACACTCCGGTTCAGTCGCCGCTGAATAGCCAGACGGCGGAAGTGGGCGAGAAGCAAGCCGGCGTGGGCCATGTGGCGTCTGTTATTGCCAGGCTTGAAGTGATCATAAGGGAGACGGACGTCTGGCAGAATCCGGATATGAGTGTGGGCGAATTGTGTAATCTTGTGGGTACCAATGCCAATTATCTCCAGAAGGCAATAAAGGAAATGGGCTGGCAGTCCTACTCCGATATGATCAACCGCAAGAGAGTAGATTATGTCTGTCAAGAACTCTCAACAGGCGAAGCGAAGAACATTCAGGATGTGTTCTATAGAGCAGGCTACCGATCCCGCGTCACCGCGTGGAGAAACTTTACCGCAATCACCGGCGTTTCTCCGGCTGAGTGGGTGTCAGAGGGTAAAGTCTCTGGAACTGATGTGCTTTCATGACCGGGACAGGTGCTGTGCGATGCTAAAAAATGCACGATTTTTGATTTTGAAACATTGTTATTATCGGATTTGTAACCACCTGTAGCATATATTTTCCTATATTTGCCGCGTTTTTGGCTCGAAAACCATTATTAAATTTATAGTACAATGAAAAAGTTTATCTTAGTTCTTGCAGCTACAGTTCTTGCTGCCGTTGCAGTCAGCGCACAGCCACGCGCAATCGGTGCCCGTCTCGGTTGGGGTGCAGAAGTTTCTTATCAGCATTCTCTTGGCGCTGATAACATGCTTTCAGCTGAGCTTTCTTTCCCAGGCTTTGCAGCAGTCGGTGCAGCCGCAACTTACGACTGGCTCAACCCGTTCAACACTGCCATTCCTTGGAATCACAAGGGTGAGTGGAATTGGTATATGGGTGTCGGTGGTGGCGCAAGCTACTGGTTCGGCGGCTTCCTTAATGTCGGTGTTGCAGGTCGTATCGGGGTCGAATATGACTTCTGGTTCCCGCTCCAGCTCTCCTTTGACTGGCGTCCTGTAATCGGGCCGGACATCTGGTTCGGCGGTGCTGCCGGTGACAGCGAGACACACGTAGGTTTCTCAGGCTACGGATTCTATGCTGGCGCAATCAGCCTCGGCGTAAGGTACAAGTTCTAAAAACAACTTGCATATCAGTTAAGAGGGATGGTCGAGCGATTGATCATCCCTCTTTTGGCACTCGCTTTGTGCGTTTCCGCCCGGCTTTGAAAATGTTGTGAACTATATGAAAATGAAACCATTTGTCGCAGCACTCGCTGTTGTTGCGTCGCTCCTGTCATTCTGCTCTTGTGAAAAGGAGGGCGTCAAGCTTTTTGACGGAAATTATTCATTCAAGACCAGTGGCATTCTGACGATTGAGAGAACCGCTAAAGTTTCGGAGTCTGACGCCTCCGCAGAAATTCCCGCCAGGATTTCTGACAGCGGAAACACCGGGTGGCCGGACATAGACCTTCCGGACGTGAATTTCCCTGACGGAAACCGCACGTTCAAACTGCCGCTCACTTCCGAGTCCGGCCAGATGAACATCATAAAGACAGGGGACAACTCGGTGATTGTCACCATGAACATTATCGGCGGCGATGCCCTTGTCTTCAACGGAAAGGCAGAAGGGAAAGTCTTGACTCTTGACCCTGCCGTGCGCTTTCTCAGTTTCAGGGACGGAGCCAACACTGTGAGTCTTGAGATCACCGTCTCCGGGACCGCTGAGAAGCACGACGATGTGGCGATTTTTACGCTTGAATATACGGGTGGCGGAGAGACGACGCTATATGACTACAAGATTCTCGCATCCGAGGTTAAATGCGTAGCGAAGTTGAACGAAGACTGACGAACTTTACGACAGTGTGAATGTGATTTATCGTGATTATATGCGTGCATTTGGAAAAATATCCGCCGCTGCGTTGGCGGCGTTCGCCGGCCTTGTACTGCTTTCCGGCTGCAACGGAGGCAAGGTCAGCGTGAATTTCAGAAAGAAAGAGACAGTGAGACAGCCCGTGAAGGTTAGGGTCGAGGCTGTCGGATCGGCATCCTCGGCTACCACAAAGACTTACGTCGGACGTGTCGAGGCGTCGAAGAGCGCGACTGTGCTCTCTCCGTTTCCTGCAAAACTTGAAAAGATTAACGTAAGGCAGGGACAGGACGTTCGTGCAAACAGGCAGGTCGCGAAGGTCTATTCCTCAACTGTTGACAACGCCCTCAGTTCCGCACGGGCCACGTTGCGTCAGGCTCAGGATGCCTACGACCGCCTTCAGACCGTGAAGGGCAACGGAAGCGTGCCACAGGTGAAGATCGTTGAAGTGGAGACCGCGCTCGCACGCGCCAAGGCAGCATTCAGTTCCGCGCAAAAGGCCGCTTACGACTGCTCCGTGAAGGCTCCGTTTGCCGGAACAGTCAGCGAGGTTTATTGCGAAGAGGGAGAAGATATCTCCATAGCCCAGCCTATAGTAAAGATAGTGGACCTGCACTCCCTCGAAATCAGCATATCCGTCCCGGAGACCGAGATTTCCTCATACTCCGTAGGCTCTTATGCCGATGTCACGGTGCCTGCCCTTTCCGACACACCCGTCCGTGCCCGCCTCGTCCGTAAGGGCGTTGACGCTTCGGTCGTTGCCCACAGCTACGACTGCCGGCTCTCTCTTGAAACTCCTCTCATGAACCTTATGCCCGGAATGATTTGCAAGGTCGTTTTCCGTTCAGTTGCGAGAGGTTCCGAGACTCCGGTCATTCCGGCCTCAGTCATCCGCACCGACAAGACAGGACGCTATGTCTGGACTGTCAGTGGCAGCAACATCGTGGAGAAGAAATATGTCACCACGGGGGACTTCGCCGGCAAGGGCGTGAAGATTCTCTCCGGACTTGAGGCGGGCGACAGGCTGATTGTCGATGGCGCCGCGAAGGTCAGCACGGGAATGAAGGTGGAAACCGTCACGGAGTAAGGGATTATGGAACAGAAGAAAGGAATTGTGTCGAGTCTCGTCCGAGGGGCGATTGTGCACAATAACATAGTCAAACTCTTTCTTTTCCTGCTCATCAGTGGGGGAATCCTCGGTCTTGTGAATATGAAGAAGGACGAGTTCCCGACATTCGAGATTAAGCAGGGACTCATCGCCGCCGTCTATCCGGGTGCTGACGTCCATCAGGTTGAGGAGGAAGTCGGCAAGCCTCTCGAAAAGCTCCTCTTCTCGATGAAGGAAATCAACAGGAAGGGCACCAGGGTCGTCAGCAAGGACGGCATCTGCTATATCTATACGGATCTCACCACTCCGGCCGACAAAAAGAACGAGGTTTGGTCGAAGATTCGTCTCCAGCTGAACACGTTCAAGCAGACTCTGCCTCCGGGCGTTCTCGCGATTGTCGTTCTCGACGACTTCAGTGACCTCACATCCGTCCTCATAGCCCTCGAATCCTCGGACAAGGGATATATGGAAATGAAGGAATATGCCGACGACCTCTCCGACCGCCTGCGCACTATCCCCGAACTCGCGAACGCGAAGATAATCGGAACGCAGAGCGAGGAGATCGCTGTGAATGTCGATATGGACCGTCTCGCAGCCTACGGAATATCCCCGACATCTCTGATGCTGGAATATCAGACGGCAGGGCTCCAGGCTCTCGGAGGCACGTTCACGACGGATTACACCTCCTCTCCGGTACATATTCAAAAGACCATCACCGACGAACAGGAACTCGCCGACAAGATAATATGGTCTTCCACCGACGGACAGTCCCTCCGACTGAAGGACGTCGCCACCATCGAGCGTCGCATCAAAGACCCGACTTCGCTTGTCACCTACAACGGCAACACGGCCATCGTCATTTCCATCGAGATGCGTCCGGACAACAACATCGTCGCATTCGGCAAGGAGGTTGACCGCGTGCTCGCCGAATTTATGGCCGACGCTCCCGACAGCCTGAAAGTCTCGCGCATCACCGACCAGCCCAAGGTTGTGGGCGACTCCGTGTGGTCCTTTCTGCGCGATCTCGTGATTTCAATGCTCGTAGTCATCTTCGTGATGCTCATGCTCTTCCCGATGCGCTCGGCGCTGATTGCCTCTTCCGGAGTGCCGGTCTGCACGGCCATCGCCATAGCCCTGATGTATTTCTGCGGCATCTGTCTGAACACCGTCTCTCTCGCTGCGCTCATCGTCGTTCTGGGAATGATTGTGGATGACTCCATCATCACTATGGACGGTTACATGGACCACCTCGGCCGCGGAATGTCACCTCTGGATGCTGCCACGGCCAGTGCCCAAGAGCTCTTTTCGCCGATGTTCATGGCAACCTTCGCCATCAGCGCGATGTTCTTCCCGATGACAGGCATCATCACAGGCTACCTCGGGGACTTCGTCTCCACTTTCCCTTGGGTGATTGCCTTCTCGCTGATGACCTCGCTCGCATACGCAGTGCTCGTCGTCCCGTCACTGGAGGTCAGATTCATAAAGACCGTCCATAAGGAAAACTCAGGCAACATCATAACCAAGTTCCAAAACGTCCTGTTCAACGCTCTTCAGAAGGGCTATGACTTCATGCAGGACAAGTGCTTCAAACACCCTGCGCTCACGATTTTCTCCGGAGTCGCCGCCATCGCCCTTGGACTTCTGATGTTCTCTCGGATGAATATCCAGCTCATGCCTATGGCCGCCCGTCCGGTCTTTGCCGTCGAGGTCTATCTCGACCCGACCGCAGGCCTTGACAAGACCACTGAGGTGGCGGACTCCCTCGCAAACATGCTCCGCCGGGACAGCCGCATCACCTCCGTCACCGAGTTCATAGGAACGGGCACACCGCGTTTCCACTGCACCTATTCCCCGATTCTTCCGGGTAAAAACGTCGCGCAGCTCATCGTCAACACTAAGTCCAACCGTGCCACAGAGGAGTTTCTCAAGGAAAATGAAGACTACTACGAGCATCTCTTCCCGGAGGCTGTCATCCATGTAAAGCAGATGGACTACCAGGGGGTCTCCACTCCTGTCGAGGTTGATGTCTTTGGCGAGGACTATAATGATATTCAAGCAGTTGCGGATTCTCTGAAGGCCTATATGGCCGGTCTTGACATGCTCAAATGGGTTCACTCCGACGCTGACTGGTTCACCCCGTCCGTCTCCCTCGAACTCGACCATGACGAGGCCATGCGCATGGGCGTGAACCGCACCCTGATGAACCTCTCGCTTGCCGGGGAGATGAACGGACTGCAACTGACTTCGCTCCGTGAGGGAAACAATGTGATTCCGGTGAATCTCTACTCGGACAACATCAACTCACACTCCGCCTACGAGGATATCTCCAACGCCCTCGTCCCGACGGCCATGCCAGGTGTTATGGTTCCCGTCCGTCAGGTGGCCACCGTCACTCCGGAATGGGAGCCGACCTCTCTCACCCGCATCGACGGTAAGTCTGCCATAATAGTGGGAGCCGACATGAAGTTCGGAAAGAGCCAGCCTACAGCCGTCAAGGCCATAAAACGATACCTCAAGACAGCCGACATTCCGGAGGGTGTCACGGTGAAATTCGGCGGACTCAACGGTGTGAATAGCCAAATGGGACCGGAAATCGCCCTCTCGTTCATCGCTGCCGTGATGATTCTGTTCTTCTTCCTGCTCTTCCACTTCAAGAAGATTTCCCTCGCCGTCCTGACCCTTGTCCTGAGCACTCTGTGCCTCTTCGGAGCTTTCTTCGGCCTCTGGATCTTCGGTCTCGACTTCTCAATGACCGCCGTCCTCGGACTCATTTCCCTTGTCGGCATCATAGTCCGCAACGGAATCCTGCTGTTCGAGTACGCCGAGGAACTCCGCTTCGAGCATGGCATCCCCGTCAAAGAAGCCGCCTCCCTCGCCGGAAAGCGTCGTATGCGCCCAATCTTCCTCACATCCTGCACCACAGCCCTCGGAGTGCTCCCGATGATAATCAGCGGTGACCTCCTCTGGATGCCTATGGGAGTTGTAATCTGCTTTGGCACAATGCTTTCCGTCATTCTTATCACCCTCATAATGCCCGTATCCTACTGGCAGATTTTCCGTAGTGCCGATAAAAAGAACCCCGTCCCGTCCCCCGAAATCCCGATGTCAGACGAAAGCGCAACAAATTCATTATGACTACATATAATATAGGAAAATACGGCTCAGCATACCGAAGACTCGTGGCCACCGCAGCGGCTGTCGCCCTCTTCGCGACTCAGCTTCCGCTCGACGTCGCCGCCCAAACGGTCTCAGCGAAAGGAGAATCCGTCGCCTCCGCAGTTCCGCCATCTTGCGATGTCGGGGGGCGCTCGCTGACGCTCGCAGACTGTCGCGAAATGGCCATGCAGAACAACGCAGCCCTCAACAACGCCTCCCTTGATGTCCGCGCTGCCTGGCTCCGCAAGCAGGAAGTCCTCTCCGAATACTTCCCGCGCGTCTCGACCACCGCATTCGGCTATTGGGCCATGAACCCCCTTCTCGAAATCGGCGTAACCGACATCCTCGGCAATAACGACTTGGCATGGAACATCCAGAGCGAGATTGAGTCCTACGGCTCCCTCTATGGCATCAATACCAAATACAAGTCCTTCAAGCAGGGCTACTCCGCATCCCTCATGGCACTCCAACCGGTCTATGCCGGCGGCCGCATCGTCACAGGCAACCGTCTCGCCGCCCTCGGAGTCGAAGCCGCACAGCTTCAGAAAGACATCCGCCACCGCGAGACCATTGAAGCCGTTGACAGTCTCTGGTGGCAGGTAGTCTCGCTCTCAGACAAGATAGAAACTCTCGACTATCTTGGCGGCACCCTCGACACTCTCTACTCCAGCCTCTCGGGGGCGGAGGGCAGTTCGGAGACCGTGTCGAGCGTGAGGGAATCGACGAAAGGGCGCTCGGGGGTGGCGTTGGAGGAATAGACGGTCGAGAATGACCGCGCCTACCTCGACAGCCAGCTCCACCTACTCGTCGGCAAGCTCTGGCTCGACCTCACCTCCGCCTACGACTCCTGGCAACTCGCCGAGGAGAGCCTCTCCAACTCACGCCGCCTCTACGAAGTCTCTCTCTCCAACTACTCCGCCGGCCTAATCCCCCTCCAGGACCTCCTCCAGGCCGAGACCGCCTACCGCACCGCCTCCTCCGCCCGCATCGACGCGCTAATCGCCTACCGCACCGCCATCACCTCCTATATGGGTAGGGGTGAATAATCAGAAACATTTTGCGATTTCGTGTTGTGAGTCTTCGGCTACTTCAGTATATCCTGAATCTCATCCCAAGGAACGGTGACCTTGATTATGCCTATCGAATATGGGCCGATTTCGTACTGGCCGTAGATGTATGTGATGCCGGCCTTACTGAGAACAAAGTTGCCGTTCGGAGTGATGTCTGTCGTAAAGAGCATATTGTAGCTATCCTTGTCCAGCGAAGACTTCAGGTGGGCGCGAAGGGCGGTGCTGAGCCGTTCTTCGTAGCCGAACGCGAAGATGTCGTTTTCGGTGACCGGGTCGCCGGTCTCTTTTATGAAGTTCAGACCGAGCAGCAACGTGCCGCCGTGCGCTCCGCCGGTGTAGCTGTATTTTGAGAGAGAGTAGGAAAGAAAGCCGTTGTAGTCGCTTTCCATGCGTCCTTCAATCATGAATTCCCAAGTGAAGATGTCCCATTCACCTTCCTCCCTGTCCTCCGGGTTCTTCGCAACCTGATCTACGAACTCAAGGTTGGCGTCGCGGTAGTTTTTTACCGTCTCTTCAATGTAGCCCTGCACTGCCTCGTGTGTCGTCATTCCGCAGAATTGTTCGCCGAGCGCGTCCATAACGATTCCATCGCAAATCCCTTCGGCCGCTTCAGCCCCGAGTCCTTCCGTCGGGAACTGCAAGCTTATCTCAATCTTCACGGAGTCCCTTCCTCCCTCCACGAGAGCATACGCCGCATTTTTTTTGATGGTCTCAACTTTTACATCCTTCGTCCCGCAGCATCCGATGACTCCGAGAACCGTGGCGGCCGCAAGAGCAGCCAAAATCATATTCCTTTTCATATCAAAAAATTTTTTTAGGTTATAATATCCTCAAAATCCTTTCGTCCGCACACATCGTGCCTTGTCAATTTCGGAAGACGAAAAATCTTCCGCGACACAAATGTATGGGTTTGTTGTTGATAATCAAAAAATTATTCGTATATTTGCAGCCCCAAAAATTGGGGAGTTAAACATAAATAAAAGATTTATAATCATTTATGCCAACAATTCAACAATTAGTTCGCAAAGGACGCGAGGTTATCGTCGAGAAGAGTAAATCTCGCGCGCTGGATGCTTGCCCTCAGAGAAGGGGCGTATGCGTGCGTGTGTACACAACCACACCTAAGAAACCTAACTCAGCAATGCGTAAGGTTGCCCGTGACGCCTTTCAGGGTATGCGCCGATGCAAAAGCACCGTTGTAAT
>OQVL01001785.1_pt1 | contig 13027 bp, 10 predicted proteins | sample 1691501 | NCBI WGS metagenome assembly OQVL01 (sample SAMN03418253, study PRJEB22391) | human gut metagenome | biome: human-gut; feature: organic feature; material: feces | host: Homo sapiens | place: Tanzania | collected 2013-01
TTTTCATCAAATTTAGTAGCTTTATTGATTTTTATTATCTTGAATGCTTTATTATATGGTGTAATGTTTTTTAAAAATAAAATTACATCAACTAATAATAAAAAGTCTAAAAATGATATTAAGAAATCTAAAAACAAGGTAAAAAAATCTAAAGATGATGATATAGAAATATTTGATAAAATTGAAAATAAAAAGAAGGAAATGAACTTAAAGATATGGCCGAAGCCGTAGGTGGAGATACAATAGACTTAGGAAAAGGTGGAGAATTTGGACTTATTAATCCATTTGAAGTACTAATAGATGCAGATGATGAAGAAATAAGACAATTAATTAAAAAAACTATTAATGAAATAGTGGCTTATTTAAAAAATAGAGGATGTACTAAAAATAAAAAAATAATCTTTCCATGTAATGATAATATGATTCTTGACTACGATGGAAGAGTGATTGAAACGAGTTCAAAGTGTCAACAAGTGTTTAATATAAATGAAGAAAATGAATTTAGATTCATAGTTATTTCTGATACTCATTTTGGAAGTGTGTTTGAAAATATAAAGTATTTAAATTATGTTTATGAATATGCATCTAAAAATGATATAAATTATATTTTACATGCAGGGGATTTAATAGAAGGATCATATGATAACTTTGCTAGGTGTAAAGAAGAGTATAAAACAATCGACTCTCAGATAGAACATGTATTTAAAGATTATTCTTATGATAAAAATATTAAAAATATGATATTACTTGCTAATCATGATGCATATTCAATTTATCATTATGGAGTTGATATAGCCCCATTGTTAAAAGAAAGAGAAGACTTTCAAATACTTGGATATAGATGTGCATATATAAAAATTAATGATAGATATATTTCATTAAAACATGAAATTTCAAGGTTGAAAAATAATTTAAAAGATTATTTAACACTCATAGATTTTATCGGGCACTCTCATCAATATAGATGTAATTATAATAAAACCAATACTAGAGTTAGGATACCAACATTATCAGATATGAGAAGTAATATGATTGTTAATAAAGGATTTCTAGTTTGTAGTATAAACTCTAATAATTTAAAAGTTAATAATTTTAGTTGTGAATATATTGATTTTGAGCATACAGATAGAAAAATTATTATTGAAAGGACATTAAAAAAGTAGAGAGAGCTCTACTTTTCATTTGATATTAAAATCATTGGAATAATAATTGGTCTTCTACCAGTAAGTTCGATTACAAAAGAATTTATTTCTAATATTATTCTATTTTTTAAATCTGTAAGACTAAAATAATCTTTTTCTAATTCGTTTAATGTAATAATATTTGTTTTATCTTGGATCTTTTTAATTAATTCTTGATTTTCATTGACTACTATGAAACCTCTTGTTGTTATATTTGGTTCTATTAACATTTTTTTGTTTTTTAAATCAATATTTAATATTACTACTAATACACCATCTGTTGACATTATTTTTCTATCTTTGATTATTGAAAGACCAACATCTCCGATTCTATTACCATCAACATATATATCATTTATTGGAATGCTTCCTTTTTTATAAACATTTCCGTCTTTTAAAGCAAGTATGTCACCATTTTTTAGAACAAATGTATTTTCTTTTGGTATATCACATAAGTGTCCTAAAGAAGCATGTGATGCGAGCATTCTATATTCACCATGCATTGGCATAAAATATTTTGGTCTAATTAATCTTAATAATAATTTTAACTCTTCTTGTTTAGCGTGTCCACTTGTATGAACATCATATTCACTAGTATTTGTATATACTTTAGCACCTTTTAAATATAATTTATTTATTATTCTATTAATGGACATTGCATTTCCTGGGATAGGAGATGATGAGAATATTACTACATCATCTGGCATTAAAGTTATATTTCTGTCATTACCATTTGCGATTCTTGATAGTGCCGCTAGTGGTTCACCTTGAGAACCTGTACAAAGCAAACATACCTTAGATGGTTCTAATTTATTAGCCTCATCACTAGTTATAAATATATCTTTGTCTTTAATATATCCACATTCAATAGCTATTTCTATACTTGTATTCATACTTCTTCCGAATACTGCTACTTTTCTATTATTTTCTTTACATGTTTCGATTATATGAGTAAGCCTATAAATATTACTTGCAAATGTTGCTAGTATTATTCTTGCGTTTGTATTAGCAGAGAATATTTCACCAAGTGCTTCATCTACAACAGATTCACTATTAGAAAATCCTGGTACTAAAGCATTAGTTGAATCACTTAATAAAAGCGTAACACCTTCATTACCAATAGCAGCCATTTTACCCATATTTGCAACTGGTCCAATAGGTGTTAAATCAAACTTAAAGTCTCCTGTTTCAACTATAGTTCCATTAGGAGTTCTAATTGCCATACCAAATGAATCTGGAATAGAGTGAGTAGTTGTAAAGAATTCAATATTAAAATATTTAGTCTTTATATTTAACTCTTCATTAACAGTTACCATTTTAGGACAAGGAACATTTCTTTCACTTAGTTTATTCTTAATTAATTTTCCTGCAATATTAGGTGTATAAATAACAGGAACATTTATATTTTGTAAAAGGAAAGAAATACCACCAATATGATCTTCATGACCATGTGTAATAATTAATCCTTTTATTTTATCTTGCATATTTTTAAGAACTGTATAATCAGCAAGAACATAATCAATTCCCATTAAATCATCTTCTGGAAACATTACGCCACAGTCAATTATAAAAAGTTCTTCTTCATGCATAACAACATACATATTTTTACCAACTTCGCCTAAGCCACCTAAAGCACAGACTAAAGTCTCTTTATTTTTACTATTCATTATATCATCCCTTCAAAAAAGTTCTTTAGTGCTTATAATTATATCAAATTTTTTTTGATTTGTCTAGATAGTTAGTGTATAATAACTATAGGTGATTATGTATGGGATTATTTAGCAAAATTAAAAATGCTTTTATAAAACAAGAAGAAAAAGAAGATAAAAAATTAACTGAAATTGAAAAAGAAGAAAAGATTGAAACTGAAAAATATATAAGTGGACTTTCTAAATCAAGAGATAATTTTGTAAATAAGCTTTCATTATTAGGTATTAAATACACAAAGATTAATGATGAATTTTATGATGAACTTGAAGAAATACTTATTACTGCGGATGTTGGAATTAATACAGTTATGTCTTTTACTGATAAGTTAAGAAAAAGAGTTAAGAGTGAAAATATAACTGATTTTGAATATTTAAAAGAAGTTATAGTAGATGAACTATTAATGATATATGTTGGAAATGATATATTAACATCTAAATTAAATCTTAAGGATAATGAACTTAATGTTGTATTATTTGTTGGAGTAAATGGAGTAGGTAAAACAACTAGTATTGCCAAGATAGCCAATAAACTTAAAAAAGATAATAAAAAAGTTATGGTAATAGCAGGAGATACTTTTAGAGCGGGAGCAGTTAATCAATTAAAAGAGTGGGCTGATAAATTAGATTTATTATTCTATGGAGATGATAGAAAAGATCCCTCTGCTGTTATATATGATGGTTTATTAAAAGCAAAAGAGAAAAAAGTTGATGTTGTCCTTGTTGATACAGCAGGTAGACTACAAAACAAGGTTAATTTAATGAAAGAACTTGAAAAAATGAATAGAGTTATTTCAGATATAGTACCAAATAATCCAGTTGAAACATTACTAGTTATTGATGCAACTACTGGTCAAAATGGTATAAGCCAAGCAAAAAGTTTTAAAGAAATCACTAATATAACAGGCATTGTACTAACTAAACTTGATGGTACTGCTAAAGGTGGAATAGTACTTGCTATAAAAGAAAATACAAATATACCAGTTAAATTTGTAGGACTAGGTGAAAAAGAAACTGACTTGATACCATTTGATATTGAAAAATACATATATGGTTTATTTAAGGAGTTCTAATGATAGAAAGAGAATATATATTAACACTATATGAAACTTATAATAAATTATTAACAGAAAGAGAAAAAAATTATTTTGAATACTATTATTTTGAAGATTATTCTATGCAAGAAATAGCTGACTTATATGAGGTAAGTAAAGCTTATGCAAGTAAATATTTAAATCAAATAGTAAGTAAACTTGAAAAATATGAGTCATTACTAGAGCTTAATAAAAAAAGTGTTAAAATAAAGGAATTAATAAAAGATTTGCCAGAGGATATTAAAAATAAAATAGAGGAATTGCTCTAAACAAAAAAATATTATATAATTAAGAAGGTGAATGTTATGAATAAAAAAGGATGGGGATTAAGAGTAGAGTTAGTAATAATATTATTATTTGTTATCTGCTTAGTTATTGTTTGTATTGGACTTAATAGACTTGGGTTATTAGGCGAGAATCCTAATGCGCCTATACAAAATGTTGATAGAGAAACTTTTGATTACACAGTTCTTGAAAAAAGTATGGTTGAAGCAACTAAAAAATATTTTAGTGAATATTATGAATATGAAATGAATGATACTGAGATGATAGTTAGATTATCTACTTTAAAATATAATGGATATATTAGTGACTTATTAGATGAAAACGGTAAATCATGCAGTGGGTATACTAAGATAGTTAGTTCTAACTCAGGTATTGTTTATGTTGGATATATTAAGTGCCCTAAGTATACTTCACAAGGGTATGAATCAAAAAATGATTGGTAATAAGGAATAATAGTATTTTTATTCTTTTTTTATGATATAATTTTATTAGAAAGGAGTAATATATGGTTATAGCTATTATAATAGTACTTTTAATAATAATTCTTAAAAGTATAGTACAAGTAAACGAATATGAAAGGGGTATTAAATTCAATTTTGGTAAATTTAATAAAACAATGAATCCAGGATGGAATTTTGTAATACCTATTTTTCAATCTTATAAGAAAGTTGACATTAGAACAAAAGCAGTAGATGTTCCAGAACAAGATGCAATAACTAGAGATAATGTATCAGTAAGAATTAATGCTGTAATATACTATAAGATATTTGATGCTAGCAAAGCTATTTTAGAAGTTGAGAATTTCTATTATGCAGTAAGTCAACTTGCACAAACTACTATGAGAAATGTAGTTGGTAGTGTATCTTTAGATGAATTATTAGCAGAGCGTGAAAAATTATCGGAGTCAATTTGTAAAATAATTGATGAGGCAACTGATCCATGGGGTATTAAAGTTGAAAATGTTGAACTTAAAGATGTATCTTTACCTGAAGAAATGAAAAGAGTAATAGCAAGAGCTGCAGAAGCAGAACGTGAAAGAGCTGCTGTTATTACGAAAGCACAAGGCGAGGTAGAAGCTGCTAAAAACTTAGCTGAAGCTGCAAATACTATGGCTAGTACACCAGGAGCAATACATTTAAGAACTTTATCAACAATTAGTGATATAAGCAGTGATCAATCAAATACAATATTAATGTGTTTACCAATGGAAATATTAGATGCTTTTAAAGCAGTTGCTAAAAATCCAGATGAAGTAGTTAAAAAAATCACTAAGAAGTAGTAGAAATACTACTTTTTAATTATAAAAAAATAAAAATATCATATAGTTTAATGGGTGATATAATGAAAAAAATAATTACTTTATTTCTTTTGATATTTATGTGTTTTAGAGTAAATGCAAGTGTTGATTTAGCTAAATACAGTAAGGAAGCAATTCTTGTTGAGGCAAGTACTGGTAAGGTTTTATATGAAAAAAATTCTAATGAAAAAAGAAGCCCTGCTAGTATGACAAAAATAATGACATTATTACTTACTATGGAAGCACTTGATAGTGGTAAAATTAAACTCGATGATCAGGTGTTAATATCTAAAAATGCTAGTTCTATGGGAGGTACACAAATATTTGTCGAAGAGAACACTAAAGTTCCTGTAGAAAATCTTATTAAAGGAATAGGTATCGCATCAGCAAATGATGCTGCAGTTGCAATTGCTGAGTATATAGGAGGAACTGAAGAAAATTTTGTTTCAATGATGAATGAAAGGGCAAGGCAGTTAGGATGTAAAAATACTACTTTTAAAAATCCACATGGTCTTGATGAAGATGGACATTTAACGACTGCAAGAGATTTATCTTTAATTGCACGTGAACTTATTAAATATCCTTTTGCTCTTAAAATAACTAGTACATATGAAGACTATATTGATGTATCAGGAGAGAATCATTGGCTTGTTAATACCAATAAATTACTGAGATTTTATACAGGAATAGATGGTCTTAAAACTGGTTATACAGATAAGGCAGGATATTGTTTAACTGCAACTATGGAAAGAAATAATATGAGATTATTATCAATAGTGATGGGTGCTGATACAAAAGATAATAGAAGTACAGACACTATATCAATGATGGAATATGGTTATAGCTCTTATGGAACAAATACTATTTTAAATAAAAATAAATATAGTGGTACTATTAAAATAAATAATGCTAAAAAAAGAGAAGTTAAATACTATTTAGATGATGATGTAAAATTAGTTGTTAAGAAAGGTGTAAAAGATGTAAACTATAAAATAGATAAAAAAATATATAATGTAAAAGCACCTCTAAAAAAGAACTCTAAAGTAGGAAAACTAATTGTGACATATGAAAATAAAAAATATGAATATGATTTAATAGTAAGAGAGAATATAAAGAAGTCAACTTATTTAAATACAGTTGAAAATAATTTAAAAGATGTTATAACAGGTAGTTTAACTAAATAGTGTAATAATTAAAATATCTAGATAAATTCTAGTTATTTTTATTTAATCAAGAGGTTTCATGATATAATGTGTATAGAAAAAGAGATTTATATTAGTTAGTAGGAGTAAATTATGGCAAAGATATCAAATATATTATACATGATAGATTTACTAAATACAGGAAATGTATATACAATAAAAGATTTATCAGAAAAAATAGGCGTAACAGAAAGAATGATTAGATATTATAAAAATGAAATTTGTAATAATGGAATAGCAATTGAATCTTTTAAAGGACCTAATGGTGGATACTTTATGATTGATAAAATTAAAAATTATACAAGCGTAAATAAATATGATATTCAATTATTGAAAAACGTTAGAAACTTCTTAAATGAGAATAAGTTTAAATACGCTAATGAATTTGATGGCTTTCTAGACAAATCAAAAAAGATGTATTCAATATATGAAGAAAAGAGTAAATTTATTTCTAACTTTGATATAAGTTCACCAAATGATATTGAACAAATTATAAATTCAGCAATTAACAAAAATGAAAAGATAGATATAGTATATAATGATATTAGTGGTGAGCAGCATAAAAGAACAATACATCCTTTATATATGTTTAAATATAAAGATAATTGTTATGTAACAGCGTATTGTGAACTTAGAAATGATATACGTCACTTTGAAATCAAAAGAATTGTAAGTGTAAAATAAAAAAGACAAAATATTTCAAAATTGTATGCTATAATGCCATTAAGAGGTGAAATTAATGGAGAACATGTTATATGATAATTATAAAAAGTCACTTGAACAAAAATATAATGCTGTTTGTTTTGATATCGATGGTACTTTAACTGTAAAAGATTCTAAAAAAATTGATAATAAAGCAATTAATATGATTGTAGAACTTTTAAGAAAAAAGGTGTCAGTAGTGTTTATTACAGGTAGAGGAGAGACGGGGCTTAATGATTTGAAACAAGATATCTATAAGTCTATAATTGAATGTGATGATATTAGTGAAAACGATATAAAGAGAATCTATGTTTTAACAAATGATGGTGCTAGATTATTTTACAGTAATGGAATTTCATATAAAGAATTTTTGTCACAAAACGTTTATGTATCTACAAATGATGAGTTGAAACAATTAAAAGAAGTCGATGAAATACTGAAAAGAATTCAAAACGATTTTTTTGATTTGACATATTCTAAAGATTTTAAAACAAATGCAATTATAAATATTAGAATGATATTAAATACAGAGGATGAAAGAGTTATAGAAAAAATTTATGGCGCAGTTAACGACATCATTTGTTTAGAACAATTCAAAGGTATACATTTGACAAGAGGATTTTATAAAAATAAACCTGTTATTCAAATTGGTACAGCTACAAAAGATAATTCAATAGAAAGAGCAGAAAAAATAATCGGAGTTCCAAGGGATTCTATGATAAGAATTGGCGATTGTGGTGATATTCATGGCAATGACTATTTAATGTTAGATTGTAAGCAAGGTTACAGTGTGGATAAAACCAGTGGTTCAATTGATAAATGTTTTCCTATTTTTGATAAAAATGGTGAGATTTTAAAGGGAGTTCCTGCAACTCTAGAATTAATTAATGCTGCAAAAATATTACCAACGGTTTGTTTAGAAAGCGCTGACAAATCAAACTATAAATTTGATTTTGCTTTTATTGAAAAAATATACTCTCCAACTATTAAAAAACATTAATGTATAATAAAAAATTATGATTATACACTAGTTAGTAAAACATAAGAGTAAAGCGGAGATTATTAAAATGAGAGTAGTAAGTATAGGTGAACTTGTAACAGATTATTATTATAAAAATGATAAATTAATAGGAATAAACGGTGGTATGACATCACATAATATAATTGCTAACTTAGCAAAAATGGGAGTTAAAACTTCGGTGTTTGCTTGTTGTGGTAATGATTGTCAGGGGAAAATTGCCATTAAGAGTTTAGAAAAAATTAAAGTTGATGTGACTGATGTTAAAATTATTGAAAATGTTAAGACTAGGTGTTTCCATGTTTCTTATTTTGATAATGATGGAAAATTATCCTTTACTTCTAAAAAAAGATGTCCTTTTTGTAATGATAAAGAATGGTATGAAGAAAGTTTATTAGATACAAGTTACATTCTTTCTAAGATTAAAACTGATGATATTTTAGTATTTGATAACTTGAACGATAAGAATCAAGATATTATAGATAATACGACCAACAAAAAAATAATTGATTTGGGTCAGTATTTTGAATTTGAAAAAATTTCTAATGATGAAATAGTAAAAAAATTAGAAAATAAATTTGAAATAATAAATTTCAATGAAAGAGTAACTAAATATCTTTTAAATAGATTTAACTTAAAAAATGATAGTGAACTATATAATATAGTAAAACCTAAGTTGATGACTATTACAAGAGGAGAAAATGGTGTGTCATTTATAACTGATAATCACGAATATAATTATAAGCTACTTAGTAAAGGAAATGTAATTGATCCGACTGGCGCAGGCGATGCATTTATTTCAAGTATTATAAAAGATAGTATTAAAAATGATTTTAAGTATGATGAAAATAAATTAAAAAAATGGTATGAAAATTCTAATAAACTTACTTGTAAAGTTGTTTCTAAAATGGGAGCAAGAGGACATATTACTCCATTATTTAAAATTAAGCAGATTAAAGATATTTGTACATGCAGTGAATTTGAATATACTGAGAGAAAACAAATAAAAAGATGTAATATTAATATAAATAACTTAGAAAAAAGAGTAATTAATGCAGTTAATTCTTCTGCCTGTTCTTCTGTAATAGTAATTCCACTTCTTTGGGCTAGTTTTTGTATTGTATCTTTGCTCTGTATTTTAGAAACATCTACTCCTATTTGTTGTAGCTTTTTTAGTTTTTCTATAAATTTTTGTATTGTATTTTCTTTTTCATTAACTTCTTTTTCTAATTCTACAAAGTCTTTTAATATTCCTGTAACTTCAAATGGTAATTCCTCGCTATTTCTTTTTTGTTCTCTGTCTCCTGCTTGTTTATTCTTTTGAATTCTATCTGGTAGTTCTGCTTGCCACAAATTTATGTTTGTGCCTAGAGCTATTATTTCTTGTATCTCTGCTATCTTTTCTTCCCTAAGGTCAGTTGGTTCATTATTTAGATATTTACTATATTTTGTTTGTATATCTTTTAGCATTCTTGCATATCCTGATTCTTCCAAATCATTACTATTTATATCTGGTAACATTCCATCATGTTTTTCTGTCCAGTCAGTAATTAGGTTCATCATTTCTATGTCATCTTTTTCTGTTATTTCATTATCCCAATTTACTTTTATTGTATTATTTACTAAATCTATTGCAATAGGTCTGTCTTCTTCTTTTATTGGATTATCTGGGTCTTCTGCTGATATTATTCTTCCAAGTTGCTGTAAATACAATATTCTTGAATTTTCGTCCATTGCTCTTAGCCATATTATTCCATCAAGTTTTTCTAAATGTAATCCTTCATTTGCTTTATTTATTACAAGCATAAATTCTGTCTCATCTGTGTCTTTGCTTTGAAATTCACTTAATCTTTTTTCATTTTCTTTATCTCCATATTCTCCAAGCATTGAGTGAAAACTAGGCTTTATGTCTGAATCTTTAAAATATTCCATTATTTGCTTTTCATACTCTGCTATTCTTTCTTTTCCTTTTTTTCTTCCTATTATATTTCCATCTTCATCTTCTAAGTTTTCTATTAATGGCAAAAATACTAGATATTTTCCACCTTGTTTTACATTTTCTTGTAGTATTTGTTCTATTCCTTTTGCATTACTTACACTTCTTCTTAGTTTCTCGTATTTTTCTAATTCCTCGTTTCTGGTTTTAACATCTTCTATTGAATCTATTTTTTCTTTTAAATTATCTAAACTTCCATCTGTTTGTAAAGTATATTCACATGATACTATTTTAGGATTTATTACTAATCCCATTCTTATTGCATTTATTAGACTCATGTTCATTGCAACATGTTTTCCATTAACTGCATCTCTATTTGTATATCCAAGTTTCTCTGCCATCTCATTTGCCATGTTTATTCCATCTACATCTCTTCTTGGCGTAGCTGTTATTCCTAATACTTTTGATTCTTCTGTCTGATTTTCTATCAATTCATCTAGCTTGTTCCCCCATTCTTTTGCACCTGTTCTATGTAATTCATCAAGTACTATAAATCCATATTGTTTTTTTATTAATTCTTCATTTTCTTTTGATAGTAATCCTGGATATGTCGCAAATTTTATGTTTGGAAATATTTCTGCAACTAGTTCATCTTTACTTTTTCCCAATGTATTTACTGGTCCATGTATATATTTTATTATATAATCTTTCATTTGCTCTAAAATTTCATTTTGTGGTGCCAAATAAAGTATCTCTTCATTTTGATGTTCCATCAGTTGTGCTAATGCTACAAAGCTTTTTCCTCCACCTGTTGGTAATATTAATGATGCAAATCTATTGTCTTTTAATATTTTATCTGCATTTTCTTTTGCTGTTTGTTGATATGGTCTTAGTTGTATTCCTGTATTTGGTACATCATAATATCCTAAAAATCTCTCTATTCTTTCTATTGATATATCTTCATATAATTCTTGTTTTTTCCCTGTTATCGTATTTAGTAATACTGTTGGAATTTCTTGTCTTGAAACTCCTCTTTCTTCTAATTGTTTATATATATTTACAACATCACTTTCTTGTATTTTTTGTATTAGACTTTCTCTTTCCTGTGGTGTGAATTTTTCTATTCCTATTTTGTTCCAGTCATATAATGAAAATATTGCTTCTGCATAATATCTTGATTTATCTATTTGTTTATCTTCTTTTCCGTTACCATATACTCTACTTACAATATCTTGAACATTGGCTAGTCCTCCATTTTGTAACACAACTTCTAATTCTTCTGTTGATAATTTTCGTATTTCATCTACCAATTCTTGTTCTTCTTTTGGTAAATCTAGATTCACAGATTCACTTAATTTTACACCTTTTCCACTTAGCCTAGATATTATTTCTGGTTCTACTCTAAATCCGTTCTCTCTTATATGTTGTATTATATTTTCAAAGCCTGAATTATCTCCTAATATACTACTTAAGGCATCTGAAAGCCTTATTGCATTTTGTCTTGCTTTACTTAAATAAAACATATTTTTTACAACTGAATTTGCTTTACCATATTCTACTTTTCCTTTTGTCAATTCATACATCTCTTCTATTGGTATGTTTTCTTTTGCTTGTAATTCAATTTCTGGAATATGTGGAATGGCTTTCCCTTCTTGTATTGCCATTATTACTGCTCTTTTTATTTCTTCTATTTTATTTTTATCTATCCCATTTACTTGTTGTATTAATGCAAATACATCAACTATTTCTTTGGGTATTTCTATAATGTTCTCTTGCTTTATTTCTCCATAATTAATTATTTCTGTTGATGAAAAGGCATTTCCTATTGTCATTCTTAAATTTGAGTTTGAGGAATGTGGTATTACATGATTTAATACATTTTTATTTTCTAATATTGCAAGTTTTGCATATACTTTATTAACTTCTAATGCTTGTTCTTCACTTAATGATTGATAACTACTAATTCTTGCTTTAGGTGAACTATATATAATTCCCTTTCTTGGATGTGCTTTACTTGCTTTCTCTTCTCCTTTTGCAGTTGTATATTTTGGTGTAATTATCTCTTTTAAATCTTTATTATTATCGGTTTTTTCTATTTCATCGAAAAGTGCTAAAACTTCTTTTTTCTTTTCTGTTGGTATACTTTCTAATGCTTGTTCTATTCTTTGATACAGCTCTTTTAACATATATTGCCCAGCATTTACAACTTTTTCTCCGAATTCTCTCTTTGGTATTTTTACCATAATATATTTGTCTTTATATGAACCTCTACCATAATCTACTGCAATATTTGCATTACTTGTTAGCGATATACAGTTTGTATCTTTTCTATAATGCATTTTTATATGGTCATATACTTCCTCTAGTGTAATTGTAGTATCTTCAGAATATTTGGGCTCTCCTTCATATCTTTCTCTATCTGTTCTAATTCTTTCTATTTTTCCATCTTCTGATACAGTTATTTTTTCTTCTATGTCTCTATTATCTGACATATTTAAAGCTCTAAAAAAGTAATAATTTTCTTCATCACTTATTATATTAAATTTTTCTATATCAAACCATGTTTGTTTATCATCATTTATATCAAAGTGTTTTGTTAAATAGCT
>OQVL01001786.1_pt1 | contig 13025 bp, 9 predicted proteins | sample 1691501 | NCBI WGS metagenome assembly OQVL01 (sample SAMN03418253, study PRJEB22391) | human gut metagenome | biome: human-gut; feature: organic feature; material: feces | host: Homo sapiens | place: Tanzania | collected 2013-01
TTCAGCCGGAAAAGACGCTCACAGGGGCAGTAAAGGGCGTGACGGTGGATCAGGTAACTTTTTTACAAGATAACAGGAATGGGAAATTGCCCTCCGAAAAAAGATTGTCTAAAATATAACAAACGAGACAGGAAATGTTTCAATAAAGGAGGAAAAAGCAGCATGGCAGAAGTAAACGCTGTGGAAAAGCAGCCTGTTACCCAAGAGTACCTGAAAAAAATGGACGCCTATTGGCGTGCGGCAAACTATCTTGGAGCAGCACAGTTATATTTACTGGACAACCCGTTATTACGCGAGCCGTTGACGATGGATCATATAAAGAAAAAGATCGTCGGACACTGGGGAACCGTTCCGGGACAGAACTTTGTATACGTTCATTTAAACCGTGTCATCAAAAAATATGATCAGGATATGATCTTAATTTCCGGTCCTGGCCACGGTGGAAACTTTTTTGTGGCAAATACATATTTAGAGGGAACTTACAGCGAGGTATATCCGAACATCGGAGAGGATATGGACGGATTGAAAAAACTGTGTAAACAGTTTTCTTTTCCGGGCGGTATCTCAAGCCATGTTGCACCGGAAACTCCTGGTTCCATCAACGAGGGCGGTGAGCTTGGATATTCACTGGCACACTCTTTTGGTGCGGTATTTGACAATCCGGATCTGGTTGCAGCATGTATCGTCGGAGACGGTGAGTCCGAGACAGGACCGCTTGCAACTTCCTGGCAGTGCAACAAATTTTTAAACCCGAAAACAGACGGTGCGGTTTTACCGATCCTGCATCTGAACGGATATAAGATCAGCAACCCGACCATCTTAGCACGTATTTCCCGTGAAGAATTAGAGCATTTCTTCGACGGATGCGGCTGGAAACCGTATTTCGTGGAGGGTGATGAGCCGATGGATATGCACAGCAAGATGGCGGCTGCCTTAGATCAGGCGATGGATGAGATCAAGGCGATCCAGAAAAATGCGAGAGAAAATGATGATCTGACCAGACCGAAATGGCCGATGATCGTACTCCGCACCCCGAAGGGCTGGACAGGACCAAAGGTAGTGGATGGCAATCAGATCGAAGGCTCTTTCCGTGCACATCAGGTTCCGATCATGATGGACAAACCGGAACATCTTCAGATGTTAAAAGACTGGCTGTTAAGTTATCATCCGGAGGAGCTGTTTGATGAGGACGGAAAACTGATTCCGGAATTAAAGGCATTAGCACCGACCGGCGACCGCAGGATTGGATCAAACCCGCATGCAAACGGGGGTAAATTACTGCGCGATCTGCGTCTGCCTGATTTTAAAGATTATGCTGTGGATGTTCCAAAGCCGGGTGCTGTGGAAGCACAGGATATGATCGAACTTGGCGGATTTGTCAGAGATATTTTCGAGTTAAATGAAGATGCAAAGAACTTCCGTATTTTCGGACCGGATGAGACGATGTCAAACCGTCTTGGAAAAGTATTTGAGGCAACGAACCGTGACTGGAACGGTGAGGCTTATGATACGGATGAATTCCTTGCACATGACGGACGTGTCATGGACTCCATGTTGAGTGAGCATATGTGTGAGGGATGGTTAGAGGGATATCTGTTAACCGGACGTCATGGATTCTTTGCAAGTTATGAGGCATTTATCCGTGTGGTTGATTCCATGTGTGCACAGCATGCAAAATGGTTAAAGGTTTGCAACCAGCTTCCGTGGAGACAGTCCATTGCATCCTTGAACCTGATTTTAAGCTCGAATGTATGGCAGCAGGATCACAATGGATTTACACATCAGGATCCGGGGTTCTTAGACCACATTGCAAATAAAAAATCAGACGTGGTACGCCTTTATCTGCCGCCAGATGCAAACTGTTTATTATCCTGCTTCGATCACTGTATCCGCAGCCGCAACTATGTCAATGTGCTCGTGACATCCAAACATCCGAGACAGCAGTGGCTGACCATGGAGCAGGCAGTCAAACACTGTACACAGGGTATCGGCATCTGGGAGTGGGCAAGCAACGACCAGGGCGAAGAGCCGGATGTAGTTATGGCATGCTGCGGTGATACACCGACATTAGAGACATTGGCAGCCGTTACGATCTTAAGAGAGGCATTGCCGGAGATTAAGATCCGTGTGATCAACGTTGTCGATCTCATGAAATTAGAGCCGAACACGAAACATCCGCACGGACTCAGCGATGCAGAATACGATGCACTCTTTACCAAAGACAAACCGATCATTTTTGCATTCCACGGTTATCACACACTGATCCATGAGCTGACCTACCGCAGAACCAACCGCAACATCCACGTTTACGGTTATCAGGAGGAAGGTACGATTACAACACCGTTTGATATGCGTGTACAAAACGAAATCGACCGTTTCCACTTAGTAAAGAACGTCATCAAATATCTGCCACAGCTTGGAAACAGAGGATCTTATCTGGTACAGCAGATGAACGACAAACTCGTAGAGCACAAACAGTACATCCACGAGTACGGTCAGGATCTGCCTGAGGTAAGAGACTGGAAATGGAATCTGTAAGATAAATCTGAAAAAATAGTTACATCTTTTTGCGGAACTGTGCCGGCGTAAGCTGGTGCCGTTCCGTAAATATTTTATAGAAATAACCTTTGTTGTGGTAACCGACCGCTTCCGTGATCTGGTCGATCGTGGCATCGGTCGTAAGAAGCAGCGTTTCAGCGCGGCGCAGGCGCAGAAGCTGTAAGTATTCCGTATAGGTAAGCCCGGTCTGTGTTTTTATGAGACGGTTAAAATAATCTTCCTGAAAATGAAATTCCTCAGAAAGTCCTGTAATGGAAATCTGGGTCAGATGATTTTCCATATAATCTGTGATCTCTTCAAATAAAATCCAGTTCATCTGTTTTCGCAGTTGTTTTGACAGCGAAAATTCATAATTTGTTCCAAGAATCCTGAAAATACGCAGCAGTAATCCCTGACAGATCAAAGGGGAGGCAACATCATGCTGTTTTAACTCGGACAGCAGCTGATAAAGCGCCTGTTCCATTTTTTCCATACCCTCCGGCTGTGGACGGAAATGCAGATACTGCTGCAGATTTTTCTGCTCTAATAATGCCATATTTAAAAAAGAAGCAATTCTTCCGGAAGTGCTCAGATGTTTCATGATATCATTAAAAATAGCATTTGTGATACCGAGAAATAAGATCGTGGAAGAACCACTGTCTAAGATTTCCTGATGTTCACAGTTGCGGTCGATCAGGCAGAGTTCCCCCTTGTGGAAAGTAAATTCATTGCCGAGGATCTTCTGACGGTATTCGCCGTCCACGATATAAAAAAGTTCGAGATATTCATGTGAGTGCATCTGGGTGCGCATGCCCGGTTCAAACCGTTTCTCGTAAGTAAAGGCGGTACCGGAGGGGATGATCGTGGCAGAAACAGTGTGAGGTTCGTGGATATCCCAGATCAGTCCGAACATGTGCTCTGATTCCGGAAGGGGATATGGTTTGACTTCGATATCGTGCTGCGAATACTCCGGACAGACAATGCGGAAACGCTGGTAGATGTCCGGTGATTCATAAGTTGTATTGTCATAAAGAAGATTTCTGATATATTGTTTTAAGTCCATAATAACCTCATTTGAAAGCAGAAAAATGTGAAAGATTTTAAATATCTTTATCTTATCACAGTGCATTTTATGGCGCAATATGTCGAAAAGTATGAAAAAAATTTGTAATAAGTATTGTGTGTGTTTATTGAGAGGTGTACTATAATTATGCAAGTACATTCAAAAGCGAAAGGAAGAGGGATTTAGATGACAGGAGAACAATATGTAAGAGCAAATAAAAAAGTATATAGTGTTGTGATGACACAGCTGATCGTAATGACAGTTTTGTCTGTTGCAGCGTGGCTGACTGGATTTCAGGTTACGGTGTTGATTCAGTTAATATCAGCAATTGTGGGGCTTATCATTGTAAATACTTATGCAAAACAGTTCTGGGATGCAAAAAAAGGTGGAGAAATTTTACTTGGAACGGCATCGGCTGTCTATTTTATTTTTCTGGTATTTAATCATACAAATTTTGTATATGCATACGCAATGCCGCTTTTAGCAGCATGTATCATTTATTTGAATGTGAGATTTTTATATATTGGAGGATTAATTGCAGTTGCCGGAAATGTGATCCATATTATCACCCAGATCATTCGTGGAACAGCAGATCCAAGCGAACTTATTTTTGGGATGATCGTGCTTGGCATGCTGATCTATGCAGTGCGTGAGACATCGTTTCTCCTTACAAAATTTAATGAAGAAAATCTGGAAATGCAGGCTGCAGCATCTGAAAAAATGCTGGCTACAGCGGAAAATCTGGTGAAACATTTTGATTCCGCAAAAGAAAAATTAGAGACATTAGAGGAAGTAATCAATAACAACAATGAATCTATTTCCAATATTGCCCAGAGCACGGGAAGTACTGCGGAGGCAATCCAGCAGCAGGCATTGATGTGTGAGGAAATCCATAAGAATACGGACAGTGCAGAAAAAGAAACCGAAGCGATGATTGATAAGGCAAATCATACGATGGAGAATGTGGCAGAGGGTGCGAGACTGGTAACAGGATTAAAAAATCAGGCTGACAATGTGGAGCAGGCAAGTAACCAGGCAGCAGAGTCTACTAAGCAGGTCAGCGACCGCGTGGAGGAAGTAAAAGGAATTGTTGCAACCATCTTAAGTATTTCCAGCCAAACAAATCTTCTTGCCCTGAATGCTTCTATTGAAGCAGCAAGAGCCGGTGAGGCAGGAAAAGGTTTTGCAGTCGTTGCGGAAGAAATCCGTCAGTTATCGGAGCAGACAAAAGATGCAACGAACCGGATCACGGATATCATTCAGGATCTGAATGAAGATGCACAACATGCGATGGACAGTATGGAACATTCTGCGGATTCAATCCGTGAACAGAACGAACTGATTGAGACAACAAAGAATAAATTTGAGACCATCAATGACGAAATGCAGTCACTGGCAAGTGCAATCGGAGAGATCGAGGGAAGTATGCAGTCCATTTTAAACAGTACAGACACAATTTCCCAGAGTATTTCGAATCTCTCTGCAACCGGTGAAGAAATAGCTGCTTCTTCCACAGAAGGACTTCAGACAGCAGAACATGCAGTAGATGCAATGAAACAGACCAAAGAGATCATTGATGCTACTTATCTGCTGGCACAGGATCTGGAGTCTTATGCAGAATAGATCAGACAGAAAATAACAGTGGGAGGCTGAAAAGTCAGGTAAAAATAAGTGACTGTTCATACTGGTGTGTGAACAATAACAAAAATGCAGGGATCAGGAGCAGAATGAATATTGCATATTGTGAAGATGAAAAGATCCAGTTAGAATATATGGAGCAACTGATCAAAAAGTGGGCAGACGAAGGGAATGACACTGTTACATATTTTGGCTATGGCAGTGCGAAGGAGCTGTTGTTTGAGCATCCGGACAGTTTCCCGTTCGATCTGCTCCTTTTGGATATTGATATGGACGGCATGGATGGCATGGCGCTCGCAAAGGAGATCCGGAAAAAAGATCAAAAACTTCCCATCGTTTTTTTGACGAACCGCAGTGAGTATGTGTTTGAAGGGTATGAGGTTGGCGCATTGCGCTATCTTTTAAAACCGGTGGAGGAGACAAAGCTGTTTTCTCTGCTGGATGAGATTTCTTATGCGCTTGGCAAAGAAAGGCGCTATCTGATCGAAAATGTGGGTGGGGAGACTGTAAAAATTCCGGTCGATACCATTTACAGTGTGGAGGCGAAAGGGCATTATATCCGTCTGCACACGAGCGTGGGTGATTATGAATACAAAAAGAATCTCTCGGAGATCGCGGAGGAGCTGGCAAAAGATCAGCCGGGACAGAAAACGGAATTTATCAGTACACACCGCAGCTTTTTAGTCAGTCTTGCTGCGGTGGAGCGCGTGCAGCGCACGGAGTGCATTCTTTGTGACGGCAGCAGTGTGCCGGTGAGCAGGAATGCTTATAAGAGTGTGAATGAAGCGTTTATCCGTTATTATATGGAACATGGGGATATGTGCGAAAAATAAGTTTTTTCATTCATAGGATGATGTTGGGGTCAGATAGTGCATTTAAACTTCTTGATTGACAAATTGCACAAAGCCGTGTCTGTTTTGTTCCGTTGTACGAAAATAAGAAAATCTAAGCCTGCCTGAGTCAGGTTTTCTCAGAGTGACGTGAACGGCAACAACGAGTCCTCCATGACTCGATGCTGCCTTGTTCTGCCATCCGTGGCAGAACATCACTGTGTATTACCAGGCAGTCTAAGATTTACTAATTTTCTCCCAAAGTCACAAAAGCAGTCTCGGCTTTGTGCAATTTGCCAGTCGTTATGTTGTGAATGCACTATTTGCCCCCAACATCATTATTTTAAGAGTGTATGATTTAGTGTCATTCTATATTGATCAAATTTGATACAACCGCACTGATTCGCTCTGAACCGAGAACCTTCCCCACTAAATTTATAACTTCTTCCTCTGAGGAAAGCGTAAACTCACTTTTATCCATTCCAATTTCGTCAGCTATGGACTTTTCCAATGATACTTCCACAGGATATACCGATATGCCAAAAGCGACAAACATAATCCTGTATTTATATTTTGGTGCCGCTTTTGCTGTTATATAAAATTCATAAATAAATTTGCTCTGTTGGTCTCCCAAAACATTTTGCACATCAAAGCTATTATCCTGCACAAAAAGTCTCCCTGCCAGTTCCAGTTCATTTGATTTAGAATAGCTTTTATAATCCCCCTTATAAGGTGCGATCCTCGCAATCACTTTTCCATCTGTCATTTCAGACAAATATTTGCATTGTTCACTTATGATATCGTGCGGTGTGTGTATCTTCTTTTCTGTTTGTACTCTCCATAAATTCTGCATCATGCATCCTCCTTAATACCAAATACGATCGGCAGGTGATCGCTATATTCTTTCCGGTTCGGTATCCCTTTACCATCTGCTAAAACACCACTGCTTGTTTCTGTCACAATTTTCAGATTATCTTTATCAAAGTATTTTACCATATCAGCACTGACAATAACCTGATCAAAAATATGTTTGTAAAAATTGAATGCACCTCCCGAATCATAATAGCATGTGCTGTGAGGTGTATTCAAATCACCAAAAAAATTCCACATGGGGTTATAAAACATCTGATAGTTTTTCCCATATACGTCTCTCTCACGCTTATTTTCGACAATGTCAGCATATGGCAAAGCATGAAAATAATTCGCTTTTAACATTACCTCTTCAAACGGATCAGCATTAAAGTCCCCTGCTATGATAACCTTTTTATGTTCCGCTTCACTTTGTGCCTCACACAATGCATCCATAAACTGTTCTGCCACAATTTCCCTGTCTCTGTTTTCAGCATATCGCTTACTTGGAAAATGTAACCCCGCAATTAAAAAGTCTGTTAATACATTGTTTATGGAACATATAAAATAATATTTTGAATCCCTGATCAACTCTACATTAAACTTCATACTTACGAGCATTTTTGCCCTGCTGTCTTCTGGAACAGGTGCAGTTTTAAAATCCTTTCCATTCACTGAAAGCATATCGCACATAAGCTTCATATCAAAAGTATATTCAGCCAAAATCACAACGTCTATGTTATTTTCTAATATCAGTTCTATTATTTTTTGTCTGACATTTTCTCCCCGTATACTGTGCCTGTCTTCCTCTGTCCGTATTCCCGCATTCCAATACAAAATATTTATCATCCACAGCTCCATTATTTTTTATCCTGAAAATTCTGTCCATAAAATAAATTCCGTCTCATTCCTCCAGCGCTGCATTCATGACTTCCATCTTCTCCTCCGCCTCATAGATCAGGCGGCTGCATTCTTTTAACTCATCCGAGAAATCCATCGTGACGTCCTGGTAAAGTGACTTGTACTTGATGTCGTGCTCCAGGCTCGCCCAGAGATCCATCGCAAGGGTGCGGATCTGCAGTTCAACCGGCACCATCTGTTTTTTGTTCATAAAATAGACCGGCACACGGATAATGATGTGCAGGCTGCGGTAACCGTTGCCTTTCGGCTGCTCGATATAATCTTTGATCTCCATGATATGTATGTCATCCTGCGCCATCAGGCGGTCACGGATCAGATATACATCCTTGATATAGGAACAGACTACGCGCACTCCGGCGATATCGTAAATATTGTTGCACGCTGCGCTGAGTGTCAGATCAAGGTCCTTTTTCTGAAGCTTTCCCAGAATGCTTTTCGCCGATTTCAGCCGCGTATCGATGTGATGGATCGGGCAGCGCAGTTTGCGGTATTTGAACTCGTCCTCTATGATCTCAAGCCGCGCGGTCGTCGCGCACATCGCCGCATTGTACATGCGCAGGATCGGATCAATCGTCTGGGAAAACTGCTCCTTCATATCCGCGATATGCTCCATGTCATCATCGACCATGCCGCGCACCAACATCAGACTGTTTTCCTGCGCTGCATCCATCATCCTGTCTTCCTCTGTGTCTTCCACCTTCACAGAAGCCGAATACTGTTCCTGCTCCATGTTATCCTCCTGTACAACTGTCTGTTTTTGCCTCATATTATCATTTATAATTGCCTGTTTCTGTATCATAATAAAAAACCCCGTTTCTAAATTGTTTTCACCTTCATTGCCACACATTCTTTTCACACAACAAATCTTAGGTGTAACTATCCCATACTATGAATATCAGTATAACAGATACCGCAGAAAACGGCATAAAGTCTGTATGAAATATTTATAAACAATTTAAAAACAGGGTTTTATTTTCCAGCTATTTTCCTATAATTCGATGCCGCAGCCTTTCATCAGCTCTCTTGCAGAATCTAAGGAATCTACGCCGTGAAGGTTTTTGATCGGCGCAAATTCTCTCTCACGCACTACCTCATATGGGATACAGTCATCCATCATGTGCACCATATCAAGCACCAGTGTCTCGAATTTGTATCCATTTGGCTGCTCCGGTTTCACAAATGTGCCGTCCACATCCATGTATGGGATCTTTTTCTCTACCACATGGATCGGCATTCTTGCGTCTGCGATCTGCTCTAATTTCTTTTCTGAGAACAGATAGTTTAAGATTACGCCAAAACCGTATTTTAAATCACCGTTTTCTTTGCGCGCCGTTGCCATCTCCTCTGTCATCTCGTAGTATTCTGCGATCGAAGGTTTGCCATCTTCCGTACAGAGTACACCGACACGTTCGTCCGGTACAGCTTTTCGTACTACTTTTGCACCACTCTCGCATCCGTAAGCGATGGTTGCGCCGACAAACATCGGGTCTGCGATGCGCTGTAAGCAGTTATCTACGGCAAATACGTTGATCCATTCAATACCTCTTTCTTTGATATCAGAAAGAAGTCCTGCATTTACCATAGATGAAAACCAGCCGCCGTTGCCGTTTGGAGACATTGCCACCTCAGTCTGGGATTCCATATAGATCCGTCCCTCATAATCGCATGCCGGCACCATTTCCTGTACGAAAAATTTCACATAATCTTTCGGATAACCAAAGTAATCATGTTCCTCAAAAAAAGCTGTCGTATCTGCGTTGTTGATATTGCTTGTCATAATATAAAGCGGTACATATACTCCTGCCTCATCTGTCACGTCCATCAGATTGCGAAGCAGCTGCTCAAATAAATATAACTCTTTGGCCACTCCGATATTTAATGTTCCCTTTGGCCGGTCAAGTCCAAGGCGGGTTCCCTGTCCGCCCGCTAAAAGCACCGCACCGACTTTTCCCTCACGGATCGCCTTTAAACCGAGTTCTTTGAATTCAGCCCCTCTTGCCTCGATCTCGCTAACTTCCACTGCATCTAACGGAGCAAATACACCGCGCTCATTGACAGTTTCTTTTCTTTCAATGTGTTCTAACACTGAAAAATCAATCTCCTCTAATCGCTTTGTCAGTTTCTCATTCTGCTCTGTGGTATTTTTCTCCATCATCGCCTTGATGTATTTCTGATTATCATCTTCCCAAATTTTCATTCGCTTCTCCATTTCTTATCTTATAAAATAGCTGCATCACGGTTTTGTACTCATACCATCTTCAGATATGCATAACTTTTCACATACGCAACCCACTCTCTATATTATATAATAGACTTCTCATTCCCGCAACCAAACCTTAGTTGAAACCACGGAAACCCTTTCCGATAATCTCACTGCTGTTTGTGATTGCAATAAACGCGGATGGCTGGTTCATACGGATATAATTACGAAGTTCTACCGCCTGACTCCGCTTCATGACCGTTAAGATCACCGTCTTCTGATTGTGCTGGTAAGCACCTTCTGCCTGATAAACCGTAGCACTGCGGTTTAATTCTTTTGTGATAAATTCACAGATTGGCTCCGGATCGTTGCATATAATCGTAAAATACTTGCACAGGTTGATACTCTCGATCACATTATCGACTACCAGAGATTTTGCCAGAAGACCGCACATGGAACAAAGACCTGTCTGCGCATCAAATACAAGACAGGATGCAACGACGATTCCAAGATCCACTAAAAATAATGCTGCTCCAATGTTCAGCTTCGTATATTTCTTTAAGATCATTGCCACGATATCCGTTCCGCCGCCGGACGCTCCGATATTAAACAGAATTGCCGCGGAAAATGCCGGCAGTACGATCGCATAGATAAGCTCTAATACCGGCTGTCCGGTCAGAGGCGCATCCATCGGAAACACCCGCTCCGCAAAGCTTAACCCAACCGATGTCAGTACACTGACGTAAACAGTTTTGACTCCAAATCCTCTTCCAAGGAATATAAATCCAAGTACCAGCAACAGCATATTGATGATAAAGGTAAGATTTCCCGGAGATGTCGGAAGTACGGCACCCAGCACGACTGCCAGACCGGTTACTCCGCCAAACGAAAAATTATTTGGAAATTTAAATACATACACTCCCACAACAAGAATCAGTGTTGCAACAGTCAGCACCACATACTCTTCCACGGTACGTTTGATCTTTCCAAGATTCTTCTGCATTTCTTTTGTCCTCACTCTTTGTATATTTCGCAGAAGAAGTATACTACATCTCTTACTGATAATAAAGTACCTTTGTGCAAATCGGAACTGCATTTTTTTCGGACATCAGAGATCAGATATCTGCATCTCCTTTTGCATGCTCTTTCCGCTTTTTGCATATATCAGAAATTACCTGAATGAGTTTTTCTGCATCCAATGGTTTGGAGATGTGCGCATCCATGCCGGCTGCCAGACTCCGCTCCTCATCATCTGCAAATGCATTTGCTGTCATCGCGATGATCGGAACGGTTTTTGCATCTTCTCTCTCCAGTTTCCGGATGCACTGCGCTGCCTCCAGACCGCCCATAACAGGCATCATCAGATCCATCAGAATCACATCATATCCACCCGGTTCTGATGCTGCAAACAGATCAACAGCTTCTTTGCCATTCCATGCCTCCTGTACCTGTGCCCCCTCATTTTCCAGCACAAACCGGGCGATTTCCATATTTATCTCATAATCTTCCACCAACAGTATTTTATCATTTTCAATTCCCTTTACTGCATCGGTACTTTGTGTCTGCTCCGTCTGCATTTCGATGCTGTCATCCGGCAGAAACGGGATCACAAGTGTAAACCGGGTGCCTTTTCCAGGCTCACTCACGAAGTGGATCGTTCCTTCCATCTGTTCTACCAGTTTCTTTACGATTGCAAGTCCAAGTCCGGTTCCGGTATAGGAAGTGCGTGCTGAACTGTTTTCCTGCACAAACGGTTCAAATGCATGTTCCTGAAATTCCGGGCTCATCCCGATCCCATTATCGGTACACACAAACTCAAACACGGCTTTTTCATTTTTCGGCGGCAGCTCCCGGCACTCCAAAATCACTTTTCCATTTGGTTTATTGTATTTTACCGCATTTGAAGTAATATTTTGTAAGATCTGCCGGACATGAAGAGAGCTTCCAAGCAAATTTTCATGGTTGATCTCTCCTTTTTTTACCGTCAGCGTGATTCCATGTTCAGTTGCCGCCATCCCGACTACTGTCTCCACTTCTTTTAATATTTCAGAAATGGAAAATGGCTTTTCCTCCAGCTTAATCTGCCCGGATTCCAGTTTATTCATATCCAGAACATCATTGACCAGCTCCATCAGAAAGGTGGATGAAAGCAGAATCTTATCCAGACACTCCTCCTGTTTTTTGGGATTTCCGATATAATACCGACAGATATCCACCATTCCGCGTATCCCATTGATCGGTGTGCGGATATCGTGGCTCATCCGCCGTAAGAAATCCGTTTTCGCAATGTTTGCCTGCTCTGCCTGTTCCACCGATTTTTCCAGTTTTTTCTGATAGTCCATCTCACGCATTTTTTCGTCGGTAATATTTCTGCTCAGAAAAAGCGCCGCCTCAACATTGCCATGTGCGTCATGATGCTGCGGCACCAGCATGATGCTGAACCATTCTCCCTTTCCGATTTCGGTCTGGCAATTGATATAATCTTTTCCCTGCAGCCGCTCTGCAAGTGTATCAGGGTTTACAAAGTCCCAAAATTTCTGCCGTTCTGACTGCGCAACTGTATTTTTACAGAAAAATTTCATCATGTTAGCAGTGTTTGTCTCATTGCCGGTCATTTTTCGAATCTGGTCAGATGCTTTGATCATTTCCCATGTATTCTTTTTGAGATCTAACAGCATACAGATAGAAAATACACTGCTGACAGATTGGATGATATGATACTGTTTTTCCATCTGGCGCATATTCGATTCCGCCACATATCCCCGTACCAGCATAAATGTCATCCAGCACAAGATGTATACACCCATGGTACCGATCACAACCTTTGTACGCAGTGCATATATCGCAGTTTCGGGGAAAAATGCATAAAGTGTATAATCTTTCATCTGCTTGATCTCCCCATACCAGCTGCCTCCCGTACTTTCCAGATGGATCATCAAGTTTGTCCTCTTCTGCACCGCAAATTGTGCAATAGCCGTCTTCAAAA
>OQVL01001788.1_pt1 | contig 13017 bp, 9 predicted proteins | sample 1691501 | NCBI WGS metagenome assembly OQVL01 (sample SAMN03418253, study PRJEB22391) | human gut metagenome | biome: human-gut; feature: organic feature; material: feces | host: Homo sapiens | place: Tanzania | collected 2013-01
CTCACCGGTCATCGCGCCGCCCTTGCGGAGCGCACGAGCCGGTTGGCGGTGACGGTCAGACGGCGGACCGTCAGCTTCGGGTCGGCCTTTTCGTCATAGATGCCGAGCACGGCGTCCACGATGCGGCGCACCGAGGATGTTTTCTGCCCCAGCGTCGCTGTGCCGTGCGCGTGCTTCGGAATTTTTCGGCCGTAAGGGTCGAGCACCGTCTCGCCGCGGTAGCTGCCGCTTGCCGTGTTTTCAATGTCGTATCCGACCGTCAGCGTGAGCTGGTCGGTCACGATCCGCTTTTCCAGCAGCTCCAGCGCGACCGCCTCGGCCATCTCCCGCACGACGAGCCGCGCCTTGTCATAGGGATAGGGGCATTGCAGCACCTGACCGGAGCTGATGCTGTTCGTTTCCGGCCGGTAGGCCTTGATGTCCGCCATGCGGCACGGCTCCCAGCCCCAGGCGTGGTCGATGAGCAGCTCGGCATTGACGCCGAATAGCTTATAGAGGAGTCCCTCGTTATAATACTCGTTCGGCTTCCCGATGGAGCAGCGCGCGACGTCGCCCATCGTATACAGTCCGTGCTCCTCCAGCTTTTTTGCGTAGCCGCGGCCCACGCGCCAGAAGTCCGTCAGCGGACGGTGCTCCCAAAGCAGCGCGCGGTAGCTCCGCTCGTCAAGCTGCGCGATGCGCACGCCGTTCTCGTCCGGCGGAACGCGCTTGGCCATCATGTCCATGGCCACCTTGCAGAGATAGAGGTTGCTGCCGATGCCCGCCGTCGCCGTGATGCCCGTCGTGTGCAGCACGTCGAGGATCATGGTCTTCGCCAGCTCGCGGGCGGTCGTGCGGTAGGTCTCCAGATAGCCGGTGACGTCCATCAGCACCTCGTCGATGGAGTAGGTGTGGATATCCTCGGGCGAAATATACTTTAGGTAGATGCCGTAGATCTGCATACTGACCTCGATGTATTTCGCCATGCGCGGCGGCGCCACCAGATAGTCGACCGCGAGGGACGCGTCGGCCTTCAGCGCGAGGTCGTCCGCGCTCTTTCCGGTCAGCTGCCCGCCCGGCGCGCGGCGCTGCCGTTCGGCGTTGACCTGCCGCACGCGCTCGACTACCTCGAAGAGCCGCGCACGGCCCGGGATGCCATAGGCCTTCAGCGCCGGCGACACCGCGAGGCAGATGGTCTTTTCCGTGCGGCTCGGGTCTGCCACCACAAGGTTCGTCTGCATCGGGTCCAGGCCGCGCTCCATGCACTCCACGGACGCGTAATACGACTTGAGATCAATGGCGATATAGGTCCGCTCGTTTTGCGGCATGGCGCAGCCCTCCCCTCTGTCGGACAGTATACCACAACGTTTAAATTAGAACAAGAGTTTTATTTTGTAATATTTTAGCGCCGGAAGTATCGTTCAGCGGGTGAGGGCGTCGAGCTCATCGACCAGCTCGCCGAACATGGCGAGCGCGGCGTCGACCGGCGCGGGGGTGCTCATATCCACGCCCGCGAGCTTCAGAAGGGAGATGGGATCGGTGCTGCTGCCGCCGGAAAGGAAGCGCTTGTAGTCCGCGACGGCAGGCTCGCCCTCGCGCAGGATGCGATCAGCCAGAGCGACCGCGGCGGAGAAGCCGGTGGCGTACTGGAACACATAGTAATTGTAATAGAAGTGCGGGATGCGCGCCCACTCGAGCGCGATCTGCGCGTCGCTGATCATGTCGGGGCCGAAGTAGAGGCGGTTGAGCGCGAGGTATTTTTCGTCCAGCGCGTCAGCGGTCAGCGTCTCGCCGCGCTCTGCCATGCGTCCCAGCTCGCGCTCGAACTCGGCAAACATCGTCTGACGGTAGACCGTGCCCTTGAACTGGTCAAGGAAATGATTGATGAGGTAGGCCCGCTCGCGCTTATCGGTGCTTTTGTTCAGCAGATGACGCATGAGCAGCACCTCGTTGCAGGTCGAGGCGACCTCGGCGACGAAGATGACGTAGTCGCTCGTGCAGACGGGCTGATGCTTGCAGCTCAGATAGCTGTGCATGGCGTGGCCCATCTCGTGCGCGATGGTGAACTGGCTGTCGAGGTCGTCGGTCTGATTGAGCAGAACATAGGGGTGCGGGCGCGCGATGCCGGAGGAGTACGCGCCGCCGCGCTTGCCGACGTTGGGATACACGTCGAGCCAGCGATGGTCGAAGCCCTCGCGCAGCATGGCGGTATAATCCTCGCCGAGCACGGCGAGCGCGTCGAGCACGGTGGCCTTCGCCTGCTCAAAGGGGATCTCCTCTGCCACGTCGGGGACGATGGGCGTATAGACGTCGTACATGTGCAGCTCGTCCACGCCGAGCAGACGGCGGCGCAGGGCGACATAGCGGTACATCTTGTCGAGGTTCGCGTGGACGCTCTCGATGAGACTGTCGTAAACGCTCACCGGCACCTCGGTCGCGTCGAGCGCGGCGTCGAGTGTGGAGGGGTACCTGCGCGCGTTTGCAAAAAAGCGGAGCTGCTTGAACTGCGCGTCAAGCGTCGCGGCGAGCGTATTGCGATAGCTGCCGAGCGTGGCGTAGTAGGTCTCAAACGCATTGCGGCGCAGTGTGCGGTCGCCGCTCTGGAGCAGGGGAACAAAGGTCGCATCGGTCAGCGGCTGCTCCGCGCCCGCGCCGTCGGTCACGGCGGGAAAGCGGAGGTCGGCGTTGTGGAACACGCCGAAGATGGCGTCGGGGCTGTCGGCCATCTCGCCGGCATTCGCCAGCAGCGCCTCGCACTCCGGGGAGAGGATGTGCGCCCTGCGGCGGCGGACCCGCTCGATGGGACGGCGATAGGTCGCCAGCTCCGGCTGCTCGGCGTAGAAGCGCGTGAGCGTTTCATCGCTGAGTGCAAGCAGCTCGCTCGCGGCAAACGCGCCTGCGCCGGAGAGCGTGACGGAAAGGCTCAGCGCCTTGCCGCGCAGGTCCTGATAAAAGCCGTTCGAGGTATCCTCGTCCGCCTTGCAGTTGGCGTAGCCGTAGAGCCGGCCGACGCGGACGTTCAGCTCATCGTCGAGTCGGAAATAGGCCAGCAGCATCTCCGCGCTCTCACCGAGGCGGCTCTGATAGGCGGCGACTGCTTCGGCATAGGGCTTGAGCGCCTCGTACTCGGCCCTCCACGCCTCGTCCGAGGGGAAGATGTCGGTGAGGTCCCAGGTAAACTCGGCAGCGACCTCGCTGCGCTTGCGAATCGGCTTAGACATAAAATAACCTCCGTCGGGGAAAATTTCTTGTCCCTATTATGTGCAAAAAAGGCGCGGCACGCAAGCCTTTTTTGGCGCACGCCGCGGCAAATTTCGTTTTTGCTTGCCGCAGCCTGGCGGTAAATTGGATCTCGTCGCCGCGATCCGGATGCGTTTTCCGGAAAACGCTTGACTTTTACGCATCAAAGCTTTAGAATGACAGAGTCCTGACCGCTGCGGGTCGGGGCTTTGCTATGATTACGGAAGGAAGCGGGCCGCCTTGCCGGGATGCGGACGGCCCAAGGGGAGAACACCATGAAGCACACGAAAAACACAAAGAGCTTTGCCAGCCGCTGGGGCTTTATTCTGGCCTCGGTCGGCTCGGCGGTCGGCATGGCAAACGTATGGGGCTTTCCCAACAAGATGGGCAGCAACGGCGGCGGGGCCTTCCTGCTGATCTACCTGCTGTTCGTGTTCATTTTCAGCTACGTCGGCCTGCCGGCGGAGTTTGCGATGGGCCGCCGCGCGGCGACCGGCACGCTGGGTGCCTATGAAAATGCCTGGGCCACGCGCGGCAGGAGCGCGGGCAAGGCCGGCGGACTGCTCGGCTGGCTGCCGCTGGCGGGCTCCATGTGCATCGCCATCGGCTACGCCGTCATTGTCACCTACATCCTCAAGGCGCTGGCGGACTCGCTCCTCGGCACACTCATGACTGAGGACACCGCCGCGTGGTTCGGAGCCTTCTCCGGCACGCCCTACTCGGTCATTCCCTATCACATCGTCGTGGTCGTCGGCACGCTGCTGACGCTCTTCCTCGGCGCACACAGCATCGAAAAGACCAACAAGGTCATGATGCCGCTCTTTTTCCTCATCTTCCTCGTTCTGGCGGTGCGCGTGGCGCTGCTGCCGAACGCGGCGGAGGGATATCTTTTCATGTTCACCCCGCGCTGGGAGGCTCTGACCGACCCGATGATCTGGATCTGGGCGATGGGGCAGGCGTTCTTCTCGCTGTCCGTCACCGGCAGCGGTATGATCGTCTACGGCGCATACCTCTCCAAGGACGAGGACGTGGTGGACGTCGCGCAGCATACGGCGCTCTTTGACACCATTGCCGCCGTGGTCGCGGCACTGGTCATTATCCCCGCCTGCTTCTCCTACGGACTGGACGTCGGCGCGGGCCCGAGCCTGCTGTTCGTCACGCTGCCGACCATCCTGCAGGATATCCCGCTCGGCCGCCTGTTCGCCATCATTCTCTACGTTGCGATGATCTTCGCGGGCGTCAGCTCGCTGCAGAATATGTTCGAGGCCGTCGCGGAATCCCTGATGCACAAGTTCCCCAGGCTCAGCCGCACGGCGGTGCTGGTGATCCTGTGCGTGGTGTGCCTCGGCTTCGGCATCGGCATGGAGACCATCGACAAGTGGGGCCCGTGGATGGACCTCGTCTCCATTTACATCATTCCCATCGGCGCGACGCTCGGTGCGATCTCCTGGTTCTATGTGATGAAGAAGGACGAGCTGCTCGACGCCGTCAACACCGGCAGCGGCAAGCTGCGCGGAAACCTCTGGTACAGCGTGGGACGCTACGTCTATGTTCCGCTGGCTGTGATCCTCTGCTGCGTGGCGCTGTTCATGCACGTCGCGTTCTGAAAAGTGAAAAGGGGAGCGCCCATACGAAACGTATGGACGCTCCCCTTTTGCCGGTATTGCCTTACTGTCCGCCGACCATCACGCCGACGTTGCCGTAGAGCAGGATGCGGACAAGGCCGCAGAGGAAGAGGTGCGCGGGATAGTAGAGATAGAAAAGATACTTCATGCCCCGGCCCGCGCCGCGCGTGCCGTTGTAGCGCTTGAGCAGCGGAATGGTCAGCCCGGCGAAGAGCTGAAGTATACCGTAGACGGGGTCGATGAAGAGCGCGTAGATCAGCGCGTACATCGCGACCCAGAGCATCATGCGCGTCATCTGGCGGCGGAAGTCGCCGCGGTTCTGCCCGATCTCCAGAATGGCAAGCACGGCGATACTGCTCCAGTCGCCCGGGAAGGCGAGAAGCGTAAGGGCGACCACGGCAAGCGTCTTTTGCCATTGCTTGAGCTCGGGCCGCTCCACCGTGTAGAGGCCGACGACGCCGAGAAACAGCGGCCACATCACGCTGGTTTGGTTGAATACGCCGGTTTTGAGCGGGACAAAGGGAATGCCGAAGGCAAAATTGTAGGCGAAGTGCCCGATGACGGCAAAGAGCAGCAGCCGTCCGGCGTACTTTTTCAGATCGCGGGTGTAGTGGTAGCCCTCCGCCACCATGAACCAGAAGATCGGCGCGGCCATGCGCCCGATGATGTGCAGCAGCAGGATCCACCAGTCCCGCGGATAATCCGGCCAGATCACACTGGTGAAGTGGTCGACCGTCATGGCAAGCATGGCGAAGAGCTTGAGCTGATTGCCGCTCAACCCTTTATTGGTCTGTTCCATTTTCTCTCCTTCGCGGGCATTGCCGCATCCCAATAGGCTGCTTACAGTGTAGCAGAAGCCGCCGCTCTTTGCAAGAGCGCGCACAGCGTTGATTTGCTTCAGGATTATTTTTGAACACTTGACAAAAATGAGAAAGGGCTCTACAATGTCGTTCTCTGCGGCGAAGGGAAGAACGCCGCGGAGCATTTGAACGATCCAAACATCCAAAGGAGAGAATGACACGATGAGATTTCAAAAACGATTTGTGCCGCTGCTGCTCGCACTGGTGCTGGCGCTCGGCACGCTGCCCGTGCAGGCGGCGGCGCTCACGCGCGGCGAGGCCGCGCAGGCGCTGCTCTCCGCCGCGCAGGACTATAACCCCGGTGTGCAGCGGTCCGACATTCTCAAGGGCTATCCCGACGGCAGCCTTGCGCTCGACGGCACGCTGACACGCGCACAGGCGCTGGTGATGCTCACGCGCGCCTTCGGCGTCTTTGCCGCCCCTGCGGGGGACAACGCGCGCATGGCCTTGCCCGCAGGCAGCCTGACGAACGTCCCCACGTGGGCGGCAGAGGAGCTTTCCTCCGTTCTCGCCGCCGGCCTTGCATACGGCGACGCGAACGAGGCTATGAGCGCCGAAGCACTCTCGGCGCTGCTCCGCCGCGCCTACGCCGCCAAGGGAACGAACCTCAGGGACGACTACTACGCCGCCGTCAACAAAAGCTGGCTGGACGGCTCCGACATTCCCGCGGGCCTGTCCATCAACGGTCCGTTCTACGGCCTGAGCCTGACGGTCAACGAGCAGATCGCGGCGCTCATCCGCGAGATCGACGCGCATGAGCAGACTCCCGGCACCGCCGAGGCAAAGATCAAGGCGCTCTACGACTGCGTGATGGACGCCGAGGGCCGCGAGAGGGCCGGCGTCGCGCCCATTCAGAAGTATCTTGACGCCATCGAAAACGCCAAAACGCTCGACGAGCTGGTGAGCGTCGATGCGCAGATGCAGAAGGAGCTGGGGCTGTCCATGCTCCTCGGCTTCGGCCTGACGACCGACCTCGCGGATTCGAGCCGCAGAATCGCCGCGTTCTCGCTCATCGGCGCGGGTATGGACAAGGACTTCTACGTCAACGGCGCCGACGCGCAGAGGAGCGCCTACACCACATATCTCACATCGCTGCTGACGCTCTCCGGCCTTGGCGCGGACGAGGCGGCGCAGCGCGTCGCGGCGTTCTATGACGCCGAGGCGGCGATCTCCGCGGCCTCGCTCGACCCGCAGGACTACAGCAACGTGGACAAGACCTACAACCTCTTCACGCTCGGCGAGCTCAAGACGCTGCTGCCGAACGTGGACCTTAACGCCGTTCTTGCCGCCAGCGGCATTGAAAACGCGGAGCGGATCATGGTCAGCGACGTCGGCGCGCTGAAGGCAGCCGCGGCGCTCTACGACGACGCCCACCTTGCCCTGCTCAAGACCGCGGCGCGTCTGGCGCTGCTGCAAAGCGTGGCCACATCGCTCAATCAGGGATTTATGGACGCGTACTTCGACTTCGTGCTGGCCTACTACGGCGTAGATGCCCGCCAGAGCAATGAGCAGATCGCGGCGCAGCAGGTGCAGGCGCTTCTGGCGGATTACCTCAGCCGCGCCTATGTGGACGAATACTTCTCCGCCAAAGCCAAGGCCGATGTGGAGGAGATGATCGGCGAGTTCATCGCCATCTACAAGGAGCGCATTCTGGCGCAGGACTGGATGAGCGCCGAAACCAAGGCCAAGGCCGTAAAGAAGCTCGACACCATGGGCGTCAAGGTCGGCTATCCCGACAGCTGGGAAAGCTGTCTTGACCGCGCAGAGATCAAGTCCCCCGCCGAGGGCGGCTCCTTCTTCTCCAACGTCATCGCCATTCAGATGGCGATGAAGCAGGATGTCCTCGCCCACCAGAACGACGCGCCGGACAAGAGCGAATGGATCATGACGCCCTTTACGGTCAACGCCTGCTACAATCCCAGCGCCAACGACATCACCTTCCCCGCCGCCATTCTGCAATCGCCGCTTTACGACGTGAACGCCAGCCGGGAGGAGAATCTCGGCGGCATCGGCTACATCATCGCCCACGAGATCACCCACGCCTTCGACAACAACGGTGCGAAGTTCGACGAGAACGGCAGCGCCGCCGACTGGTGGACGGCGGAGGACTACGCCGCCTTCCGGCAGAAGTGTCAGGCTGTGGCCGAATGGTACGACGGGCAGGAGGCCTATCCCGGCATCGCGTGCAGCGGCGCGCTGACCATTTCCGAAAACGTGGCCGACCTCGGCGCGGCAAAGTGCATCGTCGCGGCGGCGAAGAAGCTCGACCACCCCGACCTCGACAAGCTCTTCCGCGCCGTCGCGAACACCTGGGCGTCCACGACCTCGCGGCAGATGCGCGAGTATCTGGCCGTGACCGACGTCCACGCGCCGGATAAGCTGCGCTGCAACCGCGTACTGCAGACGCTGCCGGAATTCTACACGACCTATGATATCCAGCCCGGCGACGGGATGTGGACCGCACCGGAGACGCGCGTGAGCGTGTGGTAACAAAACGTCCGAAAAGCAGCCCTTCTCTCGCACCTGCATATTTTTTGGCAAAACGACAAAATATCTTTCTTGACAAAAGCATATTGCGTATGTTACCTTAAAAAGGTAAGTGGATAAAGTGATCGGATGATGGGTCACGGGAGAGACCGCGGAATATCCGCCGCGGCGCCGAAGGGGAATGCAGAAGCTCTCAGGCAAAAGGACCGGACTCGGACGACGCTCCGAAAAGTGCGGCTTGCCGCACGCCGAAGGTGCAACCTGCAAAAATGCGATATGCTGTGTCAGGGAAACTCTCAGGTCATAAAACGGAGGCACAAAGTTCCAAGGGGGACTTTGTGCCTTTTTTCTATGCCGTATTTTAATCATTTTTATGCTATCGTTCAAAAATGATAATAGAGGAGGAAACAGCTTATGGAAAGGAAAACACCCCTGTATCAGACCCATGTGGACGCGGGCGGAAAGATTGTTGAGTTCGGCGGCTTTCTGATGCCCGTGCAGTACCCCACCGGTGTGCTCGCCGAGCACATGGCCGTGCGGCAGAAGGCGGGACTCTTTGACGTGTCGCACATGGGCGAGCTGCGGCTCAAGGGCCCCGACGCGGTCGCAAACGTGCAGAAGCTCATCACCGCGGACATCTCCGCCATGCAGGACGGCGACATCAAGTACGCCATGTTCTGCAACGACGCGGGCGGCATTATTGACGATTTCATCGTTTACCGCTGTGCCGCCGACGACTACTGGCTGGTCGTCAACGCGGGCAACCGCGACAAGGATGCCGCGTGGGTCGAGAGCCATCTGTTCGGCGACGTGGACTACCGCGACGAGGGTGACGACTGGGGACAGGTCGCGCTGCAAGGGCCAAAGTCCGGCGACATTCTCAAAAAGCTCTGCGCGGAGCAGTACATTCCCGCGAAGTATTACACCTTTATCGACAACGTTCCGCTCGACCTCGGCAGCCGCACCATTCACGCTCTCGTTTCCCAGACAGGCTATACCGGCGAATACGGCTTTGAGCTCTACTGCAGGGCTGAGGACACCGTTGACCTCTGGCACGCCCTGCTCGCCGCGGGCGAGGAGTACGGCCTGATCCCCTGCGGACTCGGCGCGCGCGACACGCTGCGGCTCGAAGCCTCCATGCCGCTCTACGGCCACGAGATGAACGAGGAGATCACGCCGAAGATGGCGGGACTTCCCTGCAAGCTGACCGGCAAGGACTTCATCGGCCGCGACGCGCTCGTCGCGCTCGGTGCGCCGAAGTTAAAGCGCATCGGCATGAAGGTCGTCGGACGCGGCATCGTGCGCGAGCACTGCGACCTCTATTCGATGGAGGGCGAGAAGCTCGGCTGGACGTCCTCGGGCACGTTCGCGCCGTTTATCGGCTGCGGCGTCGCGATGGGCTACATCCCGGTCGAGGATATCGAGATCGGCCGGCACCTCAACGCCGACGTGCGCGGGCGCATGATCGAGCTGGAGATCGTGCCCATGCCGTTCTATAAGCTGGACAAGTAAGCATACATACTACCACAACGATTTCTACAACAAAAATTTGAGGAGGACAACACAATGAATTTTCCTGCTGAGCTGAAGTATTCCAAGTCCCACGAGTGGGTCAGGATGGACGGCGAGATCGCCGTCGTCGGCATCTCCGATTTTGCACAGGACGCGCTGGGCGATGTGGTGTTTATCAACCTGCCCGCCGAGGGCGACGCGGTCACCGCAGGCGAGAGCTTCGGCGATGTTGAATCCGTCAAGGCGGTCTCCGACATCATCTCTCCCGTCTCCGGCACCATCTGCGCGGTCAACGAGGCGCTGGCCGACGCGCCCGAAACGCTCAACTCCGATCCCTACGGCGCGTGGATCATCAAGGTCGAGGGCATCGGCGGCACCGAGGAGCTGCTCGACGCGGCGGCTTATGAGGCGCATTGCGCCGAGGAGGGCTGATGGGCTCTTATGTTCCGACCACCGCGGCGGAACGGGAGGAAATGCTTGCTGCCATCGGGGTCAAAAGCCTTGAGGACCTGTATCAGGCGGTTCCGCAGGAGATGCTGCTGAACGGGACGCTCAACATCCCCGAGGGCATGAGCGAGCTGGAGGTACGCGAGGCCGTCACCGCCATGGCGGAGAAGAACAAGGTCTACAAGACCGTTCTGCGCGGCGCGGGCGCCTACCGCCACTTCATTCCCGCCGTTGTGAAGTCCATCACCTCCCGCGAGGAGCTGGTCACCTGCTACACGCCCTATCAGGCGGAGATCAGTCAGGGCGTGCTGCAAGGCACGTTCGAGTTCCAGACCATGATCTGCGAGCTGACGGGCATGGACGTTGCCAACGCCTCCCACTACGACGGCGCGACCGCCGCCGCCGAGACCATCCCCATGTGCCGCGACCGCAAGCGCATGAAGGCGTATGTTTCCGCCTGCGTGAACCCGCAGGTCATCGAGGTCATGCAGACCTACTGCTTCGCCTCGAACACCGAGCTGACCGTCGTTCCCGCAAAGGACGGCAGGACCGATCTCGACGCGCTCAAGGCCGCGCTCGGCGAGGACGCCGCGTGCTTCTACCTCCAGCAGCCGAATTACTTCGGGCAGATCGAAGACGCAAGAGCCATCGGCGAGCTTGTCCATGCTGCGGGCGCGAAGTTCGTCAATAATTATATGGTTTGCAATTTTTCCACCTCCTCAAAATACACAAACATCGGCCTTCCGTCCCGAGCCTCCGGATGCCTTTCGCGAATATCGCTCAAATCAACCTCACCACCAATCCTCTCTCCAACTCAGACTGCTCCGTCTCCATAGCATAGATGGCTGTATATTGCCCTCAATAATTGTTCAGTTTTGCAAAAGAAAACTGAACAATTAGAGGCAGTTCTGCAAAACTAATTATTTAAGTCGTATCTGGAGATTCAGTTTGAATGACAGGGAACCATCTGTTTCTTTTATGATTTGAGCATACTCGTGCCTTGTTGTGCTGGAGCGCTCCAGATATGCATTGTTATAAAGGAAATCCTCAAAGCGGTTACGGTCATAGAAATGATAGCAGAGAATATCGCCACTTTCTTTTACCACAAGGTAACCTCCGTTCGCGTCATACTTTCCATCCCAAGCTTTTCCAGGCATCATTCCAAGAGCCGTTGATGTCAAAAGGTTCTTCACTTTATATGCGTAATACGGTATACTTTGGGACATATCGAAATTTAGAGGATTCTTTTCAGAGAGAGCCCGCACCAGATCTTTTAACATATTCGTGTCTTGTTTGAATTGCTCAAGAAGCAACAAGCCAATAATTTCTCCAAGACTGCTGTCCAGCATTGCCAGATTGTTCCTGAATATAGGATTATCAACTTTGTCGAAAACGAGATGACATCCTCTGCTTTCAATAGCTTGAACTCTTAGGATTACTTTCTTTTGTTTTGGATTTAGGTTGTTGATATAATTAATGTCCGTATCACTCAATTTGTTCCCGCAAATCTTAAAATTGAAATTTGTGGTCTTACCCGCGTTGAGCAATGTGGAGTCACCGCCAAGCTGAGACTTAATACTGAATCCCATCTCTGCATTTAGTTTAGTCCTCCTGTCGTGAAGGACAATTCGTATATCTGTTTTATCAGAAGATTTAGCCTTCAATGTGTGGCAATGAATCTTCGTCATAAAATCTTCTGTATAAGAAATGCCAAATGCGCCCTTTTTGATGGAGTCTTTTTCATTAACACTTCGTAAGGCTAATAATAAGCTCATAGCTTGATGTTCGAATTCCTTTGCTGGCAGACGAAGTAGTTCTGTTCCGTCTGATGTTTGAATTACGACATCACTGTTTTCTGGCAAGTATTCCAGTTTACCATCAGCCTCTTCCCTCAATATCATAATAATCGGATACACGAGATTCTTGATCTCGTTCAAGTTCTCGTCTCCAGCATGGACTTCTCCATCGCCTAAGAGTTTCAGCAAGACATATATCTCACTCCACTCGCCTATATTTCCTGTAATTGACATGGCTATTTCGTTTTAGAGAGTTTGATTTTCTTTAATAATTGAGCGGCAGTCGCCTGAATGGCTGGCACAGCAACGGAGTTGCCGAACTGCTTATACGCAGAAGCGTCTGCAACACCGATTATGAAATTATCTGGGAATCCTTGGAGACGTGCCCACTCTCGTGGGGTCATTCTTCTTATTCCATCGTGATTCACTTCGCCTTTAATCCTCGTAGTTGGGGTAAAGTCTTTCAGCCTCTTGTCTATGACAAGATTCCTTTCCCGTCCCATTCCTCCAACTACTATTGCATTGGAAACTCCATCGTCAGGTATAATTTCATATCCGAATCCATTCCCTTTTGCCGCATGACGCTCTTTGTGAGCAACAAGAGTTTTTATGTATTGAGTAGAAAGATAGTACTTTGATGGTACGATATCTTTCTCTTTGATGTCTGCAAATGTTTTAGTCGTGTCTGTTGGTTCTGGATATGTAAAATCCGTTACATTCTGATCTTTTCTAAATCCGACAATATAAACACGTTCCCGATGCTGCGGAACCCCGAAATTCATTGCATTCACAATTTGTGGGTCAGGAACATAGTAGTTCAAATCTTCACGAAGAACTTTCAAGATGGTCTTTATTGTATTTCCTTTGTCGTGAATCAAAAGCCCTTTTACATTTTCCAGAAAGAAGGCTTTCGGTTGTTTCCTCCTTATTATTTCGGCGACATCGAAGAATAATGTTCCTCGCGTTTCTTCAAATCCTCTGCGTTTGCCAGCCAATGAAAATGCCTGACAAGGGAATCCCGCACAAAGGACATCAAAGCCATCTGGAATATATGATTTCGTTTCCTCAAGT
>OQVL01001789.1_pt1 | contig 13012 bp, 11 predicted proteins | sample 1691501 | NCBI WGS metagenome assembly OQVL01 (sample SAMN03418253, study PRJEB22391) | human gut metagenome | biome: human-gut; feature: organic feature; material: feces | host: Homo sapiens | place: Tanzania | collected 2013-01
AAAAGCAACGGAATTCCAAAGAAAAGCAATAGCGAGGAGTTTAAGAACTTCAAGGCCGATGTAGAATTTCTGAAGAAGCATACAGGGCAAAATTCTGACCTTGTCCTCACAGGCTTCGTCACCGCACCACATTGCTTCTACAAAACCGTCGCCCTTTTCTTCCAGAGCCTTTACGGCTCCCTTTTCCATACCGTCTGCTGCCAGAATACGGATCATTGCTCTTTCCTTTCCCGCTTATGCGTTCTTTGCTTCGTACTCTTTGAGGAAGTCCACCAGCGCCTGTACGCCTTCGATGGGCATGGCGTTGTAGATGCTGGCGCGGAGACCGCCGACGGAGCGATGACCTTTGAGTCCGATCATGCCGTTTTCAGAAACGACTTTGAGGAACTTGGCTTCGAGTTCTTCGGAGGGGAGACGGAAGACAACGTTCATGCGGGAACGGCTGTCCTTCTGCACCGGGGAACGGAAATAGCCGTCGGAATCATCAATGGCTCTGTAAAGCAGAGCCGCTTTTTCATCGTTCCATTTTTCGATGACATCCAGACCGCCGACTTCTTTCATCCGCCCTCCCGCCTGTCCGTCTTTTCTGCTAAGGAAGGAGGGAAACTATGCTGCAGCATTATTCCGTAGTCAACGGCAAGATAGAGCAGAATCCCGGCGGTTTCCCGCATATTGATATTTACATTCGTCCCGACGAGGAAGAACGCCGCTACCTGATCGACGTCTGCCGGGTGGACGAACATACGCTGATTTCCTCCACTGACCCGGATGAGACTCCGCGTATCGAATTTGAAGACAACCATACGGCAATCATTCTCAAATATCCGAAAAACTACTCTGCCGAGGACAATTTTTTCTTCCGGGTCAAATCCATGGGGGTGTTTCTTTTTCCGCCCGACCGGATCATTATCGTGCTGGACGACCAGGTTCCCCTGTTTACCGGACGTCTGGCATCCAACCTGAAAACTCCGCAGGATGTTCTGCTGCGTATTCTGTATCAGACCATCCGGCATTTTGAGACACACCTGCGCATCATCAACATGTGCAGTGATGAACTGGAACATGAAATCAGCAAATCCTCCGAAAACAAGAACCTGCTGGACATGTTCACTCTGGAAAAGGGACTGGTTTACTATCTGAACGCCCTCAGCGGCAACGGCAGACTGATTGAACGCATGAAAGCCGGTTCCGCAAAAATCGGTTTTACCAATGACAATCTGGAACTGCTGGACGATCAGGCGATTGAAAATCAGCAGTTTCTCGATCAGGCGCAGGTGTATTCGCAGGTGCTTTCCGGTCTGATGGATGCCCGCGCGTCCATCATCAACAATAATCTGAACGTTACGATGAAAAGCATGAACGCCATTGTCATCGCCGTTTCCATCCCGACTTTCTTCACGGGAGTCGGCGGTATGTCCGAGTTTACTTCCGTCATCGGGAAAAGCATGAAATGGTACGTGGCGTATCCGCTGTTCTTCTGCACCATGTTCATCCTGGGTCTGCTGATTTACTGGCTGATCCAGCGGCATTACAGTTCGCGCTGAAAGGAGTTGAGCCATGCCTATTTACGAATATATCTGCGAAGATTGCAAACATCAGTTCGAAGCGTTGGTGCGCAATTCGTCCTCCCGTCCGGAAGACGGCTGCCCCAAATGTCATTCCGGTCGTCTTCAACGTAAACTTTCGACTTTCTCCGCCTCCGTTCCCGCGGGAAACGGCTGTGCCAATGAGTCCATGTGTCCTCATGCCTCCCACAGCTGCGGCTGCGGCGGATGCTGCGGACACAGTCACTGAACATCATGAATAAGAAACAGCTTACAGCTCTGATGGAAGGTCTGGGCATAGCTCCCAGCAAGAAGCTCGGACAGAATTTTCTGGTGGACGCCAATTTCACGGAAAGCATTGTCCGCTCCGCCAACATTCAGCCGACCGACCGCATTCTGGAAGTCGGTCCGGGCTTCGGCGCCTTGACGGAACTGCTGCTCAAAACCGGTGCGCAGGTTTCCGCCATTGAATTCGACCGCAAACTCGCCGCCTGGCTCCGCGAACGATTCAAGAACACCGGTCTGCGGCTGATCGAAGGCGATGCCTGCAAAACGGATATCCCCGCCATTTACGGGGAAGACATCCCATTCCGGCTGATCTCCAACCTGCCCTACTCCGCCGGAACGGTGATCGTCGCCAATATGCTGACACTGAAAACCCCGCCGACGGAAATGCTGGTCATGCTTCAGAAAGAAGTCGGTATGCGGCTGGCGGCTTCCGCCGGGGATGAAGAATACGGTGCGCTGTCCATCCGGGTGCAGACCATGTATAAAGTGGAAGCGGTGCGGACAGCTCCGCCCGACCTCTTTTTCCCGAAACCGGATGTGGATTCCGTGATTCTGCGTCTGACCTTGCGTCCGGACCGTCCGGAAGCGGGACTGTTCAAAACCTTGAGTACTCTGGTGAAAGTTTCCTTTGCGCACCGCCGCAAGAAAATGTTCAAACAGGCAGCGGCGGTTTTCGGAGCGGAACCATTGGAAAAAGCCATGAATGACCTGGGCATCAGCCTGGACATCCGCGCGGAAAAAATTGATCCCGCCCTGTTTCGGCGTCTGGCGGAACATCTCAAGGCCGCGGCGAAATGATCGGTTCCGCCGGAAAAATGGAACTGCTGGCTCCTGCCGGCAATCCTTCCGCAGCACTGGCGGCATTCGATGCCGGGGCGGATGCCGTTTATTGCGGTCTGCATAAATTCAATGCCAGGGAACGTTCGGAAAATTTCACACACGATGAACTGGCTAAAATCATTGCTTATGCAGGAAAAAATCACCGTAAAGTCTACGTTACCTTCAATACTCTGCTGAAAGAGAGCGAATTGAAGGAAGCCGCGGCGGAACTGGCTCATCTGGCGGAATGCCGGCCGGATGCCCTGATCGTGCAGGATCTGGGCGCGGCGCGGATCATCCGGGAATATTTTCCGGAACTGACTCTCCATGCTTCAACACAGCTGGGCATTCACAATTCCGCCGGACTGGAAGCCGCGAAAAAATTCGGATTCCGGCGGGTCATTATGGAACGGCAGGTTACGCTGGACGAACTGCGGAAGATGATTCCGGACGGCAAACCGCCGGTCGAAATCGAATTATTTGTACACGGCGCATTATGCTGCTGTGTTTCAGGCTCCTGCCTGTTTTCCTCCTGGCTGGGCGGCTGGAGCGGCAACCGCGGCAAATGCAAACAGCCCTGCCGCCGGCAGTATTTCCGCTATGGCGATTCCGCCGGGCGGGGTGAATTTCTGTTTTCCCCGGATGATTTATGCGCCTTGGAACTGCTGGATGAATTCCGCAGTCTGGGCGTTTGCAGTCTGAAAATCGAAGGACGTCTGCGCCGGGCGGATTATGTGGAAAAAGTGGTACGGGCATACCGGACCGTACTGGATGCCGCCCCGAAAAAACGTCCGGAAGCATTACTCGAAGCACAGAATATTCTGCGCGGAGTCTGTACTCGCAAAACCTCCCTGGGTTTTTATACGGTTCCTTCCATGAAAAAACTGGTGCGGCTGGATCCGCTGGGCGGGTCCGGTGTGCCATGCGGCAAAGTAACGGGAACAGCACCCGGCGGTTTCGAAGCGGTCATGTCCGGACGGCTGCATGTCGGCGACACCATCCGGGTCCAGACGGCGGCAGACGCCGGAGACGGGTTCAGCCAGACGGTTCTGTTCCTCGAATCGAAACGCCGTTCCGTCATGAAAGTGTTGTCCGGAGACCGCTGTTTCATACGATCAGATAAAAAGCCGCAGCGGGATTCACTGATTTACCGTACGGGGGAATCCGGCACGGATTATTCCGGACGCATGGCAAAACTGCCCGCACCCAAAGTTCCGCTGGATGTAAAAATATCATTGTCGGCAGACGGTTTGACGGCGGCAGTCTGCACCGGCGATCAGTTTCATATTGCCCTGCCCTCGCTGTCCCCGGCAAAAAAACACGCGGTTTCGGCAGAGGATCTGATCCGGGAATTTTCCGCGGCGGCCTCGGAAATTTTTGAAGGCGGCGTCCTTTCAGCGGAGGTTTCCGGCGAATGGTTGCTGCCGTCAAGTGAACTGAAAGAAGCACGGCGGCAGTTCTGGAACTGGGCGGAACTGCGGATTCCGCATGACCTGCCGCACCGCAAGGCGGCGAAGTGTCTGCAGAATTTCCGGAATGCATACGATGCGTTTCAGCTGTCTGCACTCGAACTGTTTCCGGACTGCACGGCGGCTGCAGAAAACAGAACGGCAGATCGTATGCATTGCCGCCGATCGTTCCGGAATTTCAGCTGGATGAACTGAAACGGCAGATTGCCGGTCTCATCAGGCGCGGAGCCAAAGTGTTCCGCCTGACTTCGCTGTTTCAATTTGCCTTGTTCCCGGAACCGCAGCGGCACGGGCTGATTCTGAAAACCATGTTTCCGTTTCCGGTCTGCAATTCGGAATGCGTCCGGGTATGTCAGGAACTGGGAGCCGCCGGAGTACAGGCGTGGATCGAGCTGGGACGCGGCGACCATGAACAGCTGCGCGAACATTCGGTTCTGCCGCTGGAAGTCTACGGATATGGCAAGCCCTGCATTTTCACCACGCGGGCAGTGCTGCTGCCCTGGCAGAAAATCCGCGACATCCGCGGCAATCGTTTTGAATTGACAAAAGACGGTATGCTGACGCATCTTTATCCGGAACAGACCTTGTCATTGGAAGATATTCCGGAGCATTTTTCCATTTTCCGGGATTTGCGCAAATGCAGTGAACAGGAAACACTTCTGACGGATTTCAATCATTCCCGCGACTGGGCATAAAAAAAAGAAACCGGAACACATTCAGGGGGGATGATATGGAATGCGCCCCGATTTCAAGCTGATAATTTACACTGAAAATACAAAAATTCAAGTTCTGAATTCTGTTTTCATCAAACTTTTCAGTCCGGTCAATCCTTTTTGGTCCGGAAAGCGTGGAAAACAATATTGTTTTCATTGCTGAAAAACAGAATCGGCGTAGTCCGCTGAATCACCATATGATCGGTATCGAACCGCAGCAGCCAGGTGAACCGGGCGGTGGTCTGAATGCACCAGGCGTAGATTTTCAGCAGATCCGGACGCAGCCAGGCGGCACGGGCAGCCACCCGGTGAGGAGTCCGCGCCGCCAGCGCGGCATTGCTGTATTCCGTCTCACGAAAGCCGGCAAGAACGCGGACGCCGTCAATATCCAGAGAACAGGAATCATTACCGAACGACAGTTTTATGTTCTGTATGCCCCAGCGGTTGGGAGCTGCCGCATATTCCCCGGCGGCACATTCCGGCGTTCCGGCAACACCGGCGGACATATCCGGCGGCAGTGCGGCGCGCAGATTTTCCAGCTGCGTCCGGAGCTGAGCCGACGCCGCAGGATTTTCCGGCAGCGGCTGTTCTTTCAGCACGGGAAGGATTCTTTCCTGCAGGGAAGTCAGCACCTGCTGCATACCGCCCATTCCGGACACAAACGCCAGAGTCAGATCTTTTTCCGGATAAACCACGGCATACTGCCCGGCAGCACCGTCGCCGCGGAATCCGCCTTCCCGGCAGCGCCAGAACTGATAGCCGTAACCGATTTTCCAGTCCGGAGATTCATTCATGGAATTATCCGCCTGATAGGAAGTGGCTTCCGCCAGGTATTCCGCCGGAACCAGCTGTCTGCCGTTCCAGCAGCCGCGATGCAGCAGCAGATGGGCAAACTTGGCAATATCCATCACATTCAGCCAGAGTCCCCAGCCGCCGATATTGGTTCCCTGCGGATTGCAGTTCCATTCCGGCGGCTGAATTTCCAGCGGATCAAACAGACGCGACTGCAGATATTCCGAAACATTCATTCCCGTAACTTTCCGGATCACCGCGGCAAGCAGGAAAGTGGCGCCGGAGTTGTAGACAAAGCGTTCTCCCGGACGGTAGAACAGCGGAGACTCGAAAATTCCGCGAAGCCAGTCACCGTGTTCAAAATCCACAAAATTGAAACTGCACCGGTCATGACCGCTGGACATGGTCAGCAGATTTTTCAGCGTAACCGTTTTCATTTCCGGCGAAACCCGGTCACTGAGATATTCCGGGAAAAAATCCATCACGCGGTCGGAGATTTTCAGACGATTTTCCCCTTGTGCTATGCCGATGGCGCAGGATACGAAACTTTTGCTCAGAGAAAAAAGTTCATGCGGCAGTTCCATGGTGTACGGACTCCAGGCGCCGCGGGCGGCAATTTTTCCATGACGCATCAACACAAACGCATGAGACTGTTCCAGCTGATTCAAGTCATTGACGAAAGCCGAAACGGCTGATGACGGAATGCCCAGTGCTTCCGGATTCATTTCAGGAAAAAATAATTCTTTCATGAGTGTTCTTTATCCTTCACGGTTGTGTTTTCTGATTCTCCGGCAATATAACCGTGAATCTGGAAAAAATCAAGAGCGATGATTCCATTTCCGGCAAGCCATTCTTTTTCTTCTATAACAAGAGATTGAATGATTATGCCAAGCATACCCGTAAGTTCAACCATGAGCAGACGGTAAGATTCCGTGATACTCTGGCTAGGGCAAAGGACCCGGAGAAGACTTTCTTCGAGGATTTGCCAGAGGCTTTGGGCTACGATAAGGAAGCTTTGCAGAATCCGGATAAGGTACAGGAGTTCTGTTATGTCATCAATCGGGCTGTCAAGGAACTTCGTTCTTGCTATTCTGATATGATAGACCGTGTAGAAGGTCGCTTGTTGGAAACATTGGGCATCGAGTCATACGATTATTCTGAATATGTGGTAGAGATCAGAAAGCGTTTGGCTCATGTTAAGGAATATCTCCTGACAGATAGACTGAAGGAATTCTATCAGCATGTGATGGCTGAGTTTGATAACCGCAATGAGTGGTACCAGTCTATTTGCTATACGGCATTGGAGCAGCCATTAGAGCGATTGCGCGACGATCAAGAAGAAAAACTGATAGACAGTTTGCTTATGCTCTTCCATGAATGTGAGAAATATTCTGATATATCCAAGGTGGCAGAAGATGAATCGGATGAGATTTATTCGTTGGATTTGGTTTCAACGAAGGGCAGCAATATCCATTCCCAGACTTTCAGATTGCCAGAAAGCGAGATGCAGAAGGCTGAGGAATTGGAAAAGAGCATCGACAAGCTACTTGATGGCATTGGAAATGACAATGTATCGGTATGTACATTGTTGAAAATATTGAATAAGAAGCTGGGTAAGTAGCCGCTTCCTTAAAAATGAATAGAGCAAAATGAAAGTAAGAAATATTTTAGGAATATCTGGCGGAAAGGACAGTGCGGCTTTGGCCATCTATCTCAAGCAGAAATACCCAAACTTAAAGATTGAGTATTATAATTCTGATACTGGCTGTGAATTGGCTGAGACGGAATTGCTGATTGATAGATTGAGTGCTTATCTGGGAAACATCAAAAGACTTAGGGCTGCTGAAGACAGTCCTGAGCCTACGCCTTTTGAGCATTTCCTAAAGGCTGCAGGTGGATTCCTGCCATCGCCACAAGCTCGATGGTGTACCAAGAAGATGAAACTTGATGAGTTTGAAAGATATGTTGGTGATGACTATGCTGTATCATACGTTGGTATTCGAGGTGATGAAGACCGTGACGGTTATGTGTCTTCAAAACCTAATATTCAGTCTGTCTTCCCTTTCAGAAGAAATATCTGGAGCGTGGATGTCATCAATAAGTTCTTGCACAAAGAAAACCAGGAGCAGATTATTGACATCTACGATAAGTTGTGCCCTGAGGGATTGATGAAGGAAGACTTGATGGATGTGTTGAAGAAACCGATTACCAAGCAATTCTACTATTCCAAAAAGCTGAATGCATTGTTGGATATAGACGTGAAGATGTTTAACCATGCCGTCTTTAAATACTTGAAGACTACGGATTATCCTGTTGGTCATCTGGATTCATTCCCTTTGATAGATAACGACGAGGTGCTTGTGAAGGAAGACATCTTCAGACTGCTGAGGGATAGTGGAGTAGGAGTACCATCTTATTATGAGGAAATTCCTTTCGAGGTGGATGGTAAGACGGGAACCTATTGTAGAAGCCGAAGCGGATGCTATTTCTGTTTCTTCCAGCAGAAGATAGAATGGATCTGGCTCTATGAGCAGCATCCTGACTTATACAAAAAAGCAATGTCGTTTGAGAAGGATGGTTATACCTGGATTCAGAATGAGAGTCTGGCAGACTTGATAAAACCAGAGCGTATTCGCCAGGTGAAACTGGATATCATCAAGCGACAGGAAACAAACAAAAATAAGAACAAAGGCACTAGTCTTGCCGAACTCTTCGGTGATGAATATGTTTGTGCCAACTGTTTTATTTAAGACTTTATAACTAGAATATAATCGGAGGGACGTCTATGTTGAAAGATGTAGAATGGGCTAAGGATGGAACCTATATACCTGGAGAAGAGTTTTCTCCAGAAAGGTTCTTTAATGATGGATTGAAGAACAGTTGCAGTTTCGACCTGCAACTAGGCTATTTCAGTTCTGCCACTATTAGTGTATTGGCAGAAGGCTTTGCTACGTTTATAGCAAATGGCGGGGTTATGCGTCTTATCATCAACCAGATTGTTTCTGAAGAAGATAAGGAAGCTATCCAGAAAGGAGTCTTTGGCGATGTGGTAGATTGTATGGATCTGTCTGATTTTGAGTCTCTTCGAAAGACATTTGATGAGTATCAGAATCAGTTTTTCAGATGCTTGGCATATCTGATTTCTCAAAATAGAATTCAAATCAAAATCATTAAGCCAAAGAAACATAAGGGAATAGCTCATACCAAGACAGGGCAATTCCGTGATGATGATACCATTACTTCGTTCACTGGTTCAGCCAATTTTACAATTAATGGTTTGCTTTATAACATAGAGGAAATCAAGATAGACCGAAGCGATTCTCCTGATGAGATGACTCAGAATAGAATCAAATCTCAAAGAGCAAAGTTTGAGCTTATCATGAATGAGCAGGAAAGCGATATAGAGTATCTGTCTCCAAGCCAGTTGGAGACGGCAGTATCGTCATGTTATCAAGACACGGCCATAGAAGAACTGCTAGATGTAGAAAAGAAGTTGGACAGAATTCGCCAGGAACGAAAAGCTCAAAAGGCAATTATGGGTGGAGATATGGTTAGGGAGGACATTTGTCTGGAAGAGATAACTCCACGTTTTCCATATCCATCAGGTCCAAGAGAATACCAGCAGCAGGCTTTTGAAAACTGGAAAAACAATAAGCAGAAAGGGCTGTTTGCCATGGCCACAGGAACGGGTAAGACAATCACCTCGCTGAATTGCTTGTTGGAGATTTATAAGCGCAATGGATACTATAAGGCGATAATTCTGGTACCAACGATTACTTTGGTAAATCAGTGGGAGCAAGAATGTCATAAGTTTAATTTTATGAATGTCATAAAGGTTTATTCTAAGAATCCTTTATGGAAAGAGGATGTTGAGTCGATTCATTTTAATGAGGAATATCGTTTGAAGAATGAGCGTGAGACCTCTTATGTGATTATATCTACTTATGCATCTTATACTCGAGAAAAAGTATTTAATACATTGAATGGCTTCAGCAAAAAACAGTTGTTGTTGATTGCTGATGAATGCCATAATATGGCTTCAGGCAGTATGTTGAAACGATTAGCCTATATTCCTTATCTGCGTAGAATAGGCTTGTCGGCGACACCAGATCGTCAATACGATGATGAAGGTAACAGGAACTTGCGTAAATTCTTTGGTGCAGAGAATCATTATACTTATGAGTATAGTATGGAAGAAGCTATCAGAAAAGGTGTGCTTTGTAAGTATCTGTATTATCCACATATAGTACGGCTGACCACGGAAGAACTGGAAGCTTATGTCGAGTTATCTGAAAGAATAGCTAAGTATTTCAATGATGATACCTGCTCTTTTGCAAAAATGGATGAGGGACTTAAAATGCTCTTGTTGGCAAGAAAGCGAATTGTTCATAAGGCTGCAAACAAACTTAAAGCTTTTGAGGACATCATCAAGAAGCGGTATCAAGAAAAAGGAAATTTGAAATATTCTCTGATATATGTCCCTGAAGGAAATGAACCTAATTATCTTGAAGTTGAAGATGATACGCTTAATCAAGATGAGGATTCTGAGCATCTTATAGATTTATATACAAAGTCGATATTGAAGTTGGATGATAAAATAACGGTGCGTAAGTTTGTCTCAGGGCAAAAGGATAGAGAGGAAATTCTTGAAGAATTTGCCTGTGGTAAACTTCAAGTGCTGACTTCTATGAAATGTTTGGATGAGGGTGTTGATGTTCCAAGAAGTGAATTGGCAATCTTTTGTTCAAATACAGGAAATCCACGTCAGTTCATTCAGCGACGAGGACGTGTGTTGAGAACACATCCTAAGAAGAAGATGGCGGTGTTGCATGATTTGGTAGTTGCTCCTGAGATTAACCCAAATAGTAGTAGTTATCGAATGGAGCGTGCCATGCTGAAGAGTGAGCTTATTAGAGTGAACAACTTCGCATTGCTATCAGAGAATCCTTCTTACTCAGAATTGGAACTGAGAGAGGTGATGGAACATTATGGTTTGAATTTATATGATAATGATAATATACAATGACAAATAAAGAAAGAATGCTTCACATGGTTCTTGATGACACAAAGTTGCAAGAACTCTATGATTACGACCAGTCTGAATATGAGGACTTATATACAGCCTTGAATTCAGATAATGTGGTTGTGGCTTCTGTTGCTCGCATCATAAAGGAGCTTGATGGTTCTACTGATGAGAGTGTTCAGAAGAAAGTGTATAAAACAATATTTTCTTATATTAATGATAACTTATTGATATGATTATAAAGAAGATAGAAATAGAGAATTTTCGAAGCTATTACAAGTCCAATGTTTTTGAACTTGTAAATGGTCTTAACCTCATCATTGGTTCTAATGGTGACGGTAAGACTACGTTTTATGAAGCTTTAGAGTGGTTGTTCCGAACTGATGGAACATCAAAGGCTGATACAAAGTTGATTTCCAAGAAGAGAAGTGAAGAACTTTTTGCAGATGAATCAGCCGATGTTCGTGTGGCAATGACATACGAACACAAAGGGTATGTCAAGACTTTGGAAAAAAGTTTTCATTTTACGAAGTCTTATGATGGTGAAATTACGACTTCTAATTTTTCTTTTGATTTAATAGAAGAAAACGGGAGTGAAAGAATGCGACGCGATGGCTTAAAATTTGATTATGATTTGCCTTCCGAGATTCGCAAATACACTATGTTTAAAGGGGAAAGTGATCTTGATGTATTTCAAAGTTCAAATGCATTAAAGATGTTAGTTGAGACCTTCAGCGATGTCAAGGATTTTGAGGCATACTTCTCTTTTATGGAATACTCTACAAAGATGGCAGAGCAGGCACAAACAAATGCTCAGAAATCTGATCGTAAAAATAGTGAGAAGATTGCTCAGCTCAAGCGTACTATAGAGCAAGAAAGTAGTACATTGGAAGACATAGAAAATGAAATTAGAAATAAGGAAGATGAGGCTTCTAATTTCGCTGGTTTATTAAAAAGTATTGAGCAAAGCAAAGAAGCTTCAAAGTTGCTTGTTAATGTCAATAGACGTATAGACACTTTAACTAATAAACGTGCGCAAGTTCAAGCATCTATTAAAGAAGATTATACAATCAATCTTCTGGATGATATGTGGATACTTATGGGTTTTGAGGATATTGCTGAGGAATATTCTCAAAAGATTAGTGCGGTCGATAAAAAACGAAGAAAATTAGAGAATGATTATTTGCAGACTGCTGGTGCAGAAAAAATAATTAAGAAAATGCAAAAGGAAACTTCGTTTGTACCATTGCCAGTGCACATTCCTGGTCAAAAGATAATGCAGGAAATGCTCGACGAAGAAGTTTGTAAAATTTGTGGTCGTCCAGCTAAAATGCATAGTGAACCATGGAATTATATGCTTCAGCGCTTAGAGGAATACAAGAATTCTTTAAAGGTCGATGAAGATGAGGAGGTAAAACCATATTATCAGAATGAATATATCGTTGAGTTACAAAAGCGAGATACGATTCTAAATGATAATCTTGCCGAAATAACCAAGCTTCGTCATCATATACAAAAGGTGATTTCTAACAATAATCGTTTGCATGATGAAATCAAGAAAATAGACGCAAATTTGAATAATGAAATTGAAGCTAAAAAGCGTATCTTGGCACAAGCTGATGGATTAACAGAAGAACAGCTCTTGTCTCATTTAGAGAATATTTCCAATTGGATGGATTTAAAAGATATAGTAACAGAAAGTGCAATTGGAGTTACAGGAGTTGTAATAGAGAGAGCAAGTAAAAATAATAAAATACCAACAGGAGATATTGAAATTGAAGCAAAAGTTTTAATTACTGAAGAAGAATACAAAGATAAATTTATTAGATTTAAACATGTGTTTACAGGTGTTAATATGTATGAAGTATATAGAGATTTAGTACTTAAAGAGGGCTGTGAATTTGATATGGTATTTTCAAATAATCCGGAAGATATTCTTAATTATACTAAAGATGTAATCGTAAGTGATATTCATACTAGATTTGAAACTAAAAAGAGAATTCTTGATAAGGATAGTAATGCTCATGTAATAATGTTAAACCAAAAGCCATCATAGCGGCTTGTTCTACAGTTGCTGCGGTAAAGAATGCTAGTATTGCTAATAAAATTTGATTTCCTTTAAAATCATTTTTGAAATTTTTAAATAAAAGGTAAAAAAACTCTTGATAATTTAAACTGATTAAGGTATAAGGGCTTAAATTTTATCAGAGTTTATTGTTTGGAGAAGTAAAAATGAAAAAAGGCATTCATCCTGAAAATTATCGTACCGTTTTATTTTACGATTCCAATGCGAAACAAGGCTTTCTCATCCGTTCTTGCGCTAAAACTAACAACACCATGAAATGGGAAGATGGTAACGAATAC
>OQVL01001792.1_pt1 | contig 13006 bp, 12 predicted proteins | sample 1691501 | NCBI WGS metagenome assembly OQVL01 (sample SAMN03418253, study PRJEB22391) | human gut metagenome | biome: human-gut; feature: organic feature; material: feces | host: Homo sapiens | place: Tanzania | collected 2013-01
CTGCGCTTCGGGCGGACATCGCTTGAGTCCGGACTGGATGGCTGTCGGAAATATGGCGAGCTTTTCGGATGCGCACGAGTCGCTCGGGATTCCGCTGATCGGAGCGAACACCGCGCTTCAGATTCCCATGTCGCGGAACCAGATCTGGGCGACGCTGCGCGACTATCATACGCCGGAATATCTCTGTTACCTGCTTGCTTCCGGCTTCCTCGGGAGACTTTGTCTTTCGGGCGAACCCTCGAAGCTGACGGATGAAAACTTATCAGGAATTTCAGAAGTGGATGCCCTGGTTGATTTTATGCAGAAAAAAAGAAATACAGAGAAACTGGAAAATGGCGGCATTCCTCCGAATATAGAAGAAATGCTCAAGGTATTTCCAAGCTTGTTCCAACTGTTACCGTCATAGGAATAGTAGAAATCCGCCTTATCCAAGTTATAAGAGGCATTCAGATTTCCATCCACCGTATTGAACAGAAACTCCGCTTTCAGATAGATCTCATTGCCGGCGAGGGGCGTTTCCGCAATGATTTTGTTGTAGCTATCCGTCACCGCAGCTCTACTGGAATAGCCCCCGTTCTCCGCCATATAGATTTTCTTTTCGCCGCTGTCGGTTACATACACGCCAATGTTGCCATACTTAAACTGGAATGCAGACAAACCGGCATAATCCCCCGGCTTCATGCCGCTGGCATCCAGCTTGATGACGCTGGAGCAGCTGGGCCCCTCCGTCCGCTGGGTCAGCGTATTCCGGGCATTCAACAGATTTGTCGCAAGCGTTTTATTGGTCAGCCGCAGCCAGCCCGGCCGATCCGTCAAAGACCATGCGGTATTGTCCGGATTGTGGTTCCACTGCCACAACAGATTCAGTTGATTGCTGCTGTAGCTGAAATCATCGTCCCCTGCCAGGAAGGTGCCTGCATAATCCCCATCAATTTCCATAGTCACAGGAGCTTTCCCATTTACGCCCATCATCGGCCAGCCATTTTCCCAGGTCACCGGCACAAGCACCGGGATTCTACCCACGGAGCCATGATCCTGAAACAGCATGCCGTACCACTTGCCATCCGGCGTATCCACAATGCCACCCTGGGCAACACCGCTGCCGTAGGTTCCCAGACCGGAATTCAGCACAGTTTTGCCCTCATAATTTCCAAGCAGATTCTTGCTGCGATAGCAAAGCTCGATTCTGCCGCTGCCGCTGGGCCATGCAATCAGGAAAATGTAGTAATATCCATTGATCTTCTGAACGTGGGAACCTTCTCCGCTAAGCCCGCTCAGCCCGGTCTTAAACAAGGTCTTGTCCGCACCGCCGGGTCGAAAGCCAGTCATTTCCGCATTGAATTCCTTGATCTTGATCTCACCGCCAGCACCATACACCAGATATTTCCGCCCGTCATCATCAAACAGCATGGAAGCATCATGGTACATGCCGTTCAGCTCCGTGCGAGTCCAGGTACCGTGCTCTATGTCGCTGGTTTTATATATGTAGGACTTTCCGGTACCGTAACTGCCGAAGAACACATAATAGATACCGTTGTGATACCGCAGACTGGCTGCCCATTGCCCGTGCGCATAATCATGCTTGCCGTTGGTCAGATTCTGGATATCCCCATCCGCCAGTGTGTCATACACATAGGAACAAATCTCCCAGGAAACCAGATCCTTGGATTTCATAATGGGTGCACCGGGACTGAAGAACATGGTGGTACTGATCATATAATAGGTATCCCCCACCCGGATCACATCATCATCCGGCACATCCGACCATATGATTGGATTGGCGACGGTTGAAACGGAGGCAGCCTGTGCGATGGGCTGCACCGGAAAATAAGACACAGCAGCAAACAGCAATGCCGCTGCCGTAAGCCCTGCGGCTGCACGAGGCAGCCTTACTTTGAAGTGCTTCATCAATTCATTCCCCCTGATGCTTGTTTCGGTTTCTGCTTCCTTGTAATATATAAAGTATAATTTAAACTCTATTTATATTCAATGCAGATTTATGCTATCTTTCTTTCATATTTGTGCTGCAAAAGTTGAATATTTTATGTGATAGATGTACAAGAAGCATTCCAGGCAAAAAGGACATAGACCCCTATGGAGAACAGAGTGCTTGAAGAAGTTGGCATAGCTTTAAAAAATAGCGTAAATGCGACCAAGACGGCAAATTACGCTTGCTGACTTTGTTTAATATCTTGCAAAATGTTGCGGACTTTCACGCCGAAATCCTGAATGTAGGCTATCAGTTTTTTGTGACAAAACAACTGGCATGGGTCGGCGCAAGCTATGCGCTGCACATCAACGAGCGTCCCAAATGGGGTGACACGATTACCATTCGCACGTGGCCTTCCGATAAAACGTTTGTGTCGGCAATCCGCGATTTTGAAGTGCTTGATGACAAAGGAAATATTTTAATTACAGCCTCCAGCCAATGGGTGTTGATTGATATCAACTCGGGACGGCCTCAACCGATTAAAAAGCACATCGAAGGGCTGGAAGCATTGCCCGAACGCGCGCTTGATACAACCTTTCCGACCATTAACGTGCCCGAGGCGTTTAACTTTGAAAAGCTGTTCCACGTGCGTTATGATGACATAGACATTAACAAACACGTCAACAATGCGATTTACCCCGTGTGGGCGAGCGAAGCTGTACCTTTTGACTTCCGCCAAGCCAATGAAATCGAGGATATGCATATCGCATTTAAGCACCCGTCTTATTTTGGTGACGAGATTTTAGTGCATACTTTGCTTGAGGGAGAACAATCAACGCATCAGCTGATGTCCTCCAAAGAGGCGCGGGAAGTAGCACGTGTTCAAATCAAATGGAAGCATACTTAACGCACAAGCAACACTTAGAGGCAAGAAAGCTCAAACAAATTATAAACGTATATTCTGTGCGCGGGTAATGCGAGTTATGCCAATGCCGCGTCAGAAATAATAAGCTGTACTTTATGATTGCCGTTCCAATTATCAACGCGCAACACGCCCGCCAGATGATAATGCTGCTGCGTTTGCGAGCGCAAAAAAGCATCGCCCAACGGCGTCCCCACGGCTCTGAAACACACGGCGTCCAAATAGCCGCCTCCTTTGCCTGCAAACTTGCACACAAGATGCCCATTTTTAGTTTGAATAGTCTTCATCAAAATGACGTCTTGAATTGCAAAAACGGGCTCGAGGTTGCCCTCACCATAAGGCTCCAACGTATTCAGACGATTAATAAAATCCAAGCTGACAGCATTTAAATCCATCACGCCGTCTATGCCGAGCTCTTCAGGTGCTCCCGCGTGGGCGTGACAATGCGTTGTGATGTATTCGTTTAGGAAAGCTTCAAACTCGGGGATTTTGTTGCGCGCCAAAGAAAAGCCCGCAGCCATAGGGTGTCCGCCACCACGCGACAAGATGCCGCGCTGCATCGCTTGAATGACCAACGTGCCTAAGTCAACACCTGCGATTGACCGAGACGAGCCTTTTGCATCGTCCTTTTCCAAACTCAACACAAACGTGGGCAAGTTGAATTGCTCTTTTAATCTGCCTGCGACAATGCCGACAACGCCTTGATGCCAGTTTTCGCCTTTAGCCAAAATAAAGGGCAAGCCTTTTTTGACGGCCTCTTGCGCTTGCAAAGTAGCCTCAGCAAGTACATCAGCTTCAATCGTACGGCGCAGGACGTTCAGCTCCTCCAAATGCGAGGCGATCTTTTCGGCTTCATCTTCGTCAAAGGTGGTCAGCAGACGCATACCTAAATCGGATTTGCCTACGCGCCCCCCAGCGTTAATGCGCGGCCCCAAGATATAACCCAAATGATACGCATTCAAGTTTTCATGCACTTTGGCAATTTTCAGCAACGCCTGTAAGCCCACATTGTTTTTGGATAAAGCTTGCTTTAAACCGCTTTTGACGAACAAGCGATTGACGCCTTTAAGTGGCACAACATCGCACACGGTGCCAAAAGCAACCAAGTCCAACCATTGCCGCAAGTCTGGCTCTTTAATTTTGCCATTATAAAAACCACGCCCACGCAAAATCTTGTTAATTTCGACAACAACCAAGAACACAACACCGACCGCCGCCATCGAATGGCACGGGTGATGTGGATCTTCGTCCAAGCGTTTCGGATTAACAACTGCATATGCATTGGGCAGGCTTTTTTCGGGTTCGTGGTGGTCGATAATGACTATGTCCATACCGAGCTTTGTGCCAAAGTCAATCGGCTCAAAAGCCGTCATACCGCAATCGAGCGTTGCAATTAAGCGAATGCCTGCATCAAAAAACTCCTGCATTTTTTTTGCGTTTGGACCATAGCCGTCATCGCGGTCAGGAATAAACACTTTTGTTTTAATGCCAATGCTTTTTAAAAACAACTTAAGCAATGCGCTGGAGGTTGCGCCGTCTACATCGTAATCGCCCATAATGCCAATCAGCTCGCCGCGTTCAACCGAATCGGCAATGCGGGTAGCCGTTCTGACAACATCTTTGAGCGTTTCGGGGTTAGGCAAGTGCGCCTTCAAAGTCGGAGTCAGGAACTTTTCAAGGTGATCCACGTCTATCCCGCGCGCAACCAAAATGCGCGCTATTATCTCAGGTAAATCATATTGTTGAACGAGCCAGTTGACTAATCTTTCATCAATGCTTTGACAGACCCAGCGCTTGTTTGAAAGCGACTTTTCGACACTCAACACCACCATTTTAACTTCCTTCTTTCGTACTGATATTTTCATCATAAGCCCAAAAGAAGTTTGAATGCAAGCCTTTTTTTCGGATGCAGGCAAAAAAGTTTACGCGCGCGTGTTTTCTTTTGCGCGGATTAACTTATCTAAGTTAATGTTATGCTTGGCGCACAGCTGATTTAAGCGGCAGTTTGTCAAGTAATAAAGCGTAGCTTCATCTTCAGCATAATCAACGACATAGCGCCCCTCATCATCGTGAGCGGTTAAATTTGCGCCGTGTTCTATCAGCGCGTTGATAATTTTTCGATTGCCCGTATCAGCAGCCAGCATCAGTGGCGTAATGCCTTCATCATCGCAAACGTTGGGATCGGCTTTGTGCTTTAAAAGCAAGTTTACTAGCGCCTCATTATCGTTTGCAACCGCGATACATAGCGCAGGAGCAGCCTTAAAATCAATCGGGCTCGTTGGGTATAATAGCAATTGGTTCGGATCTGTGTTGCGGTAAATCAGGCAATCCTCAATCACGGGCAAATCACCGTTTGCCAGTGCGGAAAAATAAACCTCGTCTTGCGCCTGCATAAAGTGTTGTATTTGTCTGATCGAACGCATTTTTATAATCCTTTCTTTGTCGCAATACAAGAATTATTATAGCATATTTATCCAAAAAATCAATGTTCTTATGTGATATATTTATGAAATGTGCCCAATAAAAAACGGAGCATACAAATTGCGGCCCCGTTTTATAAGCTTTTGAAAAGAATGAGCGGTGCGTTTTTTATTGCCACACCGTCCTTGTTGTTTACTCGGCTGGCTCGAAAGATCCGTCACTGTAGGGGTTGCAAGAAAGGACAACATTGTTGTCAGGAAAGGTTGTACTGCTACCTGTGTAGCTGTTGGTGACAGTAGAACCTTTGCATGGGCCAATTGTATGTATTAAGTTGGCGGGATCTACATACGCAGTATCAGATTTGAAGGTAAAGTTGTCTGATGTTGGACAATACAAACTGCGCCCAATGGTGACCGCGCAATAACCGTTTGCACACACACCCGCCGTAAATGCGTATCCCGATGTTGTGCAGGTGCACGTGCCACCCGAGCATGTATAACCACTTCCGCCCGCAACTGTACAGCTTGTCTCACAAGTTGCGTCACAAGTTGTACCTGTTGTGCCACAGCGCCCTGGCGCTTTACATGTGCCAGAACTTTCATCCCACGTATAGCCTTCTTTACAATAGCACGCGGAATAACCGATTTGATTACCACTAACGACCGTTGTTGAAGCGTTCACAGGACATTCGCTGATGCACTTTCCATTGGTCGCGTCATAGGCAATACTGCCCGCTGGACAGCAATAATTACTTGCGGCCACTGTGCCTGTCGAATTGACCAAAACTTGCGTTCCACCGACATCACAGCAATCCCAAAGGAAATACGATGAGCTTAACCGTCTGCCTAATTTATTGCTTGGCGCGCAGCAATGTGGTGTCATTTCTTGATCCATTAAAATCGTCTTAGGGGCAGTGCAGCATAGATAATCCATTGCGTTTGCACAGCACTCGCCTTTTGTTGTGCCGCACGCCGAGTTCGCCATGTTCACTTTGTCGCAACACCACGAGTCAGCCCCCGCAGAACAGCTCAGTTGGCTTGACGTGCAAGTGGCTTGTGGGATGCAATTGCCTTCGCCGTCACATAAACCGTTGGTGCAAGCCTCACCCAAATCGCGATTGACTTGGTGACATGTGCTGAACGCCTCAATTGAGCAAGCCCTAGACGGAATGTCTTCTTTGGTTGGGCATGCGATGCATTGTTCGCCGTCCAAACAATATGTACTGCCCTCGGTGCAGCTGAACTTCTTTTTAATAACACAGCCATTTGCATCTTTCACATCGGCCGAAATCGCACACGATTCTATCGGCGTGATGCCAGAGCAGTCAGGTTCTGGCTCTGGCTCAGGTGGTGTTGGATTGTTATCAGAGTTTTGGGAATACGCAAATACAATTGTTTGAGTGTCGGCACAGCTCATCAGCTCTTGCATCTCTTCTTCAGTGCCACTGTTGGCGTCATAAAACTTGCCGAAAGTGCCTTTGCTTTTATAGGGCAAAACGTATTGGCAAACATCCTTTGGCACGTCAGCAACCACTGCAAAGTCATCAAGCTCATCCGAACGAAAAGCCGATACCTCCCATTTTGAGCCTGTATCAATTCTGTATTCGTTAATGCCCGTTTCGGACGAGCGCGTATGAATCGCGGTCAGCGCAAACGCTGCGTCATTTAAAATGGCATTGGCTTCGTACTTGTTAATGGCGGCTTTAAATCCGACAAATGCCGCAACGGACAATATGCCAACAATGGACAAAACGCACAGCATTTCAATCATCGAACGCCCGCACACAAGCTTGCTTTGTTGTTGCTTTAAATTGTATTGCATTTTTCTCCTCGCATCAAACATATCTTATATAGTACAAGATTCGCTTAAAAACACAAGCACTTTTTTAGGTGTGTTTGCTGACTTTGCTCCACAAGCTTAAAGCTGAGAGGTCAAAACTATATTTTTATAACTCAAAAGCTTTACTTTTTGGGATTGTTGTGATATGAAAGAACGTAAAGGAGTAAACAAAATGAAATTGATTGCTTGTCCCTCACCCAACTTTGAAGACAGAACCGACCGCGTGCAATTTATCATTATTCATGCAACGGGGACGGAAAACTTGGATAAAACATTTAATTATTTGATTGACTCAAAGCCGCCACACCGCGTCAGTGCGCATTATGTGATTGACCGAGACGGTACAGTTTATGCGCTGGTTGAAGAAAGTAAACGGGCGTGGCATGCGGGGCTTTCGGATTGGCAAGAATATGCTGTGCGCAAGGGCACAAACAGCTTGAATGATGCAAGCATTGGAATCGAGCTGCAATGTCCTGCGCGCTCGTATGATGAAAAGACAAAGCAAGTTAAAACTTTCGGCGACTTTACAACCGAACAGATTCTGGCTTGCCTTGAGCTATGCCGCCGCATTATGAAACGCCACAAAGTCACTCCAGAGCGCATTTTGCGCCATTCGGACGTATCACCAGAACGCAAGTTTGACCCAGGAGCAACATTCCCATGGGCTGAGTTTAAAAATCAGCTGACGCGCGAGTAAGGTAAGCTTGCGACCCTGCTCAAGGCGTGCGTGCGAGGCGCTTGAAACAAGTGCGAAGCCTTTCCCGCATTTTTTTGTCAAAAGCTCTTGCTTTTATTTGAAAGACCGTTATAATAAAGCCAATCAGTTAGAATAAATATAGGATTATAAAATGGGATTTAATTGTGGAATTGTTGGTTTGCCTAACGTGGGTAAGTCAACTTTGTTTAACGCTCTGACACAGACCGCCGCAGCACAGGCAGCCAACTATCCGTTCTGTACAATCGAGCCCAATGTGGGACGAGTCGCCGTTCCAGACGATCGCTTGAACACGTTGGCTGAAATTGACAAGTCTGAAAAGATTGTCCCAACTCAATTGGAGTTCGTGGATATTGCTGGCTTGGTGCGTGGTGCGTCTAAAGGTGAAGGTTTAGGCAACCAATTTTTGGCCAACATTCGCGAAGTCGATGCGATTATTCACGTGTTGCGTTGCTTTGAAAATGATGACATTACGCATGTGGAAGGCTCTATTGATCCTGTGCGTGATGCGCAAACGGTTGAAACCGAATTGATGTTGGCGGATTTGGACAGTATGGAAAAGCGCATTATTCCTGTTGAGAAAAAAGCGCGGGCGAATGACCGAGAAGCCAAAGAAGTTTTGCCCGTAATGCAAAAGGTGTTGGAGGCTTTACGAGCAGGCAAGCCCGCTCGCAGCATTCAATGCGATGATGAAAATCAAGAAAAAATTTTAAAGTCGTTGTTTTTGCTGACGACAAAGCCTGTGCTTTACGTTTGCAATGTAGACGAACAACACGCCGCCGAGGGAAATGATTATTCAAAACGCGTGTTTGATTATGCCGCTAGCGAGGGCAATCAAGCCGTTGTAATTTCGGCCGCGATTGAAGCAGAAGTGGCTCAGCTTTCAAGCGAAGAAGAGCAAAAAGAATTTTTAGAGGCTTTAAATTTAAAAGAAACAGGACTAAATAGAATTATTAAAGTGGGCTATAGTTTGCTTGGGCTTTTGACGTTCTTTACCAGCGGACCAAAAGAAGCGCACGCTTGGACGGTACGCAAAGGCGCATATGCACCAAATGCAGCAGGCGTAATCCATACGGACTTTGAGCGTGGCTTTATTCGAGCGGAGGTGGTATCGTATCAGGACTATGTCGCTTGCCACGGTGAAGTTGGGGCAAAAGAGCAAGGCAAATTACGCTCGGAAGGTAAAAATTATGTAATGCAAGATGGTGATGTCGTACACTTTTTATTTAATGTTTAATATAGGGAGGTAAAAATGCCTTTAGCAACTTGGCGAGATTCGATGATGTTGGGCTATCCACCTTTGGACGATGAACATAAAGCGTTCTTAGATGTGGTCAATCAAGCGTTGCTTGCGGCTCAAGTCGATGACTTTCAGATGATTGAAAAAGTGTTTGAAAAATGTTATGATTATGCTCGCAACCACTTTTCTCACGAGGAGGATATTATGGAGCGCATTCAATTTCCAGATATCGAAAATCATATGCGTTCGCATCAAGTCTTTATTCACAACGTGTCAGAAATGCGCCAACAATTCGATGTTGCCCCTTCGGTGGAAGATAAACGCTATATATCAAACAAGCTTGCCAACTTTTTGCACGTGTGGTTGCTCGGTCATATTATGAGCCGTGACAAAGTATTAAAACCATACTTAGTACGCTTGCGTAACCTGCCACCGCGTATGAATTTTTAAAAAAGTTTTGTTTCACTTGTTCTGTTTTGGAATAAAGCCAAAAGTGAATTTTATAAAAAAATGCATTTTTCTCTTTATTTTTTTAAAAAAACGGAGTATGTATAAAAAGTATTTAAAAAGCCAATAATTTTAGATAAAGGAGATTTATAATGGCAACAAGAGTAGCAATCAATGGTTTTGGTCGTATCGGTCGCTTGGTGTACCGTGCGTTTTTGGAATCGGGTCGCAAAGACATCGACATCGTTGCAATCAACGATTTGGGCGATGCGGCGGCAAATGCTTATTTGTTAAAGTATGACTCGGTGCATGGCATCAGCAACTTGGATATTTATGCTGACGGCGAATATTTGGTCGCTGGCGATTACAGAACAAAAGTTATTGCACAAAAAGACCCAACACAATTGCCTTGGAAAGAAATGGACATCGATATCGTTTTCGAATGCACAGGTATTTTCAAAGATAAAGAAAAAGCAATGGTGCACATCAATGCGGGTGCAAAGCGCGTGTTGGTTTCCGCTCCATCAAAGGGTGCAGACAAGACAATCGTTTATGGTGTAAACCAAAACACTTTGACAGCAGACGATTTAATCGTTTCTAACGCTTCTTGCACAACAAACTGCTTAGCACCTGTTGCTTACGTTTTGGATAAAGAATTCGGTATTAAGCAAGGCTTTATGACAACCATTCACTCCTACACAAACGATCAAAAGATCTTGGATCAATATCACAAAGATTTGTACCGCGCTCGTGCAGCTGCGATGAGCATGATCCCCACAACAACGGGGGCTGCAAAAGCTGTGGGTTTGGTATTGCCTCAATTGGCTGGCAAGTTGGACGGTGTTTCGATCCGTGTTCCGACTCCAGACGTTTCTTTGGTTGATGCAAACTTGATTATGAACCGAGAAGTGACAATTGAAGAAGTCAACGCGATGATGAAGAAATACGCAGAGGGTGAATTAAAAGGCGTGTTAGGCTATAACGATTTGCCATTGGTTTCGATTGACTTTACACATAACTCGCATTCTTCCACATTTGACGCAAATGGTACGAAAGTTATCGGTGGCACTCAATTGCGTGTTATGAGCTGGTATGACAACGAATGGGGCTTCTCGAACCGTATGTTAGATACAGCTGCTGCTATGGCAAAGTTTTTATAATCTGTTTTAAGTTCAAAGGGGCGTAAGAAAAGTTCTTATGCTCCTTTTTACTCAAGAGCAAGGAAAGGAAGTTTCAATGAAAAAATCATTACTTTTAGCCGTCTTAGTTTTGGGGATAACAGCTTGCCAATCAGACAAGGCTGAGCAAGTTCAACCGATGCAATATGACAACCAAGCCTCCTATATGGCGCAAAATCCGTATGCAACTGCTGATGCAGGTTATGACAATGGCGCAAATGGAGCTGTTGGACAAACGGGCTATAATGCATCACAAGGCTCGCCGTACGAGGCTGTGCCTGTGACGCAAGTGAATGTGTACGGTGGCGTTGCGACAGGTGCTGCGCAAGACGCTTATGCGACAGGGGCGCAAGCTCAAGCAGAGCCTCAATGTCCATCTTGTAATCCGCCAGCGCGTCAATATGAAGTTGTCACAGAGTGCTCGGATTATCAAGACAGAGATTTAGGTAATGGTCGCTATTCGCAATGCCGCATCTGCACAAACAAAGTTTATTCAAATGGGCAAGATGTGACAGCCTCGTTTAAGGGGACTGTGACAAATGGTGTTGCGGTTGCTAATGACGCTGACGTAGGCGTTGCTGTGGCGACTGCGGCGGGGCGTAAGCTCAACAAAGTACAACGGGCACAAGCGCGTGCAATGCGTGCAGCCTCGGCTCGCTATCAAAAGCAAGCACCGCAATTTGTAGAACCTCATCCTTGCAATCAACAATAAAAGGAAATCACTATGACAAATTTTAACACGCTCGATGATTTGGGCGATATTAAGGGTAAAGTTGTTTTTATCCGTGCTGACTTAAACGTGCCTGCAAAAGACGGGAAAGTGACAGATACAACGCGTATCGACCGCTTTGCTCCGACTTTGATAGAGCTTGCGGACAAAGGTGCCAAAGTCTTAGTTGCGTCTCATTTTGGACGCCCAGACGGCGTTGTCAAGCCCGAGTTTTCAATGGCCTTTTTGGTGCCAGAGCTTGAAAAAGCGACAGGCAAAAAAATTACGTTCATCGATGATTGCATCGGACCAAAAGTAGATAATGCTGTCGCTGCGATGAAGGACGGCGATGTTGTATTGCTGGAAAACTTGCGTTTCCATAAGCAAGAAGAAGAAAATGATCCAGAGTTTTCCAAAACTTTGGCAAAAGGCGTTGACATTTATGTGGACGATGCTTTTTCAACAGCGCACAGAGCGCACGCGTCTACGGCTGGCATGGCCGCTGATGTGCCTGTTCGTGTGGCAGGTCGCTTAATGCAAGCCGAATTGGAAGCTTTAAACAAAGCGTTGGATAATCCAGTCCACCCAGTTGCGGCTTTGGTCGGAGGGTCGAAAGTTTCCACAAAGTTGGACTTGCTCGGCAACTTAGTTAAGAAAGTTGATTACTTGTTAATCGGTGGCGGTATGGCGCATACATTCTTAGCGGCGCAAGGGATTGCGATGGGCGAAGGCTCTTTGGTTGAACCTGCGATGATTGAAACAGCTAAAAACATTTTAGCGAACGCAGGCAACTGCAAGATTGTTTTGCCGTCCGATTTAGTGTGGGCGAATGCTTTTGCGGAAGGTCAAGAAGCGCATGTTGCGGCTATTGATTCTTTACCAGCAGGCAAGCCTTTGTTGGATATCGGTCCTTTATCAACTGCTTTGTTTATCGAAACAATCGGCCAATGCAAGACTTTGATTTGGAACGGCCCAGTCGGTGCTTTCGAAATTCCGCCATTTAACGCGGGCACGAACGAGATTGCCAAAGCGGTGGCAGAGCTGACAAAAGACGGTCACTTAACATCTGTTGCAGGTGGCGGTGATACAGTTTCTGCGTTGAAAAAAGCGGGTGTCAAAAAAGATTTGACATACGTTTCTGCTGCTGGTGGTGCTTTCTTGGAATGGATGGAAGGCAAAGAATTACCAGGCGTCAAAGTTTTAGAAAAGTAATTTTATCCATACTTAGCAAGGCTCCTCTGTTGCAAAACAGGGGAGCTTTTGTTTATTTGTTTATTTGTTTATTTGTTTACTCTTTATCTTTTCAAAAAATGATTTTTGCCCCCAAAACCCCAATCCAAAAATCATTTTTTTTGATGAGAGAGATTGGGAATTTTAATCAATTTTCAGAACTGCCGCGTAAAATTATTTAAATATGACATCAGTTTAAAAGTGTGTCCTATCATAAAAAGTTTGGGTGCGCTTTTTGACGCGCGCCCGCACCCTAACTTTTTGGGAAAAAGATTTATGCAAACTTCTCTTCAGAGCCGCCGCGGATATGTCGCGCGGCGCGGCGGCTCTGAGATGAGACTTAACTCTTTGTAATAATTAAAAATTTTTAATTGA
>OQVL01001794.1_pt1 | contig 13003 bp, 9 predicted proteins | sample 1691501 | NCBI WGS metagenome assembly OQVL01 (sample SAMN03418253, study PRJEB22391) | human gut metagenome | biome: human-gut; feature: organic feature; material: feces | host: Homo sapiens | place: Tanzania | collected 2013-01
TGTCTGGAAAACCAAGATGGAAGCAGACACTCGTTCTGGTCAGAGCAAATAGCCTGTTGGGGGCAGCTATCGAAGCATTGATTTTGCACTCAGCAATATGAGCAATTCGCATATACAGACAGTTGCAGTACTGACACAGTACAGCGCCAGATCCTTAAATGAGCATCTGAGTTCCTCAAAATGGTGGGATTTCGGAAGAAAACAGGGCGGTCTGTTCGTATTTAACCCGACAGTTACGGTGGACAACAGCTGGTGGTATCGTGGAACTGCAGATGCCATGTATCAGAATATCAGTTTCTTAAAGAAACGCCACGAACCGTATGTCATCATTACGAGCGGTGACTGTGTTTATAAGATTGATTACAATAAAGTACTGGAATATCACATCGAAAAGAAAGCAGATATCACGGTAGTGTGCAAAGATATGGCACCGGATGTGGATGTAAGCCGCTTTGGTGTGGTACGCATGAACGAGGATTCCAGGATCGTGGAATTCGAGGAGAAACCGATGGTATCCCAGTCGAATACGATCTCTACCGGTATTTATATTGTGCGCAGAAGACAGCTCATTGAGATGTTAGAGCGCAGTGCAGAGGAAGGACGCTGGGATTTCGTTACGGATATTCTGATCCGTTATAAAAATATGAAACGTATCTACGGTTACAAGATGAAAGAATACTGGAGCAATATCGCGACCGTTGAGTCTTATTACCAGACCAATATGGATTTCCTGAAACCGGAAGTGCGCAGATACTTTTTCCATGATGAGCCAAAGATCTACTCTAAGGTTGATGATCTTCCGCCTGCAAAGTACAATGCAGGATCCGACGTGCGCAACAGTCTGATCGCAAGCGGCTGTATCGTGAACAGCAAAGTGGAAAATTCGATCCTGTTCAAAAAAGTATTTGTTGGAAAGAACTGTGTGATCAAAAACTCCATTATTTTAAATGATGTATATATCGGAGATAACACACACATTGAGAACTGTATCGTGGAGAGCAGGGACACATTGAAAGCCAATACATATTACTGTGGGGACAATGGTATCAAGATTGTTTCTGAGAATAATGAGCGCTACGTGTTATAGAAATGCATTTTTAGGACAAGGGTAAAACAACTTAAAGGGGGACATAAGACATGCAGATAACGGACGTGAGGATCAGAAGAGTAGAAAAAGAAGGCAAGATGAAAGCGGTAGTTTCAATCACGATCGATGAAGAGTTCGTGGTACATGATATTAAGATCATTGAAGGGGAAAAAGGTCTTTTTATTGCAATGCCAAGCCGGAAGGCAGCGGATGGAGAATACCGTGATATTGCACATCCGATCAACTCCGGAACGAGAGAGCGGATCCAGAAACTGATCTTGGAAAAGTACGAGGAGACATTAGCTGCTGAAGAGTAAGGAACTTTTGGCAGCAGGTCTTTGAGGAAGATTGTTGTGTCGGCAGAATAAAAAGAATGAGCGGCTGTAACAGGGGATTGTTGTTACAGCCGCTTTTTGGTGTGTGTTAAACAGTTGATTCGCCAAATGATGGTTTGTGGGTGACATGAGTTTCCCTGTGTAGGGTGGTTCCGGGGGGTTACGATTGGCAAATTGCATCAAGCCGGGACTGTTTTGTTCCGTTGTCCGAAAATAAGAAAGTCTAAGTATGCCTGATTCAGGTTGAGGCGGAGTGACGTGTGCGTCCTAAATGTGCCGTCCGGGCACATTAGGACTTGTGCTGCCGTCCATGGCAGCACAACACTGTGTTACGGACAGGCAGACTAAGATTGCCTAATTTTCTCCCAAAGTCACAAAACAGGTCTCGGCTTGATGCAATTTGCCAGCCGCAAGGTTGTGAACCACCCTTCGCCGGGGAACTCATTTTACAACCTTGGGGGTGCGTAAATTTTTGTGACGTTCATTTTAAAAATGTCGAAAAACCTCGACGCAATCTGTTATATCTATGCTTTTAACCATACATACTTGGACTAATAATCTGCATTATTAGTCTGGTAATTTACGAAATGATTAATGTAATGCGACATAGCAGATGAAACTTCAGACAAGTCATCAGGCTGAATATCAATGATACAGTACATTAGGATCATAAGCAGATTATAGGCATAATGTGAATATCAAAAATTTGCACTTACGCCCCCAATTTTGAGATGAACCGCCCGCCCAAATGGTGTTCACAACCTGAAGGCTGGCATCTTGCACAAAGCTGAAGCTAATTTTGTGACTTTGGGAGAAAATTAGAAAAACTTGGTCTGCCTGTAGTTACACAGTGATGTTCTGCCACGGATGGCAGAACAAGGCTTCACGAGCCAAGGATGGCTCGTTGAACGCCGGTCACGTCACTCCGCCATAACCTAAATCAGGCAGACCTAGCTTTTCTTATTTTCGTACAACGGAACCAAAATTAACTCCGGCTTTGCGCAAGATGCCGATCACAAGCCTGCGACACACCATTTGAATGGGCGACTCATGTCCCCAACAAACCATCATTTGGCGGCAGCTTATTATAATGACGGTGTGAAAAATACTTGTAAAATCAGGAAAGTCCTGTAAAATAAAACATAGACTGCAATGAGATAAACAGTATGGTATGGTGAACAATATCAGAAAAACAGCACGAAGATGCAGGAGGATACATATGGAACAGTTAAAAGCGGTAATACTTGCAGCAGGCAAAGGAACGCGAATGAAATCGGATCTGCCGAAAGTGGTACATACAATCGAAGGAAAATGTCTGGTGGACTATGCGATCGAAGCTGCGATCGGAGCAGGTGCAGAGGACATCTGTCTGGTTGTCGGATACAAATATGAGGTGGTACGGGAGACGATCCTGCATCAGGAAGTAAACTTTGTATTACAGGAGGAGCAGCTTGGAACCGGTCATGCGGTGCGTTGTGCAAAAGATTTCTTAGGGGATGAGGGACAGACAATGATCCTGTTTGGGGATACGCCTTTAATCACGGCAGAAACCTTAAAGCGTTTAAGAGAATATCACACAGAGAATAAGAATACGGTTACTGTATTATCTGCCATGGTGGAAGATCCGACAGGATATGGAAGAATCATCCGTGATGCGGACGGTAATTTTGTGAAAAGTGTAGAGCATAAAGATGCGAGTGAGGAAGAGAGAGCATCGCATGAGATTAATTCCGGTATGTATATTTTTGATACAAGGGAATTAAAAGAGGCACTTGAAAAAATCCAGCCGAATAATGCACAGGGCGAATATTATCTGCCGGATACGCTGACAATTATAAAGGATAAAGGACTGAAAGTGGATGCATTTGCATTAAGTGATCCGGAGGATATCATGGGTGTGAATGACCAGGAGCAGTTGAAATCTGCAGCAGAGATCATTCGCAGACGGAATCAGGCAAAATAAATGGGATGGAAAGATTTATTCCGGTCACTGTGGATAAAAGATACAGAAATGGAGAAATACATGTTTTTGATCGTAGGGCTCGGAAATCCGGGGAAACAGTATGAGCATACCAGACATAATATCGGATTTGATGTCATGGATGCGCTTGCAGAGAAATATAATATCAGTATCAGTGAAAAAAAACATAAGGCACTCTGTGGAAAAGGTGTCATAAACGGGGTGAAAGTTGTGCTGGCGAAACCGCAGACCTATATGAACTTGAGCGGGGAGAGCGTGGCGGAGCTGGTCAATTATTACAAGATGGATCCGGAAGAGGAGATGATCGTGATCTATGATGACATCAGCCTTGCGCCGGGAAATCTGCGCATCCGCAAAAAAGGAAGTGCGGGTGGGCACAATGGAATCAAAAATATCATTGCGATGACCGGGACGCAGAATTTTTTGCGCATTAAAGTCGGTGTCGGGGAAAAACCGGCGGGATGGGATCTTGCAGATCATGTGCTGGGACATTTTGATACAGCAGACCGCGCGGAAGTAGAGAAGGCAATCGGGCATGCCGTGGAGGCAGCAGAAATGATGATCACCGGTGAGACGGATGCAGCGATGAACCGTTATAATGTGAAAAAGAAGGAAGAGTGAAAAGGAGTATCATGAAAACTTTTACTGAACCTTTGAAAGAGCTCAAAGAATTTGAAACCTTAAGTGCGGGGGTGCATGATCTGCGTGGTATCGCACAGATCTCAGGATGTATTGACGCGGCAAAACCACATATCATGTATAGTGTAAACAATGGTTCTGGAAACAGAATCATTGTTACGTTTCAGGAGCAGAGAGCAAAAGAAATCTATGAAGAATATCGTTTCTTTGATCCGAAGGCAGCATATTATCCTGCAAAAGATATCCTGTTTTACCAGTCGGATATCCGTGGAAATGTGCTTACCGCGGAGCGTATCAATGCATTAAAAATGCTCGCGGAGGAGTCATCCTGCACCATAATAACTACGTTTGACGGTCTAATGAATCCAATGCCAATGCCGGAAAAATTTATCCAGGAAGTCAAAAAGGTTTCCGTCGGAGATATATTAAATCTGGAAGAACTCACAAAACATCTGGTGGAACTTGGTTATGAGAAGAACTATCAGGCGGAAACGATGGGAGAATTTTCCGTGCGCGGTGGAATTTTAGATATCTTTCCACTGACGGAAGACAATCCGTTTCGAATCGAATTCTGGGGGGATGAGGTTGATTCCATCCGTTCTTTTGATGCGGAAAGCCAGCGCTCGATTGAAAATTTGGAGGAGATTTCGATCTATCCTGCCTGCGAGCTTGTTCTGACGGCAGAGGAGCGGCAGGAGGGAATCAAAAGAATTTTAAAAGAAGCAGACAAGGTATCCGCAAAACTCCGGAAAGAAATGAAAACGGAGGAGGCGCACCGCACCAAAAGTGCTGCAGCACAGATCGCAGAGGAAGCTGGAGAACTGGGCATCAGCGCGGGACTTGACGCATATCTGTCCTATTTCTGTGAGGAGCGGGTGTCCTTGCTTGATTATTTTAACAGGGAGAACACCGTTATTTTTGTGGATGAACTGGCACGTTCCATCGAGCGTGGTATGGTGACGGAAACAGAATTTTCTGAGAGCATGAAGCAGCGTCTTGAAAAGGGATATATTCTGCCGGGACAGATGCGGGAGCTTTTTTCCTGCAAAGAAATACTGGCAAAAATGGAAAAGATGGCATGCATTTCCCTGGTGGCGCTGGACTTAAAAAACAGCCATGTGGATATCAAAGAAAAATTTGTCATCGATTCAAAGACCGTCAACCCGTACAATAACAGTTTTGATCTTCTGGTCAAAGACCTCACCCGCTATAAGAAAAACGGATACCGTGTGATCTTACTTTCCGGATCAAGGACGCGTGCAAAGCGGCTGGCAGAAGACCTGATGGCGGAGGAACTGAATGCATTCTATTCAGAAGATTTTGATCACGAGGTAAAACCGGGTGAGATCATGACCGGTTATGGAAAAATAAAAAAAGGTTATGAATATCCGCTGCTTAAATTTGTTGTGATCTCAGAGAGCGATATTTTCGGCAGTGAAAAGAAGAAAAAGAAGCACCACCGTACCTATGAGGGAGAAAAGATCGCAAGTTTTACCGACCTTAACATCGGTGATTATGTCGTGCATGAAAATCATGGACTTGGCATCTACCGTGGAATCGAAAAAATAGAGGTCGATAAGACGGTCAAAGATTACATCAAAATAGAATATGCAGGTGGTGGAAACTTATATATCCTCGCAACGCAGTTAGAGCTGATCCAGAAATATGCCGGCGCGGATGCAAAGAAGCCGAAACTGAACAAATTAGGCGGACAGGAATGGAATAAGACAAAGACAAAGGTGCGCGGTGCGGTAAAAGAGATCGCACAGGATCTTGTAAAACTTTATGCACAGAGACAGGATCAGGAGGGATTTGTCTACGGGCCGGATACCGTCTGGCAGAGAGAGTTTGAGGAAATGTTTCCGTTTGAGGAAACGGAGGATCAGGAGCTTGCAATCGAGGCGACCAAAAAAGATATGGAGAGCACAAAGATCATGGACCGCCTGATCTGCGGGGATGTCGGTTACGGCAAGACGGAGATCGCAATCCGTGCGGCCTTTAAGGCAGTACAGGATGGAAAACAGGTCGCTTTTTTAGTGCCGACAACGATCTTAGCGCAGCAGCATTACAATAACTTTGTGCAGCGTATGAAAGATTTTCCGGTCAACATTGATCTTTTGTGTCGTTTCCGGAGCAGTGCGGAGCAGAAAAAGACGGTGGAGGCGCTGAAAAAAGGAAGTGTTGATATTATTATCGGAACGCACAGACTGCTTTCAAAAGACGTAGTATACAAAGATCTTGGGCTTCTGATCATTGACGAGGAACAGCGTTTCGGTGTGACGCATAAGGAAAAGATCAAGCAGTTAAAGACCAATATTGATGTTCTGACGCTCACGGCAACACCGATTCCAAGGACACTGCACATGAGCCTGATCGGGATCCGTGATATGAGTGTGTTAGAGGAACCGCCGATGGATCGTGTGCCGATCCAGACGTATGTGATGGAATATAATGAAGAACTGGTGCGTGAGGCAATTTCCAGGGAACTCTCCCGTGGAGGACAGGCATATTATGTATACAACCGTGTACGGGAGATCGCAGATGTGGCAGCAAAGATCGCAGAGCTTGTGCCGGAGGCGAACGTTGCCTATGCGCACGGGCAGATGAAAGAGACAGAGTTAGAGAACATCATGTACCGTTTTATCAACGGAGAGATCGATGTACTTGTTTCTACAACAATCATTGAGACGGGACTTGATATCTCAAATGTCAATACAATGATCATCCACGATGCCGATAATATGGGACTGTCGCAGCTCTACCAGCTCCGCGGGCGTGTCGGCAGGTCCAACCGGACGGCGTATGCGTTTTTAATGTACCGCAGGGATAAAATGTTAAAAGAGATCGCAGAAAAAAGACTTGCTGCGATCAAGGAGTATACGGAACTTGGAAGTGGCTTTAAGATCGCCATGCGTGATCTTGAGATCCGTGGTGCAGGAAATCTGCTCGGCGCAGAGCAGCATGGACATATGGAGGCGGTCGGATACGATCTTTACTGCAAAATGTTAAACGAGGCAGTGAAGGAAGCAAAAGGTATGGATGTTGCGGAAAGTTTTGATACCTCGATCGATATTGATATTGATGCGTATATTCCGATGGGATACATTCCGAATGAGATGCAGAAACTTGACATTTATAAGCGCATCGCAGGCATTGAGACGGCAGATGAGTCAGAAGAAATGTTAGAAGAACTGATCGACCGGTTTGGAGATCCGCCAAAGTCTGTCGAAAATCTGCTTTATATTGCAAGGGTAAAATCCATGGCACATCATCTTTACTTTACAGATATTGCACAGAAAGGTGATACACTGCGGTTCACCCTGTATGAGAAAGCGAAGATCAATGTGGCGGCAATTCCGGAGTTTACCGCTTCCTTTGACAAACATGTGAAGTTTACCATGGATGCAAAGGAACCATATTTTACCTATTTCCTGAAACTGAATACCAGGGAAAAATATGTGGAAGCAAAAGATGTGATGGAAACATTTTTGCAGCGTGCAGGGGAGATGCTGATGGAAAAATAACTTGCGGCTTTTTACAAAACGAATTATAATAAACTGAATGACTGCCCATATCGGAAAAAGAGGGCACTGGGAGGAATATATGAACAGCAGAAAAATTACCGCATTATTGTTAAGCAGCGCTATGGCTTTATCTGTACTGACAGGCTGTGGCGGAGTCAATAAAGATAAAACAGTGGCAACTTTAAACGGAGAGCCGGTCAAACTTGGAGTCGCAAACTTTGCAGCAAGATTTGGTCAGGCGGGAGCAGATGATTTTTATACCGCATATTTCGGAAAAAATGTCTGGACATCCGATTTATATGGAAATGGAACGACCGGGCAGGATAATTTTAAAGACAGCGTGATGGACTCCTTAGAAGATATGTACGTATTACAGCTTCATATGGATGAGTATAATGTCAGCATTACAGACGATGAAAAAGCAGCGATCACCGCAGCGGCAGCACAGTTTATGGAAGATAACAGCAAAGATGCAATCAATGCACTTGGTGCGACGCAGGAGATCGTGGAGGAATACCTTACATTAGAGACGATCCAGAGTAAAATGAAAGCAGCAATCGTTGCAGGCGCAGATACCAATGTGACAGATGAGGAAGCAAAAACGGGTGCATACAGTTATGTGGGCATTTCTAAGACGACACATCAGGATGAGAGTGGCAATACGGTAGATTACACAGATGAAGAGAAAGAGGAGCTTGCAGCAAAGGTAGCTGACTTTGCAAAAGCAGCGAAGGAAGATGGTCTTGATGCGGCGGCAGAGGATGCAGGCTATACGGTAAGCACCGGTACTTTTACGCAGGAAGATGATTCTGTGGATGACAATCTTTTAGCAGCATTGAAAAATTTAAAAGAAGGCGAAGTAACAGATCTGATCGATGGCGACAGCTCTTATTTTGTGGCACGTCTTGATAAAGAAGTGGACGAGGATGCAACAGAGGAGACACGTCAGAACATTATTGAGCAGCGCAAAGATGATCTGTATGATGAGACGCTCGATGGATGGAAAGAAGGCATCGAGTGGGCAGTGAAAGAAAAAGTCTGGGATGACGTGAATTTCGATAACCTGTTTACAACTATAAAAGATACAGAGACAGAAAGCACGACGGAGCAGGCAGCAGAGTAAAAAGAAAACGTCGAAAGCACAGTCTTTCGACGTTTTTTTATGAAAATGGGAAGTTTATAGCGGGAGAAAACAGATGAAAAAAGACAATATCGTACTGATCGGGATGCCCGGAGTTGGAAAAAGTACTGTCGGAGTCATATTGGCAAAAGTACTTGGGTTCCAGTTTGTGGATGCGGATCTGGTGATTCAGGAGAAAGAAGGAAAGTTACTGCGTGAGATCATTGCAGAAGAGGGCCCGGACGGATTTATCGCAGTGGAAAACCGTATCAACAGTGAAATAGAAGCACATCATTCGGTCATTGCTACCGGGGGAAGTGTCGTATATGGAAAAGAGGCAATGGAGCACTTAAGGCAGATCGGAACTGTGATCTATTTAAAATTAGATTATGCGGATATCGACCGCAGACTGTCAGATATTAAAGGCAGGGGCGTTGTTTTAAAAGACGGACAGACGTTAAAAGACCTGTATGATGAGAGAGTTGTTCTATATGAAAAATATGCGGACATCACGATCGCGGAGGATGGCCTGAACGTGGAACAGACGATCGAAAAGATCGTGGCGCAAATTCAAAAAGAATCTTTGTAAAATCACATCAATGGAATGAAAGAGTCAGAGGATGAACAAAAGATTAAAAGATAAAAAAATGATGTCCGGTATCATTACTGCTGGCGGATTCCTTATCATACTGGCAGGAAGTGCACTTTCGCAGCAGACGGCATTAGGACAGAACTATCAGGGCGTGTATGTAGACGGAACATTTGTCGGGTATGTGGCGGAAAATGTCGATGTGAAGGATGTAATCCTTCAGGCAAGAAGAAAACTGGCAGAAGAATCTGCAAGCCGTTTATGCATGGATTATGAATGGTCTGTAAAAACAGAAAAGAAACCGTTTGTGCGTTTAGAAAAGAAAGAAACGCTGGAAGAACAGTTAAAAAAGATATTAGCAGAGAAGACGATTGAGAGCAGGGAGCGTGCCTATACGGTTGCGATCGGTTCCTACCGTGGAAATTTTAAGACATTGGATGAAGTGTCAGATTTTCTGAATCAGGTCAGAAAAAAAACGGATGAAGACAATGCCTATACTGTTGCATATCAGACGTTGGAGGGACAGATCGGTGGAATATTAACGGCTGATCTGAAAAAGGCAGAAAACGAAGACGATCCGGTGGAAACCGGGGAGAAAGAAACGCAGGATATGCAGGCATCGTCGCTTGCGGGCGTTTCCTTAGAGTCTGCAACGCAGCTTTTAGATGCCGTGACATCGGATGCAGCAGATTTTTATGAAACGGGTGTCCTTGATATGGCATTTGTGGAAAATATTGAGGTCTATGAAAATTATGTGCAGTCAGATGCGTTTACCACTGCGGATGATGCCGCTGCTGAAGTAACAAAAGAGAAAGAATCGAATAAAATATATGTAGTAGAGAGTGGTGACTGTCTCTCTGTGATCGCACTTGACCATGATACAAAAGTGGCAGATATTATGGCATTGAACGGACTTGAGAATGCAGACTCACTGCGGGAAGGACAGGAGCTTATCATTGCGGTTCCGGAACCGGATTTAAAGATCAGGCTGACTGTGGGAGAAGTTTACGAGGAAGATTATGAGGAGGAACCTGTCATTAAGGAAAATGATTCCTGGTATACCAATCAGGAGGAAGTTTTAGAAGAGGGCGTGGCAGGTCATCGTGAGAGAAACGATATTGTTGTATATGAAAACGGTGCTGAAGTGAGCAGAGAGTTAGCGCACCAGAAGATCATGACGGCAGCGAAGGCAGCAGTTGTGGAGCGTGGAACGATCGTGCCGCCGACATACATTAAGCCGCTTGCCGGTGGAAGGTTTACATCAGGATTTGGAAGACGCTGGGGAAGAATGCATAAAGGTGTGGACTGGGCATGCCCGATTGGAACAACCGTGTACGCATCCTGTGCGGGAACTGTGATCCAGGCATCTTATAACGGTGGATACGGCAATAATGTGGTGATCAGCCACGCGGACGGAAGACTGACGCGGTATGCACATAACAGCAAGCTGCTGGTGAAAGTCGGCCAGAAGGTGGAGCAGGGGGAACCGATCGCACTGAGCGGAAGTACCGGACGTTCCACAGGACCACATGTGCATTTTGAAATCTACATCGGAGGGGCTGCAGTCAATCCGTTGAAGTACATCAGTAACTGATAAAAGTTGAACGGAAGTGTGCGGAAATGAAGGGCATTTTTGGGAATATCTGCATATTTACAACAAAATTGAAACTGTGATATAATTCTTGACAAAAGCACATAATAGCAACTATAATTATGTGTTTGTATGAAAAGGTTCATAGAGGTGTGGTATGGAACAATATGTCATTAAAGGAGGCAATCCGTTAGTCGGAGAAGTGGAGATCGGCGGAGCAAAAAATGCTGCGCTTGCCATTATTTCTGCGGCGGTTATGACGGATGAGACCGTTACAATAGAAAATGTACCTAATGTCAGGGATACCAACGTTTTACTCAATGCCATCGAGGAGATTGGAGCGCGGGTAGAGCGGCTGGATGCTCACACGGTAAGGATCAATGGATCTTTTATCCGGGATTTTAATGTTGACAATGAATTTATCCGAAAAATACGTGCATCTTATTATCTGATCGGCGCACGCAAGCGCCGCATTCTTAGCGCCTCCGATTTCCACCTCTCCTACCAGCGGATTTCCACCTTTGATCACATACTGTTCCATATCACACCTCTATGAACGCTTTATACAAACACGTAATTATACTAGCGCTTACATGATTTTGTCAAGTAATTCTTAAGTTCTTCGTTCATCAACCATATAGTGTACATTATACCATAAATTTCATCCATTTGTACAGCATACAACTATTTCCAGTCTGTGTCCTCTTCCCATCAGTTGCTGATGTATTTGAGCGGATCCACTGCTGAACCGTTGATATAGATCTCAAAATGAACATGCGGTCCTGTAGAACGTCCCGTACTTCCACTTAACGCGATCGGCTCTCCCTGCTCAACATGCTGTCCAGCCTTCACCAGAAGCTTACTGTTGTGTGCATATCTCGTCAGTCTGCCATCCGCATGGCTGATGACCACGTTATTGCCGTAGCCGCCATTATAGGACGCAGAGATTACCGTTCCGGCACAGGATGCGTACACCGTCGTCCCGATCGGGCATGCCCAGTCAACGCCCTTGTGCATACGTCCCCAGCGTCTGCCGAATCCTGACGTATATCTTCCTCCGGAAATCGGTTTGATATAGGTCGGCGGAATGATGGTACCGCGCTCAATGACTGCCGCCTGTGACGCCACCATAACGTTCTGATGTATCATCTCGCGGCTTGTTTCCACACCGTTCTCATAGACCACAACGTCATTGCGCTCCCGGTGTCCCGTCGTTCCCTCCTGCTGTACAACCTCTTTTGTCGTATACCAGGAATCGTTGTCTATGATGATCGGCTCTTCCATGTAGTCCTCCTCATAGACCTCTCCTTTTGTTACCCGAAGCTGCAGATCCGGCTCCGGCACCGCAATGATGAGTTCCTGACCGTCCCTTATCATCGCATCCGCGCTGTCCAGCCCGTTTAACGCCACGATCGACGACACTGTCGTATCATGATCCATCGCAATCACGGAGAGACAGTCTCCGCTCTCCACTACATATATTTTATTCGATTCTTTCTCTTTTGTTACTTCGGCAACCTGTTCATCCACATCTGCAATCTGATCGGCATCGACATAGTTCTCGAACACATTCACCCGCTCCACAAATTCCATATCAAGGATGCCTGTCTCATACGTGGCTTTTGGATCTGCAAATGCCTCCTCCAGCGTACAGATCACATAGGCGCTGATTCCTGCCTGCGGCAGAGGAACCTGTGTCTCCTCCGGCGCTTTTTCATCCGCTGCAGCCCCTGCGTCCCTTCTGGCAAGAGACGCTGTCAGAATTCCGCTCACATGGGAGCCCTGATCCGCAATGACCGCCCCGTATTCATCCGCCGCATCCGCAGAAGCCTTCACTTTTTCCAGAAAAGACTCCACCTCGTCCATCGTCGCAAAGTTGGCGCGGTATTCATCGATCGCCACTGTATAGACGCGCTGCTTTTCCTCTGCATTTTTCTCACTTAGTATGCTCTCTACGGCTTCTTTTAATTCATTCTCCGACAACAACTTCTGGAACGGTTTTCTACACTCCTCACTGCTCCATACGACTTCGCCGCTGATTCTCTCCCCGGTCTTTTGCGTCAGTTCCTGTCTCGCCTGACGGACGATGTCATCCATATCAGTGTTCTCTGGCGCATACCCGATGATGCGGTCATCC
>OQVL01001796.1_pt1 | contig 12998 bp, 13 predicted proteins | sample 1691501 | NCBI WGS metagenome assembly OQVL01 (sample SAMN03418253, study PRJEB22391) | human gut metagenome | biome: human-gut; feature: organic feature; material: feces | host: Homo sapiens | place: Tanzania | collected 2013-01
GTATCATGGGCAAAAATGCGTCGGAGGTCTTATATTCCGATATAAAGGATATAAAAAAGCAAGGCTCGGCTGCGATCATCACAAGAAAAAGCGGCAGGAAAATTATTCTGCCCGCCACAGACGAAATTTACAGCAGGATAAAAAAGACGGAGGGATAATATGAGCGAACCTGTTTTCAGCGGTTCTTCGGAGATAAGTAAAAACGACCTTAAAGAATGTGCCGTGCTTACCGCTTTCGGAAATGTCACGGGAACGATAATAAAGCTTGTCACAGGATTTATGCTGGCGCTTGCCGTATTGTTCCTCATAGCATTTATGCTCCCCAATATCAGCCGTGAAAACTCTGCCGCATATCTGAGAATTGCCGTTATGTGCCTTATCCCTGTGATTTTCACGGCAGTTTTCAAGTACAAGATAATAAGCGGCAAGGTGAACGCTCCCATAAATCAAAATGTCCATGCGCAGGTCAGGCTTTACGAGGACAGCCTGGAATATTCCACAGAATATGTTGCCCTCAGCGCAAAGTATTCCGATGTGAAAAAGCTCCACATGGGCAAGTATTCAATGGTGCTGGAGCTTAACGGAGCGGACAGCATAATGATACCTTTGCGGTGCTTCGGGTGGAATAATTACAAGGCCGCCTGCGAATTTCTCCGCAAAAAGCTGCGTGAACAGGGGGTATGACATATGAACACTGTGAATGATATGGGCACTCCCCTTTTCTGCACCGAGGACAGGCAGTGCATGGGAAACAGAAATTCCCTGAAAAAGAGCCTTGTCTTTATAGGGATAATGTATCTTATCTGCGCTGCGGTGATAGCTCTGTCCGCCGTAAAAAGCGGCAATGATCCCATATCGGGCGTGGTTATCCTCACCGCCCTTACGGGCATTATGACAGCCGATATGATATTCAAGGAAAAGCAGTCCACCGACCGCAACTACAACGTGTTCTATTTCTATGACAGCTGCTACATGAACATTGACAGGCTGTCAAGGACTACGGTGCCTTACGACCTTATCATAAAAGCCGCAGAAACAAAGGACGCTTTTGTTATATACATTGAACCCATGCGCAAGCACATTATACTTAAAGAGACTGTTTCTAAGGAAGCTGCCGATGAGCTCAGCCGCTTCCTCAGTTCAAAAATAAAAAAGTACAAACGCATATGAAAGGAAATGATAGTATGAATATAATCGTTGACGCATTCGGCGGAGACAATGCACCTCTGGCTGTTATCGAGGGCGCTGCAAGAGCTGTGGCAGAGCTTGGCGTTGAGGTAACTCTCACAGGAAATGAGAAGATCATCAGAGAGACTGCCGAGAAAAACAACCTGAGCCTTGACAAGATATCCATTATACATACCGAGTCTGTTATTGATATCCACGAGGAGCCTACCGAGATAATCAAGAGCAGAAAGGACTGCTCCATGGCTGTGGGCTTACAGGCTCTGGCTGACGGCAAGGGCGACGCTTTTGTTTCCGCAGGAAGCACAGGTGCGCTGGTGGTCGGCTCCACATTTATCGCAAAGAGACTTAAAGGAATAAAGCGCCCCGCTCTTGCGCCTATCCTCCCCACCGCAAACGGTCATCTTATACTGATGGACGGCGGAGCTAACGTTGACTGCCGCCCCGAGATGCTCATGCAGTTCGGTATCATGGGCAGCTGCTACATGGAAAAGGTAATGGGCGTAAAGTCTCCCAAGGTAGGTCTGCTGAATGTCGGCGCAGAGGACACTAAGGGCCGTGAGCTTGACAAGGAAGCTTACAAGCTCCTTAAAGACGCTCCCGTTAACTTCTACGGCAACCTTGAAGCAAGAGAGATGCCCAAGGGCATTTGTCAGGTAGCTGTATCCGACGGATTTACGGGAAATATCGCACTGAAGCTTTACGAGGGCATGGGCTCATTCTTTGCAGGCGAGCTTAAAGGAATGCTCACCGACGGTCTCAGCGGAAAGCTGGCGGCTCTGCTCATAATGAAAAAGGTAAAGGCTTTCAAGAAGAAGCTGGACTACACCGAGGTAGGCGGCGGCGTTCTCATGGGCGTTTCAAAGCCTGTTATCAAGGCACACGGAAGCTCCAACGGAAAGGCATTTTACAACGCTATCCGTCAGGCTAAGAAGTGCGTTGACGGAAAGGTCATCGAAGAGATCTCCCGTTCTCTTGAAGCTGTAAAGAAGCAGGACGCAGAGGCGTAAAGGGAGAATACTTATGACCTAAAAGGAAAAAATGCTGGCAGGAAAGCTCTATGACCCATCGGACAAGGAGCTTTCCGAGCTGAGAATAAAGGCTCACAAGCTGAGCAAAATGTTTAATGACACCTTTGAGGACGAGGAAGAAAAGCGTACCGAGATAATCAGGGAGCTTGTCCCAGATATGGGCGAAAACGGCGGCTTTATGGGTCCCGTATATTTTGATTACGGCGTGTTCACACACATAGGCAAGCGATTTTTTGCAAACTTCAATCTCACAGTCCTTGACGTGTGCCCCGTAAACATCGGCGACGATGTTATGATAGGCCCCAACGTTTCCATAATGACCCCCGTTCACCCGCTGAGGTACCGGGACAGGAACATGAGGGTGCGTGAAAATGGCGAGCTTTACGACCTTGAATACGGCAAGCCCATAACTATAGGAAACAACTGCTGGATAGCCGCAAATGTTACCATTACAGGCGGAGTTACCATCGGAAACGGCTGCGTTATCGGCGCAGGCAGCGTGGTAACAAGGGATATCCCCGACAACTGCCTTGCGGTGGGAAATCCATGCCGTGTGATACGTGAGATAACCGACAGGGACGATATCACTCTAAAAAAGGAACTTCTGTAAGGAAGAAAGGAGGCACACGCAGTTACTGCGTGGCATGATATGAGTACAGTTAACAAGACAGACATTGACGAAAGGCTGAAAAGCTTCGAGGAAGAGATAGGCTACACCTTCAAAAACAAGGATCTGCTCTACGAGGCGCTTTCCCACTCCTCCTACGCAAATGAATATAAAAAGGGCAGGCACTCCAACGAGAGACTGGAGTTTCTGGGCGACAGCGTGCTTTCCATTGTAATATCCGAACATCTGTTCAATCACTTCAAGCATCTGCCCGAGGGCGACCTTACAAAGATAAGAGCGTCACTGGTGTGCGAAAAGGCTCTGTATGAATTTTCCAAGCAGATATCTCTGGGTCAGTACATTCTTCTTGGCAGAGGTGAGGAGAACACAGGCGGAAGAACACGCCCCTCTATCGTATCCGACGCATTTGAGGCTGTTATCGCAGCGGTGTTCCTTGACGGCGGAATGGAAGCCGCAAGAGAATATGTGCTGGGCTTTATCCCCAAGGATCTTGACAAGAGCACCGCAAATAATCTTCAGGATTACAAGACCATTCTTCAGGAGATCATCCAGAGAAATCCCGAGGAAAAGGTAGAGTACGTTCTCAAGGGTCAGACAGGCCCCGACCATGACAGGCACTTCATCGTTGAGGTCTGCCTTAACTCCAACGTTATCGGTCACGGCGAGGGTCACAGCAAAAAGCAGGCTGAACAGCAGGCTGCAAAGGAAGCGCTCCGCCTTATGGGCGAGGTAAAGTAATGTCCCACGCAAATATCTCAGTGTTTATCCCCCACATGGGCTGCCCCAATGCCTGCTCATTCTGCAATCAGCGCACCATAAGCAGCACGGCTCACGCCCCCTCCCCCGATGAGGCTGAGGGTATCATCAGAGGGGCATATGAATATATGTCTCCCGAAAATAGGAGAAACACCGAAATCGCCTTTTTCGGCGGCAGCTTTACTGCCATTGACAGGGAATATATGATATCCCTGCTTGAAAGGGCGGACAGATACATCACCTGTGAAAACGGTTTTTGCGGTATAAGAATTTCCACTCGTCCCGACTGCATTGACGAGGAAATTCTTATGCTGCTGAAAAAATATCACGTCACCGCCATCGAGCTGGGCGCACAGTCCATGAATGACCGTGTGCTGGAAATGAATATGCGTGGTCACACCTCCGAGGACGTCCGCCGCTCCGCCGCAATGATAAAGTCATACGGCTTTGAGCTTGGTCTCCAGATGATGGTGGGGCTTTACGGCTCATCTCCCGCTGACGAGCTTTACACAATGAACGAGATAGTCAGATGCGCTCCCGCAACGGCAAGGATATATCCCGTGGCGGTGCTTGAGGGCACAAAGCTTGCGGAGCTTTACAAAGAGGGAAAATATGTGCTTTACCCCTTTGATGAATGTGTGAAGCTGTGCGCAGAGATATACAGCACCTTTGTCAAAAACAATATCCGTGTGATACGCATGGGTCTTCACGCTGAGGACGGCGTGGAGCAGAACGCTGTGGCGGGCTTTTATCACCCTGCTTTCGGCGAGATAGTGCGGACGGAGATAATAAGAAAAATAATCGAAGAAAATCTCACAGAGGGCGAAAACCTCTGCGAGGCTCCCCCACGGCTCACAAGCAGTCTGTCGGGATACAAAAGATCAAACAGGATATATTTTGCGGACAGGAACGTTAAATTTCTCACAAACAAAGAGCTGCCCGAAAACGTGATCTCGGTAAACGGCAGAATATTCAAACTATATTAAGGCGGATATCAGATATATGTACTTAAAATCACTGGAACTGCAGGGCTTCAAGTCCTTTCCCGACAAGGTGAAGCTTGATTTCGGCAAGGGCATAACCGCCGTTGTCGGCCCCAACGGAAGCGGAAAATCAAACATTGGCGACGCCGTAAGGTGGGTGCTGGGCGAACAGTCCTCCAAAACTCTCAGAGGAGCGAAAATGGAGGACGTTATTTTTGCGGGCACTCAGCTGAGAAAGCCTGTGGGCTTTGCAAGCGTTACGCTGAACATTGTAAATGATAAAGGGCTGCTGAACATTGACGCTCCTGAGGTATCCGTTACCCGTAAGCTTTACCGCAGCGGCGAGAGCGAATACATAATAAACGGCTCACAGGTGCGCCTGAAAGACGTTACCGAGCTTTTCATGGATACAGGTCTGGGCAAGGACGGCTACTCCATTATCGGACAGGGCAGGGTTGCGGAGATAGTTTCATCAAAATCCAACGAGCGCCGTGACATTTTTGAGGAAGCCGCAGGCATTTCCAAATTCCGATACAAAAAGGCGGAGGCACAGCGCAGGCTTACTCAGGCAGAGGACAATATCCTGCGCCTGACGGATATAATCTCCGAGCTGGAAAGCCGTGTTGAACCGCTGAGAAAGCAGTCGGAAAAGGCTGCTCAGTTCATAGAGCTTTCGGACGAAAAGAAGTCGCTGGAAATAACCGTATGGATGCACGAGCTTGATGAGCTGAGGACACGCCTTAACGAGCTGGGCGAAAAGGTGCTCATCAACGCTACCGAATACAACAACACAGAAACGGATATCGACCGCCTTGAAGAAGAATACCGCATTGTTTACAAGGACATTGCGGCGGGAAATATCCGCATAGAGAACCTCAACAACGCTGTTCTTGAAGAGGAGCGCTCCAACACGGCTATCCATTCTGACATCGCCGTTTTCAAAAACGATATCGAGCACTGCAGAAAGGCTATCGAGGATCTGGAAAAGCAGATGGAAAGCGCCAAGCTCTCCGACAGCGAGAACCGCCGCCTTACAGAGGAAAAGCTGGAAGAGATAAAGTGCATCGAGGCGGATATCCTCACCACTGACAGGGAATATTCCGATGCGGAGCGTGAATTTGCCGAAGCTGTGGGACAGCAGGACGGCTTTGAAAAGGAGTTCTCGGGTCACAGCGAGCAGCTCAACAAAATGTATATCCGTCAGTCGGAGCTGAACATCACCGTAAACACCTCCGACAATATGATAAAGGAAGCCGAGGAACAGAAGCAGGCTGCCGAAAAGCAGCTTGAAACCATAGTTTCGGGTGCGCAGAACCTTGACAGCGAGCGCAAAGAGGTAACAGACGGTCTTTCGCTGCTGGCTGAAAAGCGTGACGAGCAGACAAACCGCATAAGCGGTCTGAACAGGCTTTATGCTTCAAAAACAGATAAGCTGAAAGCTGCCGAAAAGGAGCAGAACGACCTTACCATGTCCGTCAGGGAAAAAGAGCAGAAAATGCGGCTGCTCCGTGACCTTGAAAACAGCATGGAGGGCTTCGGCCATGCGGTAAAGCAGGTGCTGAGCGCAGGCAAAAACGGCCGCATACGTGGAATAATCGGCTCGGTGGCGCAGATAATCAGCGTACCGTCGGAATACAGCCTTGCGGTGGAAACAGCTCTTGGCGGTGCTTTGCAGAACATCGTCACCGAAAATGAGGACGCTGCGAAGCGTGGTATCGGTCTGCTTAAAGAAACCAAGGGCGGACGTGCCACATTCCTGCCCATTACCTCGGTAAAGGGAAACAGGCTCAACGAAAACGGTCTTGACGGCTGTGTGGGCTTTGTGGCTCTGGGCTGCGATATCGTTACATATGACCCGAAATTTACGGGCATAGTCAATTCTCTGCTGGGCAGGACCGTCATTGCGGAGGATATCGACTGCGCAGGAAATATCGCCAAGAAATACGGCTACCGTTTCAGGATAGTTACTCTTGACGGTCAGGTGGTAAATGCAGGCGGTTCGTTTACGGGTGGTTCCGCAAACCGCTCCGCAGGCATTCTCACACGTAAGAACGAGATTGAAAAGCTGAACGGCGAAGTTACCGATCTGACAGGCAAGCTTGATGAGCTGAAAAGCCGCACTGCCGCTCTCAGGGCTGAGACGGACAAGATGCGCATTGACATCGAAGCGGCAAATGACGATCTGCGTGCAATGGATCAGGATAAGATACGCTTTGAATCTGAGCTTAAACGAATCGAACAGGTTGCGGAGCAGAGTGTGAACGGCAGGAAAAATGCCGAGGAGACCATTGCCCGCTTTGAAAAGCGTCTGGACGATATAAGAGCCGCTGCCGAAAAGGCGGGAGCGGAGCTTGCAAGGCTCTGCGAAGAAATATCCGCCGCAGAGGAAAAATCGGGCGAGGACAAGAGGATAATGGACGAGCTGAAAAGCCGACGTGACTCCCTTTCCGCAAAAATGTCCGACATGAAGATAAAGAAAACAGCTCTGGAAAAGGATCTGGAAGCTGTTAAGGAAAGCATAAAGGCTCTGGAAGAGCAGAGCCGCTCCATCGGCGACAGCTCCGTTAAGTCCGCAATGGCTATCGAGGAGCAGAACCGCATTATCGCTGAAAAGAACGAGCTTATCGCAAAGCGTGAAAAGGCTCTGGAAAGCTCGGGCAGCAGGACAGAGGATATCCACAGGCAGATATCCCTTACACAGGCGGAGAACCTTGAAAAGGAACGGCAGTCTGTGGAGATACGCCAGAAGATAAAAACGCTCACCGATGACAAGGAAAAGCTGGGCGCTGAAAAGACACGTCTGGAAGAGCGGAGGAAAACATCTCAGTCCGCTTACGACAAGATAGTTTCCGATATGGCGGAGCAGTATGAGCTTTACCCCTCGGAAGCAGCGTCGCTCATAATCCCCGATGCGGACAAGGGCGAGATAACCGCCCGCCTCAACACCATAAAGCAGAAGATAAGAAATCTGGGCACGGTAAATCTTTCAGCCATCGAGGAATATAAGGAAGTTTCCGAAAGATACGAGTTTATGTCGGGTCAGCTTTCCGACATAAACAGCTCCAAGCGTGAGCTGGAAAAGCTTATCGACGAGCTGACCGAGACTATGAAAACAAGATTTGCGGAAAGCTTCAAGGAGATAAACGCCAACTTCAAGCGCATATTCACCGAGCTTTTCGGCGGCGGCCGTGCGGAGCTGGTGCTCACCGACCCTGACGATGTGCTTGAATCGGGAATTGAGATAAACGTTGCACCTCCGGGAAAGGTAATAAAAAATCTGTCGCTGCTTTCAGGCGGCGAGCAGGCTTTCGTGGCTATCGCAATTTACTTTGCAATACTTAAAATAAAGCCTGCGCCTTTCTGTATCCTTGACGAGATCGAGGCAGCGCTTGATGATGTGAACGTATCAAAGTACGCTCATTATCTGCGCAACTTTACCGACACTACCCAGTTCATCACCGTTACTCACCGTCGTGGCACCATGGAAGAGGCGGACGTTATGTACGGCGTTACCATGCAGGAAAAGGGCATTTCCCGACTGCTGAAAATGGAGCAGCCTCCTGCGGATATTGAAGCTGAATAAGGGAGCAAAGCCATGAAAATAGTTGACGGAAAGCCTTATATACAACAGATAAAGGAGCTTATTATCGAATACGCCAAACGGCTTGGATGTGACCTTATACTAATCACCAATAAAACTATAGACAAAAAATCATCACATAATCCATATACGCAAGATTATGCTCGATTTTTTGTATAGTTTTTAATTGGTGCTTAGTATTAGCTTTCAGAATCTGGACGATGAGATGAAAGACCCCGCCAAAAAATACACCGCTCCCGAGGGAGAGCTTCTCGTGGCTGTGGAAGGCGAAGATGTCCTTGGTATGATAGCCTATCACAAACATTCCGACACACGCTGCGAAATGAAGCGGCTGTATGTAAAGCCCTCGTGCCGTGGCATGAAGCTGGGCGAAAAGCTTATCGAAGAGCTTATCGCTCACGCAAGGCAGGCGGGATACAAGGAAATGGTGCTTGACACCATCGTCCCCTTGCAGTCGGCGATACATCTGTACAAAAAGCTGGGCTTTACCGAGTGTGAACCGTATTATCACAATCCCATGCCCGATGTGCTGTATTTCAGAAAAGAGCTGTAAAAATCCATACCAAACAGGAGGGTAAAAGCCAATGAAAATAAAGACTGTTGCCGTTTTAGGTGCAGGCGCTGTAGGCTCATATATCATATGGGGTCTGGCGGACCGAAAAGATGTCACAACAGGCGTTATCGCCGAGGGTGAGCGTGCAGAGCGCCTTAAAAAGGGCTGCACCATAAATCATGTGACCTATCACCCGCAGGTGTGGACTCCCAAGGAAGCTCACGGTGCTGACCTGCTCATAGTTTCGCTGAAATACGGTTCCCTGCACTCCGCCATGGAAAGTATCCGTGAAGCTGTTGGCGAAAATACCATAGTTATGAGCCTTATGAACGGCGTTGACAGCGAGGAGCTTATCGAAAAGGAAACAGGCAGCAAAAATGTTTTATACTCACTTATAAAGGTCGCTTCTCACCATGAAGCTGACGGCTGCTGCTTTGACCCTGAGACCACTATCGGCATAGTTTTCGGCGAAAAGGAAGCGCCTTTTGACAGCGAAAATGTACTTGCAGTGGAAGAGCTTTTCTCGGGTACGGATATCCACTTCCGCCGCACCGAATATATCCGAGAGGAAATATGGAGCAAATTCAGGCTGAATGTGTGCAACAATCTTCCTCAGGCGATACTTGGTGCAGGTGTGGGCTGCTACCGTGACAGCGTTCATATGCAGGCTATAAGCGACGGTCTAAGGCAGGAGCTGGAAGCCATTGCAGAGGCAAAGGGCATAGATATAAACAAGGCGGACAAGTCATCAAGCCGTGGAAGCGCCGTTCCGCCCTCTGCACGCTACTCCACATTGCAGGACCTTGACGCAAAGCGCCACACGGAGATAGATATGTTTTCGGGTACGCTTATGAAAATGGGCAGGGAGCTTGGTATCCCCACGCCTTACAACGAGTACACCTATCACATGATAAAGGCGCTGGAAGAAAAGAACGACGGGCTTTTTGACTATTCGGGCAATGAACAGTCAACGTATTCAAGATGATATTTTGACCGATAAACTAACATTCTGAAATGGTAGGTCATATTGAAGCTCAGCTCAAAGCATTTAAGAAGCATAGTGGCAGCGCTTTTATTATCCTGCGTTTTGTTTTCCGCTATCGGCTGTACTTCCGATAGCAAATCAACCGATGAAATTTCGGAAGAGGATATTTCGGGCGGGATACATCGCAAGGAAGTTTTTGCGCTTGTTTCAAGCGCTGAAAAATGCTTCTGCCCCCTCTAACGGCGGAAATGAAGCCGATTATCTTGCTGCGTTCCTTGATGCAAGAGTGGCTGTTATGCAGCCGGAAGAGGCTCATGCGGACCTTTCCCGAGTGGATACTTAGCGCAAATTCCTGAACGGGAAAAATTTCACGCTGGAGCTTCCACTTGAATGGACCATGTACGGCGATGAATTTTATCTTGACAAAGAACAGCTTGACGGTATAGCAGACTAAATACAAAATGGGGTAAATTATGGGAATATTTGATTTGTTCAAGCGCCAAAAGTCAAGCATCACCATTGATGAACTTAAATCAAGGGAATATGAGCAGGAATATTTTGAGGAATGCAAATATATCTGGAAAAACTATGTACCCAAGAGCGGTCAGGCGGATAATTTGCAGGGAGAGCTGCTTAGAGAAGCAGAAGCACTCCGCTGCGAGGCTCAGGACAACGGAAACATCAACTGGGATTATGACTATGCTTATTTCTGCGATTTTATCAGATCATCTCTGAACGCTCAGAGCATTTTTTCAGATGAGGATAAGGAAGAGATATCCCTCATAATGAACTTCATAAAGGAATGCGGTCTGTATGCCAAAAGGTATAACAGCAGCAAAAGCCCGGATGAAAATGTTGATATAGAAAAGCTTGCTTACACGGAGGATAATCTGTATGACATTATCTGCGACAAAATAGGCAGGCTGCAAAAGGAAAATTCCCGGCCAATACCCTATCGGGCAAATGACAGGATAAAACGATAACAGACATTTCGGAGGTAACGATGAAATATTTCGATGATGAGCTTGGCGGACTTCTGGACTCAAAAGGACGCTGCGGGCATAATCCTAATGCCCCTGACACGCCATCAGCTGCTTCATCTCAACCAGTGCGGCAAAATAAAGAGCGAGCTGACACATCAGTCAAAAAAATAATTGCCTGATAATACCTTTGTTAATAAAAAATTAACTAAAAGGAGCGGCTTTTTATTTATAATATAAGATAGGTATATATGCGTGCGCTGCTGCACTATCTCAAGGAGGCTGTCATATATGGGATTTTTCGATAAAATTGCCGAGGGCATCAAAAAGACCAGAGACTCGATGATGAGCAAGGTCAATTCCCTTATAAATTCGTTTACCAAGATAGATGAAGATTTTTTTGAAGAGCTTGAAGAAACGCTTATAATGTGCGATATTGGCGTGCAGACTTCTGTTGATATCTGCGCCGAGCTGAGAAAAAAGGTCAAGGAAAAGGGCATCACCGACCCTATGCTCATAAAAGACGAGCTGAAAGCTATCATCACCGAAATGCTGGGCGAGGACAAGAAGCTTGACCTTTCCACAAAGCCGTCTGTAGTGCTTGTTATCGGCGTAAACGGTGCGGGCAAGACCACCACCATAGGAAAGCTGGCGGCACAGCTCACAAATCAGGGCAAAAAGGTAATTGTTGCCGCTGCCGATACATTCAGAGCCGCTGCTATCGACCAACTCCAGATATGGGTGGATCGTGCAGGTGCGGATATCGTAAAGCATAATGAGGGCAGCGACCCCGCTTCCGTTGTGTTTGATGCAATCACAGCCGCAAAGGCAAGAAATGCGGACGTTGTTATCTGCGACACCGCAGGCAGACTTCACAACAAAAAGAACCTTATGGACGAGCTGAAAAAGATAACCCGTATCTGCTCACAGCAGGCAGAGGGCTGCTCCATAGAGACCCTGCTGGTGCTTGACGCTACCACAGGTCAGAATGCCGTTAATCAGGCAAAGCTTTTCTCGGAAGTGGCTGACATTACGGGTATCGTACTTACAAAGCTGGACGGCACCGCAAAGGGCGGCATAATCATCACCATTCACCGTGAGCTTGGCATTCCCGTAAAGCTTGTGGGCGTAGGCGAGAAGATAGACGACCTTATGGAATTTTCCGCAAAGGATTATGCGGACGCTCTCTTTGCCACCGAGACAGACTTTGCAGGCAACTATGAACGTCTGACAGATGATGAAACCGAAACTACAGAAAATACCGCTGAGGAAGCACAGCCTGCCGATGAAATCGAGGAAGAAGTTTCCGCACCTGTTGAGGAAGCTCCTGTTGAAGGAACTGCCGCTTCGGAAGAAGAAATCCCCGAAATCAACGATGAGGAACCTGCTCCCATTGATATGCCTGAGGAAATAATGGACGAATCCCCCGTTGAGGCAATGCCCACAGAGGCTGCCGAGGAAGAGATACCCATGCCCAACACCGAAGAACAGCCTGCAGAGCCTGAAAAGAAGAGCCTGAAGGACGGCAAGTTCGGCTTCCTGTTCAAGGAAATTACCTTCGGCAAGAAGAAAAAAGACGATGAAGAAAAGTAAACGAGGTCATATATGAAACTGATATTAGCTTCAAACAACAAAAACAAGCTGAGAGAATTCCGTGAGATTCTGGAGCCTATGGGCTTTGATGTAATATCCCAGTCGGAAGCGGGCGCAAACATCGAGGTGGAGGAAACAGGAACAACCTTTGAAGAAAACGCTTATCTCAAGGCAAAGGCAATTTACGATATGTTCCACCTCCCTGTCATTTCCGACGACAGCGGACTTGAAGTTGATGCCCTGAACGGCGCTCCCGGAATATACTCCGCCAGATATGCGGAGGAGGGCAAGCGCTGCGCCAGAGTTCTCTCCGAGCTTGAAAATGTCCCCGATGACAAGCGCACAGCCCGTTTCAGATGCTGCATCTGCTATATTGACGAAAACGGCAATAAGAATATCGTTTCAGGCACCTGCGAGGGCAAGATAGGCTATGAAAAGCGTGGAACCAACGGCTTCGGCTATGACCCTATCTTTATGTTCGGCAACAGATCCTTTGCAGAGCTTTCCGCCGATGAAAAAAATCAGGTAAGCCACAGAAGCGACGCTCTCAGGAAATTCAGAGAGCTTATTGAAAAAAATTACCCTGCAAAGCAGTAAATCCCATATTCAGCAAAAGGAAGTGTTAACTTGGATTACAGCCAGGAAAATATAAGAAATTTCTGCATTATTGCCCACATCGACCACGGCAAGTCAACTCTTGCGG
>OQVL01001798.1_pt1 | contig 12994 bp, 12 predicted proteins | sample 1691501 | NCBI WGS metagenome assembly OQVL01 (sample SAMN03418253, study PRJEB22391) | human gut metagenome | biome: human-gut; feature: organic feature; material: feces | host: Homo sapiens | place: Tanzania | collected 2013-01
TCGTATCTGGATATAGTTCGGCAAGACGCCTGTTGACTTCTTCTGTTAAATCATCAAGCGAATAGTCATGATACCGACAACTAAGCAGTTCATCAAGTATCTTATATCGAGTCATTGCGTTTTTATTGGCTGGCATTACTTTTCTATTTTAATGATGCAAAGATACACACATAAAACGAACTCTATGTTCGTTTTATTACATTAAAGTATAACATTTTCTAACTATTTTTCAACTGTACATTATCATATGCCAAGAATATCTTCAGGAACATAGACATAGTCAAGAGGCAGCCTTGCAAACAACCTAGAACTGGCGAAATTAATAGAGTTAAATTTATGATGCATTGCAAGTTCCTTGCAAGCATCAATAATCTTCTCTACAAAACTCTCATCATATTGAAGGCTAGACCATAAAGCGGATGCAATAGTTTTAGATTATTGCTGTTTGGCAAAACGCCAATGAGCATAAATGTCATGTCCGAAGCACTGTGGAATCGGGCATCAGGCTTTTAATCTGAAAGAGTTGGTTTTGTCGGTGCTTCTGCATCTCTTTTGCGAGGATGTAATTCCATGTATTTTCCGGATTTTCCCTAAATGCGACAAGAAATCAACTTAACAACGACAAAAGGCTGCGGCACATCGGATTGTGCCGCAGCCTTTTGCTATATATGCAAACGCACCTTATCGTATCACGCACTTGCCAACAGCCCTTACCGATGGCGACTGCAGAACTACGAAATAAATTCCTGTGCCTGCACTCTTAGCATCGATGTCAAGAGTGTTGGTTCCCGCCTGCAACACCACGTCGTGGGCGGCAATCATTTGTCCCGTAGCCGAGAACATCGACAACCGCGCCTTCTCGCTGCATTGCGAGTCGTAGCGCACCTCAACAGTTTCGCCACGCAAGGCAATACCAAGAGCGGAAGGCTTGTCGGCAACCACCGTTTCCACACCGCTTTCAGCCGAATAGTGCGTAGCCATGTTGCGAAGAGCAATAGTGCGCGTCTCGCCACGTTTTTTGGTGTCGAGAGTGAACCGCATTGTGGTTAGTTTCAACGGATAGCGATAATATTCCATCGGCTCGTCGGCAAAGGCCGTGTTCAAATCCGCCAAATCCACATTGCGCATCTCCTGCTTGCCCAATGCATCGACATAGAAGAAATGCACTTTCTTGACAACGCCATCCTTGTCGTCGAGATCGAACGACAACGACTCCGGCAATCCGAACAGCGTCTTGTTGAAAGTCAAGTCGATTGTTGCAAGGCGACCGTTGGTGATGTCAAACGACCACGCTGCGCCCGAATTCCAACCTTCAGGAAGAGCAGCCGTTGATACAGAGAGATTCGACACTCCCGACAATGCGCGTTCAAAATCGCTGTCGTTGGTGAAATCAGTCACCAACACAGGCTTGTCGCTGTTCTCCACCGTCACGTTGACACTCACCGCAACATCGCCAAACCGTCCGGTCACAACCGTAGTACCGTTTTGTCCGGCATAAATCATACCGTCCTCAACACGGCACACGTCGGGATTCTCCACCTCCCAGCTGAAAGCTATCGGACTGAGCGCGAAATCAACAGCAGCTGTTTTGCCAATAAGTTCTATCAGCGGCGTGTGTTTTTTATCGACAATCACACTCTCATATTTAGGCACCACTTTGTCAATCGCAATTGTTGTTACAGGAATCTCCGCGCGCAAGCCGTCTTTCTCGGCAATTATTTTGCCCGACATTCCCTCTGCCCCTGAATGAAAATACCCTTCGGCGTCGACAGTTCCAAGAGCGGCAGGCTCACAAGAGAAGCTGCACCCCTTCAAATCCTTGTCGAGCACCTCGTCATATTCATTGAACGCTATCATGCGCAATGGAGCAATGGCAATCACCGATGTGCTTATCGCCGACTTGCTGAACGCTATGCGAGCAACTTTGTTAGACTCCGGGGCAAGCGACACAGCAAGCATCGCGTCTTCAACAGGACGCACAGAGCCGCGGCCAGGGAGATTGAGCATCTCGCCGTCGACAGCAATGGCTGCGCTGCCTCCGCTGTCAAAGTTCACTATATCCCAAGCTCCGCGATTCACCATCCAGCTGCAAAGTTCAATACAGTCAATCGCAGAACTCTGAACCGACATCTCATTAATCAACATATACAGTTTGGTCTTGTCTTTTGAGATTCCGGCAAGCACGTGCGCCGACTTCTCATATTCGCGGCCATTCTCAAAATTGTTATACTCGCCATCGTGGAACACACCGTCGTGTACAAGGCTCGGATAGCCGTGAAATGCGTTCAGAATGTTCTTCGGCGCCGTACCCCACTTCGTCCCAGCTACAGTCTGCTCCACTCTGACCACATCGCCAACCGACAAAGGATGCTGATTGTAGGCATCGATGGCATCGCCTCGCAGATAAAGCACATACTCGGTCTTCGTCGACTGGATAGGCTCGTCCGACACCGCCTCTACACGGCACGGAGTAGGATCGCCGTTGACAATCCATTCGCCTTGAGGTTTCAGCTTAATATATTTGCCGGCATCTTTTAGAGTGATGCTGTTCATGCGGTTAAGCAGGATGCAGTTGCCTGTGAAACCATTAGTGGCATCCGAATTGTAGCACGAGATGTCGAGCGACAGCCCGTTGTCGGCAACCACACGCGTCGTAAAACCGGTATGGGCAAATATTTCCGCTTTCTTATCCTTTGTAATTGCGAGCAGAGAGCGTGCGAAATCACGACGCCACGCAAACTCGCCGTTGCTGATGTTGATGCCAATGCAGACACCCATGTCATAACTGAAGAAATCGTGGTTCCAAGCCACCTTGACGTTGTGTCCCGGACGCGAATTCTGCTTATAGAACGTAGGCAGGTCCCAACGCTGCACATCAGGCACAGCATCGCGGCTCTGCGCCTGCTCAATCTTGTTGTAGGGATTTGTAAGGTCTATTTCTGTGAACCACAGAATGACAGGTTTGTCGGGATAGATATACTTGGTATACTTTATTCCCGGTCCAACGGTGTAAGACTCCACCTCTTCCACAGGACCCCACTCCGGCTCCTTGATTACATCGGCAGCCGCCGCTTTCATCACAATCGGCGACATCAGGCTTGCCACAAGCAGTGCCCCGAACATTTTTAATTTCATAGTTTTATGTTATTTTTTATGATTTGTGCATCAAAGGTAGCAACAATTATCCCTTCTACAAAGGATTTCCTCAAATAGTTTGCCCCTCCGCGCAATAATGGCACAATGTAAAGAAGGCGGAATCTGTCGAACTTTGCGCCATGAAACAATGATTTCAACCTGATTCTGCATACCAACAAAAAAAGGCCGCTTTTTAGCGACCTTTTAGGGTGAAGAAAGGGATTCGAACCCTCGACCCTCGGAACCACAATCCGATGCTCTAACCAGCTGAGCTATCCTCACCATTTCTGATTACGGATGCAAAGGTAGGCAATTTTGGCGGAACCTGCAAACTTTCAGAGAGATTTTTTCAATAAAAATTTTATTTTTCAACCGCGTCCGAATCTACAAGAAACGGTATCAACAAGTTAGGCGACCAGTTCCACGAATCCTCCGGCACGCCGTTGTTGTAGCGGTTGAATATTTTCCGCGCAGACGAACAGAAAGCATCAAAAAAGCTTCGTTGGTCGGCACGCACAAGCCATTCCCTGTCGGCGGGCACAAGCGAATAGTTTGGGACAGACTTGTCGGGGTCCTGCACAAAAACGAGTTTATAGCCCGCACTTTTCACCACAGGCTTACCGTTCTGCCATCCCACTTTCACGCGCACCATCGCACCGCCACGCGTGTCGGGCTTGCGCATACCTGAAATGAAGTTTCCCATTGAATACACTACCAGCACCTGCCTTCCGTCTTTGGCACGACGCATCTGCATGGGCTGTATCACGTGAGGGTGCCCTCCTATAACCAGGTCCACCCCTTCGTCGACAAGCCAGTCGGCAAGCAGTTCCTGCTCTTTGTTCTGCACAAGTTGATATTCCACGCCCCAATGCATGCACGCCACCACCAAATCGGCACCTTTTCTGCGCGCAGCCTGGATATCCGTATGGATTTTGGCACGGTCGATATAGTCGACCACCACATCACCCTGCACCGTAATGCCGTTTGTGCCATATGTGTAGTTGAGGAAGGCAATCTTCATGCCCTTCACATCGGCTACAAACGGATAGTTCTTTGCCCTTTCAGCAGCGTTGCGGTATGTGCCGACGTGAGGCACCCCGAGCATGTCGAGTTGGTCAAGCGTGCGGCGCAACCCGGCATCGCGACGGTCAAGGCAATGATTGTTGGCATGCAGAAACAGGTCGAATCCAGCGTCCTTGAGCGCAACGGCATATTCCTCCGGCGCGCTGAAGCACGGATAGCCCTTATAAGGTTTTCCTCCAAGCGTGCATTCAAGATTTACCACAGCATAGTCGGCAGCGCTGACATAGTCAGCCACATGGCGGAAATATGCCGAATAGTCGAACGAGCCGTCGCTACGGCGCGCCGCCTCGATTTGACGGTCGTGCTGCATGGCGTCGCCAGCAAACACCAACGTTGCATCGCTGCCTTGCAGCAACGACAGCACAGAACACAGGATGCCTAACAGAAACATTTTTTACTTATAGATTTCGTGACGAGCGGCAAGCAGCGTGTTCTTCATCAACGACACAATTGTCATCGGACCCACACCACCCGGCACAGGAGTGATAAACGAGCATTTCGGAGCCACATTCTCAAAGTCGACATCGCCTTTCAGGCGGAAACCGCTTTTGGTTTCTGTCGAAGGCACACGCGTAGTGCCCACATCGATAACCGTAACGCCGTCTTTCACCATATCAGCAGTCAAGAACCCAGGCTGACCGAGAGCAGCGATGATGATGTCGGCGTTGAGCGTAAACGACTTTATGTCGCGCGTACGGCTGTGGCACACTGTCACAGTAGCATCGCCCGGCACCGCTTTCTGCATCATCAGCGAAGCCACCGGCTTGCCCACAATGTTGCTGCGACCAAGCACCACGCAGTTTGCACCCTTCGTCGGCACATTATAGCGACGCAACAGTTCGAGGATGCCTTGCGGAGTGGCAGACAAGAAACACGGCAGTCCAATCGACAGCCGTCCCACATTTATCGGATGAAATCCGTCCACGTCCTTGCGATAGTCGATGGCTTCAATGATTTTCTGCTCGTCGATGTGTTTCGGCAACGGCAATTGCACAATGAATCCGTCCACATTGTCGTCGGCGTTAAGACGTGCGATAGCCTCAAGCAGTTCCGCCTCGGTCACATCGGCCTCATAGCGAATGAGCGTAGATTCAAATCCACATTGCTCACAGGCTTTCACCTTGTGAGCCACATAGGTCTCGCTTCCACCGTCGTGACCCACAAGAATCGCAGCAAGATGCGGACGTTTCTTTCCAGCCGCAACCATTTCAGCCACTTCCGACGCAATCTCCTGCTTCACAGCGTCGGCAATTTTTTTTCCATCGATTAGTTCCATTATTGTCTATTATTTACGTTGTCTTTGTTTCCAAATCAATATTTCCGCTTTGGGTTACGCGGAAACCAACCCTTCTCCACCCGTTTGCGCTGCTCAAAAATCTCACCGATGCCCCAGAACGACGAAAACCCTGTCACTCCAAGAATCACCGACCAGAACAAGTCGTCGACCCACCACGCAAGGAATCCGCACACAATTCCGACAGCAAGAAACGCCCACCAAATACGCACACCGAAATAATACTCCCCTTTGATTACCAAAGGATGAAACAACCCAATCACGAGAAACGTGCATAAGCCGATGACGATGCCGGCGAGGTGGTAATTCTGCAAAAATTCTATCATATTGCTGTAAGATATGGATTTATGTATACTTTATAAAGAATCTGCGCAAGCAGATAAAGGATTACGATGTTGTAGAGGTAGCGGTTGTTGAAGCGGATGGTGCGCTGGTTGCGCGTCAGCGTGTACAGGCTCACCACAATCGCCGACAGCAGCAGCACGACACCCGTCGACCAGACACCGCCCTCCGGACGAAACGCATAGCCGAGAATACAGATGTCCACACCGCTGACAGCCACCACATACGCCACGGCAAGAGCCGTGATTATCAACGAGAAAATAAAGCCCGAAATGCGCCATGTGACAGAGTGGTTGTGTGTCTGCGACAAAAGGAAATGCGCCACCAGCGGCACGTTGAAGTAAATAGCCGTCAGCAGCATGATTATCGACAAGCCATTGAGCGCGGTGATGAGCGGCAGCGTGAGGATGAACACAATCACGCCAAACTGCTTCAGCAAACTCATGGCAAGAAACCGGTCTCTCAGCCATCGCGGATTGACAGCCATCCATCCCAGCGCCACAATAAGCGGCACCGACCAGGGGAAGATGGAAAACACCAATTGCAGCGCGAGCATATTCAACCGTGAATATCCGGCTATCGGCTCGGCAAGGCTGCCGATTCCGAGTATCAGGCGCGCGGTCTCACGGCTGTTTGCAAGAAACGCCACAAGCAGATAAGCCAATGCCGCCGACACAACAAGCAGCACCAGCAGTCGGACATAGTCGGACACACGTTTCTTTTCCTGTATTGAAATGAAAATCATTCCCGTAACAGCCATTGCCAACGGAGAGAGAATGCCGAAAAACAACGATGCGCAGGCAGTCGACACAACCAGCAGCAAAGCCTTGGTGCGCGACCGCCGTTTTATCCAATGATAAAGCGATGCAAGAGCGGCTATCAGGAACAGCGATGTCAACGTCAGCGGGCTGGCATGGTAGGCCAACGCACTGACAGAATAAGACGATATAAAAATCAAAGAGGCAAGAAAAGCGTAGTCTTTACGCTCATGCTCGCCTCGAAAATAGAAGATTCCACACGACAGCAGCCATATCACCGTGGCGGCAGGGATGCGCACCGCAAGAGTGGCCGGATAGCCGAACACGTTGATGCTGACCGACACCAGATAGGCATAGAAACTCGTTGCGAAATTGCCAGCGTTATGAGGCGTAAGCAACGACCCAAAGCCACTGTCGGACAAGCCGCGCGCAATGCCGAGTATCTCTTCTTCATCGCCGCACAGCCCCACTGCCCCAAGCGGCAAATAGACCACCAGCGCCGACACTGCCATAAGCAGCACGAGCAACGAATATTCCGGATTAACCTTCTTCATCGGCTATTTTTTGAATGTCACAAAACGGTTGTATACGTAGTTGGCAAGCGTATACACCACCATGCTCAGACACATTATCACGTTTTCTCCCGTATTCTTCATAGGCAGCCACGAAATGGTCAAATCATGCAACGATGTGGACAACAACCATTGGCTCACGCCCATCTGCAGAGCAAAGCAAATGATAAATCCGAGAGCGAACAGTCCCGCCTCGCGCCAAACGTTGCCGCCTGTACGGAACACCCAAGTGCGGTTCCACACGAAACTGTTTACCAATCCCAGGATATAGCCCAATGTGTTTGCCACAGCGTAGTCAAGCCCCATCAGAGTATTGATTACGTAGAACACCACCAACGTAATCAGCGTGTTGCTCACACCGATCACGCCGTATTTCAAAAGTTGCACGAATGTTTTTTTCGCTTCGTTGCCCATATCTTTTTTATTTGTTTTCAATTACAGGGATTCGCCAATTGTATCTGACCGCAAGCAGGCGTATCGCCACAACAGTGACGGCACATGCCACCTGCTGCATCTCCGGATTGCATCCGCACAGCATCGCCAACCAATACACCAGACCGCCGGCAATGCATGCCGTGCCATAGACATCCTTGCGGAATATCAGCGGCACTTCGTTTATCAGGATGTCGCGCAGCACTCCTCCGAAAGCGCCGGTCAGTGTGCCCATGATTATCGCAGTCCACACCGGATAGCCAAACATCAGCGTTTTCTGCATACCGATAACCACAAACAGCGCCAAGCCGATGGTGTCGAAGATGAAAAAAGTGCTGTTGAGCCTCACCCATTGCCTTCTGAACACAATGACAAACAGCAGCGAAAGCCCCGTCACACCCATATACCATCCGTTCTGCATCCAGAACGGTGTGGTGCCGAGCAGCACGTCGCGAAGCGTTCCGCCTCCTATCGCGGTGACAAGTCCGACGACATAAGCTCCAAACCAATCAAAATTTTTCGCGGCAGCCAGACGGATGCCGCTGATGGCAAAGGCTATTGTGCCGGCAATTTCTACAATAAGCAGGAATAGAGATGTTTGCATCTATCGCAACGGATTTGGTTTCACTGTTTTTTCGTAATATTTGCAGTACTCCGAGATGCCACACTCCTGACATTTCGGACGGCGCGCCGTGCAGACATAGCGGCCGTGAAGAATAAGCCAATGGTGCGCTATCGGGAGCAGATGTTTCGGGAAATGCTCCACGAGCGTGCGTTCCGTTTCCAGCGGAGTCTTGGAATTGTTGGTCAGCCCTATGCGGTTCGCCACACGAAATACATGGGTGTCGACCGCCATCGCCGCCTTGTTGAACACCACCGACAGTATCACATTAGCCGTCTTGCGGCCCACTCCCGGCAGTTTAATCAGTTCCTCCATCGTCGACGGCACTTCCCCGCCATATCGCTCCACAAGCATCCGCGCCGCTCCTACCAGCGAACGCGCCTTGTTGTTTGGGAACGTAACACTCTTTATATACTCAAACACCGCCTCCCGACTCGCCCCGGCAAGAGCCTCGGGCGTCGGATAGTCGCGGAAAAGCGGCGGAGTGACGATGTTTACACGCTTGTCTGTGCATTGCGCAGACAGGATTACTGCCACAAGCAACTGAAACGGAGACCCATAATGGAGTTCCGTTTCGGCTTTAGGCATATTCTGGCTGAACCATGAGATTATGCCGGCATATCTTTCCTGCTGGCGCATGATTTCTTATCAGTGTACCGACTCGAACTCGTCGAGGAAACGCACGTCATTTTCAGAGAACATACGCAAATCCTTGACACGATATTTCAAATTGGTTATGCGCTCCACGCCCATACCGAGAGCGAAACCGGAGTACACCTTGCTGTCGATGCCGCACGATTCGAGTACGTTTGGATCCACCATACCGCAACCGAGGATTTCAACCCAACCGGTATGCTTGCAGAATCCGCAACCCTTTCCGCCACAAAGATGACAGGAGATGTCCATTTCAGCCGATGGCTCGGTGAATGGGAAATAAGACGGACGCAAACGGATTTTTGTTTCCGAGCCAAACAATTCACGTGCAAAGTAGAGCAACGTCTGCTTCAGGTCGGCAAACGACACGTTTTTATCGATGTAAAGAGCCTCAATCTGATGGAAGAAGCAGTGGGCGCGCGCAGAGATAGCCTCGTTGCGGTATACGCGTCCGGGACAGATGATGCGGATTGGCGGCTGCTGCGACGTCATCACGCGTGTCTGCACCGAAGATGTGTGCGTGCGGAGCAGCACGTCAGGCGAACGCTGGATGAAGAATGTGTCCTGCATGTCGCGCGCAGGATGGTCGGCAGCGAAGTTCAAAGCCGAGAACACGTGCCAGTCGTCCTCCACTTCCGGACCGTCGGCAACCGTGAATCCAAGACGCGAGAAGATAGAGATAATCTCATTGCGGATAAGCGAGATAGGATGGCATGCCTCGTCCACATCAAAGAAACCATAGCTCCACAGCGCAAGATAGATCTGCATGGCATCCTCGCCGGATAAAGCTTCACGCCTTGCATTTTCATCATTCAGATATGTATCTATAAGAAGCAGCTGTTTCTTCTGTATGCGGTCAAGCTTGCTCTCCTCGTCAGCCACAAGTCCTGTCCAGGTGGCTACAGCTCTCATGACAGATGAGAATCTCAGAAGATCATTCTCCTTTATCACATGGAACAGGGTCATAAATGCACCTGCCGTTCCATAATCCATATTCTCACATATCGCCTGCCTAAGCCCCTCCTGAAGCTTTGCCGCAACGAGCAGCTTGCCTACAGCCTCATGGAGCCTTGTGTTGGAGCTCATATATATTCCCCTGAGGATATTGGTCGTGAACCTTGCCTGTGCGCTCTCACCGAACATGATATCCATGAGCACTTCCTCAAGCTCTTCATCCCCCCTGTCGAGCTCCGCCTGTATCCAATATTCAGATACTATTCTATACCCATTTCTGCTGCCATCCCTGTAATAGCACAATATATCCTGAGGCAGCTTCTCCTTGTAGAGCGATGCTATATCGCAGCCATATATCCCCATGGAGTGATATTCATTCATGATCCTGAAATATCTGTCAAGAAATGCCCCGTACCTCTTCGTACGCATGGTTCTTCTGTAATAATACTGGCTTGTCTGCCACTTGATTATGCTATCTATTGAAGTGTAGAAATCCTCCAGCAGATGATCCGGCACCCACCCCGGCAAATGCTTCAGCTCCTTCTTGAAAAACTCAGAAGGAATGTTCTTTTCATTCTCCAGAAATGTCTCAAGCCTCTTGCCGATCATCGACTCTGTTACATTCCCATTGTATTTCTCAATCTCATTAAGAAGCTTCTGCGCATCCGCACTGTAGTTCTTTCTGAGTTTGCTGGATTTCGCATCGAATGCCTCTCTCACTTCATTTGCAATCTTCTTCTGCTCCTCAAGCTCAAGTCTTGTCTTCTTGTCTTCTGCCATTGTAACCCCTTTCTTTATATCCTGTATGTTACAGATACTTCTAACCCCGTGCGTGTTCTACCACATCCTGCCTGCCAGCATTGTGAGGCGGATAAATGTGATCTCATCCCCTTCGTTAAACTTCTCTTCCCTGTTCAGCTCCGTTAATTCATCCATACCGCGGAACACTCTGAACAGCCCATCCTCAAATCCCTGAATGGCTGTCTTCACTGCCTCATCCACATCTGGTTTCTTCTCCCCATAGACGATCCCGAACGCTATCTTTCCTATTCTTCCCATATCATCGATCTGTTCATCTGTCAGCACTGCATCGCCGCGATCCATGCGGGATATGTACTGTGTTACGCAGATCTTTACTGTCTCTGTTATGAGTTCCCGCAGCGTGCTCGGTGCTGTGTCATATTCAAATGGGACCTTGTGCACTGTGTCCTTCCGCTTGCCGAGCTGTTTTATGTTCATGTATAAAGTCATGTGATTTCCCCCCCGAAAGTTTTACTTAGTGTCCGTTAAGCCACATTAGCATTTGCATTTATCTGATCTATTACTTTCTTTATGCCCATCCATACAGACGCGTTAAATATATCCGTTATACTTCCCCTGTCTGTAAATGGCGACTCCATCAGCACTGACATATCCTTTATCATTCCATTGTGCACCACATACTCAACTATCTGATTGACAAAGTATATCTCGTCTGCTGCCGGATCCATCATCTCAACCATCATGCGGATTATATGTCTCGGTGTCCTGAACTGACCGTTTCTTCCAGACTGTGCTATCTTTGAAAGCAAATATTCATACACATCGCCTCTCACGTCAACTGACTGGATTTCATTCATCAACTTATATATCTCATCCAGCGAATCAACAACCTTCGAAAGAAGAATCGGTGTCGGAAGCTTGAATATGGCATCATCCATATATTTTGAGTATGCACTATTTTTGTCGCTGTGAAGTTTTTTTATAAATGGGAAAACCCATTCCTGCATGACACTGTACATTTTCTCAGCAGGAAAATCCCTGAATGCAGACCATTTGAGCTGCTTTCCATCAATGTTTCTGTCTCCTATCTTCACCTCATCAGCAAATATACTGCTAAACGGAAGCCCTAGCATCTCACATTCCTTAGCCTTTTTGTTGTCCACATCGTCAAGATCATGGATAAACATAAGATATGTTATCTGCTCTATAACCTCAAGTGGATTGACGAGTCCGCCCGCGGCAAATATATCCCATAAACTATCTATTTTATTATTCAAATCCCCTGTTATTATTTGCATTCTCCTTTACACGTACAACAAACCAAAATTTGTATGCTATAAATTATACACCACGTAATATCAAAAGCAAACAAATAAAACTCCCCATGCTAGCCATTTATGAAGGGAAAATATCAGATATGGAACACCTTGTCCCTTGGAGCATACACATCTCTTGCTACTTTGCTACGTCTATTCTTTCCCTGAGCACTTCCTCCTCAGTGTATGTGTGCTTTCCAAGAAGTTTATCTCGTTTTCCACCAAATGCCTTATTTAACTTGCCAAGATTGAATCCAACAAGGAATGCGGCAATAACCGTACCGGCTCCCACGCTTCCAAGACTGTGTATACAGATCAGACATGTTACGACCGACACAGCCACCATAGAACAGTCAAAGCCGATCTTTACCTTTGCAAATTCAATATGGGTAACATCAGATACAGCCTGCATGACACCCTCTCCGGCAAGCGGAATAAGATTAGCCGGCAGATAGAAGAATATTCCGCCTGCTATGAATATGGTACTCACAAGCATCAAAACAACCCTGACAACTATGTTATCTGTTGATGGCAGAAATGTCGCAAGATAATTACAGAACGTCGTAAAGTATCCAAATACTACTCCAACCACTATCTGAAGGAGATTTATCGGTTTGAAATTCTTTCGAAGTATAATGATCTGTATAAGCACAAGTACCGCATGGAATATGATGGTCGCTTTTCCCATCTCTATTCCCCATACACAGGTCATGGTATATGGTATGGAACTCACCGGCGACACACCGAGATTGGATTTTACCGACAGTGCAATTCCTATAGTCATAATAAACAGTCCAACGAAATACATTGGAATTCTTACCTTCATGTTCTTCATAACTTTATTCTCCTTCCCGTAAAGCCGTTCGATTTTGTGAAAATTATCCAACAATATCAAACTTGTTATTCAATAATTATAACATTTCACCACACTTCCGTCAACCAATCATTCAGCATAAAGAATTCGTTTTCCAGCCTGCTCCTCTATCCTTTACCCTTTCTTGACCCTATCCCCCTTCTTGCCATCCCTTCGAATTTGACGTATTTCACAAACCGCCGGGTTTAATAATAGC
>OQVL01001799.1_pt1 | contig 12992 bp, 17 predicted proteins | sample 1691501 | NCBI WGS metagenome assembly OQVL01 (sample SAMN03418253, study PRJEB22391) | human gut metagenome | biome: human-gut; feature: organic feature; material: feces | host: Homo sapiens | place: Tanzania | collected 2013-01
GGTAACAAACCAAATGTTTCGTATTTTTGAGTTTTTGGGAGTAAATGCTACATTCTAGTGAAGAAGGGTAGGAATTCCAAATTTGCTCCCAAAGCCGTAGTTAAAACCGTTTTAATTTCATTCATAACGGCTGTGATTACAGACTTTATGGTTTCCCATATCGGCGTGAGGAAGTCTCTTATAGCCGTCATAACGGTCGTTACAACCTCTTTGATCCCGTTCCACACATCAGAGAAAAAGTCCTTAATAGCTGTCATAACAGCTGTTACAACTTCTTTAATTTCGTTCCACACCTTGGAAAAAAAGTTTTTAATGACCGTCATAACGGTTGTTATGACCTCTTTGATTTTATTCATTGCCGCTATAACTTTATCACCGATAGCGTTCCAAATTATTGTTGCAACAAGTTTTATGCCTTCCCACAACATTCTCCATGGAAAAGTAATTATATCAATATAAAAGCTGAATATGTTTGCTATCAGCTGGGCGGCAAACGAAATGACATTACATATACCGTCCCATATAGCTTTTAGCTTTTCCCACAAGCCCGTAAAGAAATTTACAATCGGGTCAATAACCTTTGAGCGGAACCAGTCGGCGACCGCATTCCACACGTTTTTCGCCCCGTCCCAAACACTTTTTATTCCGTCCCATACGGTCTTTAAGTTCGCGCCTAATCCCGTGAAAAAGTTTACAATAGGATCAATGACTTTACTTTTAAACCATTCGCCGGCTTTGCCCCATATTTCCTTGACTTTGTTCCATACTTTGGTTGCAACTTCTTTGACCTTGTCCCAGTTTTTAACAAGCAGGACAATTATTGCAATTAAAGCCACAATGCCCGCAACAATCCAAGTTACAGGACTTGTAAGCATTGCGCCATTTAAGCCTAATACGGCAAGTTTTTCAGCCACAGTTGCCGCAGTGTGCAATTTTGAAGCTACTGTCATAGCCGTGTGTGCAACGCTGTAAGCCGTCATTCCAACAGCAACCGCTCCGATAACGCCTCCGAGCACTGAAAGCAGTGTTTTGTTTTCACTTACCCATTTTTGCAAATCTTGAAATCCGGTCGATGCTTTATCAACCAAACCGCTCAACTTCTGCATTGCCGGATTAACAACATTTTCAAGCAATGGTTCGCCGATTTGAGCCTTAAACTGCCGCCATTTCTCGTTTAAATTGGCCTGAACGTTTGCATACTGACTTGATTCCTTTGCCGCCTGTCCGACAGCACCTGAAGCTTTCATCATGTTCTGTGCATATTCAAGTCGTGTTGCCTGTTTGGTTGCTTCATCGAGGCTTGCCCAATCTTTTGTTTGTTTAACAAGTCCCTGGCTGACAGCGTAGGAAGCCATCTGCGTGTCATTGGCAAATAGGCCGATTGCTTCGCCGCCCTCGTATGAGCCGTTGATAAATGAGTTCAAATGCGACATTGAATCGTCAAGAGACATATCCCAGAACGCCGCCGCATCTGCAGCAAGATTTAAACCGTCGGACGCAAGATCCGTCGCTTCTCCGATATCGAATCCCAAGCCTTTGAATTTTGCCGTCATACTTGTCATATACGGTGTTAATCGGCTTGCAACCATGCCTGTATTATCGGCAATTTCATTCATTTTCTTTTGAGCTGTGTCTGAATATCCGCCCATAATCTGTTCAAATGCCGACGCTTCGGCAGAAACATTCGCCGCCGCTTCTACAACCTGTTTGCCAAAATCAACAACTTTGTCAACCGCAAAATATGCTGTAACTGCGGCACCGATTTTTTTGAATGAATCTGACATTGAATTGCTTGCGTTGTTTGACGAATCAGACACATCATCAAGGGTTTTGTCAAATTTATCTGCTGCTCTTTCCGCTTCGGTAAGCTTTGTTTTGTTCTCTTTCAGCTCAGATGAAAGGCGGTCAATTTCCTTTGCACATTCCTTAGCTTCGGTTGAATTTTTACCGTGTGTCAGGTATAGATCTCGATATTTGTTTTTTAACTGTGTCAGAACCGATTCCTGCTTATCAACCGTTTCAGTCAACTGCTTTAAGGACTGCGAGGTTTCTTTGACTTTGCCGTTGTTAGAAAAGGCCTTCGTAAATGCACTTCCGATTTTCTTGAAGGCACTTGACATTTTGCTTTCCGATTGAGCAGCCTTGCCTGTTGTTTCGTCAATAGCTTCGTTTGCCTGGCTGTTCTTAACGGCGATAGTGCCAAATAGCTTAAATAATTCCATCAATTCACCACCCTTATATCGGTTTGAAATTATTTAAAATGTTTTCAGATGATTTTACTGTTGCTTCCAAATCCGCCTCAGGAGGTACCGTGCCTTTCACCGTGCCGAGCGATTCTTTAAAATCCGAATACGACTTATCGAATACCTTGTGGAGATAAAACTCCCAGGTCTGACGTTCGTTTTCTGATTTCATCACCTCGGTGACAAATTCCGAGAGGCGGTTATTCTTAATAACTTCATCAAGCAATAAAAAAGGACTTGCATATCGTCTGAATAGCAAGTCCATAAATTTTATATCGCTTATTTGAACAATTTGGAGGCAACCTTCATAAAATCCTTGAGCTCGGGCTTCTTGATAAAATCAATGATCATTTCAAAGAAAGCGGCGGGCTCCATTTTTTCAAGTTCTTCACGCTCAACATTTGACACATCGGCGAGAAGACCGTATATATCGTTCTTGCAGTTTGGGAGAGCTTCAAGGACGATACCTGCAACGTCAAAAGCGACACTGATTCCAACCTTTTCAAGGGCGTTATCACCGTCCTCACCGCTCAGAGCATCTCTGAACTCGTCGTTCTGAAACGCCTCCTTGAAACGTCTGATTCCGATCTTGTTAATTAAAGTTGCCATCGGGAAAATGTCTGTGGAATTCAATTTTCTGAACTCATAGTTTTTTTTACTCATTGTTCAAAATCCTTTCTTACGCCGCAGGCGTGGGATAATAAATATGATACGGAAGCGTGTCGGCTTCGGGCGTAAGATCGGCGAAGCACTCGAACGTAAACTTCGGAACCGCTGCTTCCTTGTTCTTGCCCTCAAGCTCAAGACCCGAGGTGCAAAGCGCATAGTCAAAAATTATGATAATCGGATTGCCCTCGATTGTCTTTCCGACATATGCCATGTGCATGAGATAATCGCCCTCATTGATGATAGCTCTCGAAGTAATCTCACTGTAGCCCGTAGCAATATCCGATACCTTCTCGTCGCCGATAAGAGCCATTTTAAGAATTGCAGGGGTAAGCTCAATCGGGTTTACCTCCATTTTTGCAGTCTCGCCCGTCTTAACGGTCAATCCCTTGACCTTAACAAGTGCGCCGTCAACAGGCACATCGTAAAATTCGGGGGTAATAGAAACCTTTGAGCCGCCCGAAGTAGCGCATATAAGGGATTCCTTGAAATTCCAACCCGGACGGTAATATTTGTTAGCTGCCCAAGCTGTTTTTGCCGTGAGCTTCGTATACGCGTCGTTGCCGTCCGATGTGCTCTTTGAATAATAATTTGCAAAGCCCGTTTCCCAGTCATCAGGCTGTGCTTCAAGCAAGGTATAACCGAACGCCAAGCCTTTATGAATCGTTCCCGCACCGAGCATTATTGTTTTCGGTGTGTTCTCGGTAATTCCCGAACTTTTAAACTCTGAACCAATAGTCATATTCAGTTCACTCTCCATTCTTTAATTGTTAAATTGATTTGTATTCGTTTCAATTCTGCATCTCCCGTCGGAACAGGAAATGAATTAGAATAAAAAACGGCAATTCCGTTACCGTTTGGAAGAATCGCCGTTTCTGTTATGTTATTTTCAATAATTTCCTTAGCCTGCTCAAGTCCGAGCCATTTTCGCCCCGTACCCGTTAAGATAAAGGTCGTTTCCTGATAACCGTTTTCCTCTCGCTCCGTGCTTTCAACCTCGTTGTATTCACCGACGAAATATGGATCGGGCACTTCACTCGCTGTCCATTCCTCAAAAGCATACGGAATTTTCAGCTTTTCAAGTTTCTCAGATATAAATCTTAATGTTGAAATTGACATTTAACCAATTCCTTTCATACGGGATTCAAGGTCTTTTTGCAGCTTGTTTTTAAGACTGTCAAAAGCCTTTTGCAAATTTCGCTGCGGCTTTTTGCCGTCGGTTTTATAAAACTGCTTGCCGTCTTTTCCATACACAACGACTACTTTTCCCTGATATGTAGGCTTCTTTTTGCCCGAATATCCGTCAACGGGAACATACCACGGTGTCTTTCTGCCGTCACCGTTCAAAGCGTACTGACCCGTTCCGAACTCTTCCCAAATCGCATTTTCAAGAGAGTTTCCGACAACAGCCTTTTTCTTGTCAGCGTCAACATCATACTGCCACGAGTTTTTCGTTTGCCCCGTATCAACACCCGCGTTTCTCTGCGTTCGTGACCGTATTTCGCCTGCCGCCTCGTAAAGCCAGGCAACACAAGCGCTCTCAATGGCAGCTTTGACCTGCAAAGAATTATCCTGAAATTCAACGTCTGACATCACTGACCTCCTGTGAATTTGAGATAAAATTCAAGCTGATAATGAAGCTCCATCGGATCATCAATCAGCATAACGTCATATATCTTGCCATTGATTACCAATCTGCTGTTCTCAACCGTAACGGTAATCAACTCTTGATAATTGCAAACGAAAATATGCGTTGATTCCTGAATTTTGGCATTATATGAGGAATACTTTGAATCGCCTGACGAAAGATCAAGAAAACCGACGAGAGTATATGCCGTTTCCCATTTCGGAACGACCTCGCCGATTTCATTTTTAACCGCTCCTGTTTTTGTCTGCAACAGAGCCGTGATATTACCCTTGATTTTTCTCATATCAAAACCTCGCCCTCATATACTGATTGAAAACGGCAGTATATTTTTTCGGTGCGCCGAAACGTTCATCAATGTCACTTTCTGTGTTGTCACTTGCGTATGTCACGGAATGACGGGAAATTGTCTCGGACTGTACCGGCTTATGCTCGGTTTCGTCCGAATTTATAGCCTCGTTTCGGAGCTTCCACGCAACGATTTCGGCAACGGCGGTCTTAATGCTCGACGGATATTCGGGTTCTCCTGTCACACGGTTACGGAAATTATTGTTTGTGTACTTGATAATAAGCTCTTCAAGCCCCTCAAGCATAACTTGAAGGGCAAATTCGGGCTTATCCGTTGTTATCAGCTGTTTAAGCTCTGCAACGGTCAAAATCATAAGGGAAACCCCCTTTAAGCCTTAAACTTTCCGACAACGGCCTTAGCCTCGTTTGTGAGTGCAACACCGTAATACTTTGCGGTTGTGATTTCGTGTGTCTGCTTTCTCGGAAGCCACTCGTGGTCGGTCTGTGTATCCTTCTTGAGGAAAATTGTAACTGCGGGAAGCTCTGTTTCCGTGAACTCTGTTTCCGGATCGGCGGGCTCAAGCTTGAGGCACGGGCAAAGGTAGTAAGCGTTTGTCTCGGGTACAACATAGCTGTCAACCGCAGGCGTAATTACAGCCTTGTTTGTTTCGTCCCAAACATGGCCTGCATACGTTTTCTGATTGTCGGCAGTAATCTTTACTGCGCCCTGATCGCTCGATGCACCGACCTTTGCTGTAATCTTCGGCACCTTCTTTGACGGAATAATTCTTGACTGACAAATCATACCGATTTCACCCGAAACCATAACGTTGTTGTTATACTTATCGGCGGAAATAAATTCGGTGTCCTTTCTGAGCTTTGTGAGCTGCTTAGGATTGATGAAAAGAGCCTTGTCGGTGATCTCTTCCTCGGCAAAAACGTCAACGATGTCAACAACTCCCGAATATGCAATTGCCGATGAGCCGTCGCCGCTTATCTGACTTGTCTTGAGCGCAGCCGCAAAGACATCATTGTCAACCTTGCCGGCAATAGCCTTCGCAAGCTGAGTTTCAGCCTGATCAACAGGGTTGCCGTAACCGCTGTTAATTGCCTCCTGAGTAATTCCGACTGCCTTCATCGCCTTTTTGATCGTAAAGGTAGTGCTTGACGCCTTCATTGAGGTAAGACCTACCTCTGCGCCCTCTGTGACATCTTCCGCATCGCCGATATACTTCCATGACGGGACGGTCTTTGTGTCACCGGGAACACCTTGAAGTGTGGTATCGACCTTTGCATAAGGTGTGATTTTGAGCATAGCTTCTGTTTTTGCTGAAATCATATCGCCCATTACCTGGGGATTGATTACATCGTTCATAGTAGTGTTTGGCATAATTTTTTCGTCTCCTTTTTAAGATTTCATTATTGTTTCATACTCTGTCGGATTTTCCGACTGAAATTTTGCTCTTTCGGTATATGGCATTTTCAAAATGTCCGACTTTGTAAGAACCTTATCGTCCGAATTGTTCGGCAGCTTGTTCTCAATGATTTTCTTGTCAGCTGTTTTTCCGAATTGATTCGGGAACTGCGTTTTAAGATCCGAAATGATATCTTTCCAGCCCTTGATGTTCTCGTTCTCATCAAGTTCAAGCGTCTTGTTTTCGTCCCGCAGCTTACTTTCCAGCTTGAATGTCAGATAATCAACATCCTCCGCCTTTTCGGAAAGAAGTGCCACCTTGAGAGCGGATTTGAGCTTCGTTTCGGCAAGCTGCTCCTGCAGGCTCTGAACCTGTGTTTCATAGCTTGTTATTTTGCCCTGAAGCTCCTCGTCGGCTTTCGTGCCTTTCTTCAGCTGATCAATAAGCGCATTTGCCTGTGCATACTGCTGTGTCAGCGTGTCGTGTTCACCTTTCAGCTTTCCGTATCGAATGTCAAGATTTTCCTCTGCAGCGGTAAAAATCTTATTTTGCTTCATCTCGCCGATGACAGATTCGATATCTTCGTCAGAAAGACCCTTTGCCTTTAAAATTTCCTGTAGCGTCATATTCAATGACCGTCCTTTCAAATTATGATTTTTACAAGTTACATCTTGTATTTGAATTACTCTCTTTTACCACTGACTTTTGAAGTGGAGATATGAAAAAAGACACCCTTTCGGATGTCTTGAATCAATGTAAAAATTTACTGTCTATCTCTGAAGAAATCTCTCCAATACGGGTTTTCTTCATCAAAAATTGCTTTTTGTTCCGGTGTCAGACTGTGTGGATAATCCGCAAATAAATTGAATACCTTTTCTTTGTCAAAAGTAAATATAAATTCACCTTTTACCTCGTCACCGTTATTAAGCCACCATACTTTATCACCGGGGTTTTTCTTGAAAAAATTATTTGATTGTTCCATGTAATCCCTTTCTTTGCTCATTAGCTGATGTATTTATGTATCCGAGTAATGATTTAAAGTCATCTGTTGAAAAGTCACTTTCATCAATATCAATCATAAAGTCGTAGTATGAACTTGCGCTTGACGCGTTTGAACATCCAAATCTGTTTTTTAATGTGTATCGTGGGTTGCCGTTAAAGTTAATCCAACCGGAATTATAAGCAGATTGCAATTCCAAATATTGTAGAACGCCATCATCCGTTTTTCTCACGATAGCCGCATGCTGTCCTACGCAAAGATAATATTCTTTGCCGAGTTCACATTGCCCCAAAAGTCTACTTCCAACCGTCATAGAAGAAGCTCCGGTTGCTCTTAATGACTTCACTCCATTTGCTTCTGATATTTTCAGAAGATTTGCCGAATTGGCAAAGAAGCGTCTGCTCTCTCCATCTCTAAAATCCAGAACGTCCCAGCCTTGTTTTTGTCCAATGTATGCCAATCCAACAGAGGCGCATGAACCACCTGTTTGGTCACCACCGGAAAGCAGCTTTATCATTTCACTTTCTGACGTCCGAACAGAATGCATCTTAACAGGATTGTAATCCACACTTTTAGCCGCCAAAGTTGTAAGAAGAGAGTTGTATTTTTCGTCTTTTGACTCTATTGGGGCTAATAAGATATTATCATTATAACCCATATTTTCGGAATTTGCAATACTTGCAGACATATATTTCTGCCTGAACTCCTCAAAGTTAGCGGTCTTATCAAGTCCGAAATATGCCGCACGCTCTTTCAGCTCGTCAAGTTCGTCCTCATCGAGCGCACACCTTGCACGCTGAAGCAGCTGACAACGACAGTTTATAACCTCTGCCGCCCTGCCGCGCGGATCGCCGGGTTTCATAAGTCCGTTTGAAAAAGGCTCGTCAAGCTCCCGTATTTCACCGTCAACTCTTGCGTGCGACGGTCTTGTTCGCTTGTCAAGTGTTGCGTCCCACTGCTTCACGACATCGGCGCCGTTATCCTTTGCCTTTTTCAGTGCATCATACGCCGCCTGCTGACTGATTCGGTGCGCTTCGGTTCTCGTTATTCTCATTGCGTTATACAATGCTCCGCCGTTCATTCTTGCATAATTTCCAACCATGCCGACAGCGATATTCTTCGCAATGTCGGAATAACTCTGACCTTGTGCAATACCCCTTGAGATATTGTTAGCAACCCTCTTTTTCAGCAGATTTACATCTTCACCGAGCTTGTTATACAACGGTTTTGACAGCTTTGTATCGAGCGTTACGGCTTGAATGACCTGATCCTGATCTATCGGAAATATCAGCGGCACGCCCTGACCGTGAATGTCATACATCACTCCGACGAACCCGCTTTCATAAGACTTGGCAAGATATTCTGAAATCGTGTTGAACTGATCACCGTTTAAGGTATCAAGTATCCCGTTTATCTGCTTCTTGAGGGCCTCCTGATACTGAATTTGATAAATCACACTTTGCAGATTTTCTGTCTCTGCTCTGCCCTTGAGTGCAGCTAAGCGGTCATTTACATCGTCAAGAGCTTTTTGGTAAATCCCTTTTAGCCTATTCAGCGTTGCTTTCTCGTCATTCAGTTGGGATTGAATTACTTGTTTCTGCCGTTTGTTCATCCGTTTCAACCTCATTTAATGCCGCCTGGAAATAATCGTCCTTTTCGGGGAGCTTACTTTTGATTTCTTCATAGTCAATATCAAGAATGTCACAAATCAACTGAACGACAGTCTCGTCGCCGAGAACAGCCGCAAGCCCTAACAGTGTATTGATCTTTGTCTGTTCGGTCTGTGCGTCAGTCAATTCAATTTGAGCGTTGTCCTGGGCATTCGTCATAACCTCACGCTTGAATTCAAAATAAATGTCCTTCTGCTGATAATCGGTGCCGTTTTTGTCGTTGATCTCCTGAAGAACGATTTTTAAAATCTTCCTCAAAAACTGCTTCAATCTGATTTCAAGTTTGTTGCATTTCAAGTCAAGCAAGGCGTAACGGGATTTAATAACGATATTCGTGATATTTCCATCGCCCACCTGAGCCGAATTAAAGCCCATACCGAAGCGATAAATGTTCTTTTCGTCAAGCTCCAGCTTTACTTTTCTTGCCTCATACGGCACGGAAACCGTCTTGAAATCAACATCGCCGTTTTCATCAACACCGACGTGCTTCTTCTTTTTGATATTTCCGATGAGCTCCTCCATGTTGTCACCTTGGAAGCCTTTGACAACCACCAAATATTCGGCGGCGTCCTGGAGGTTGTTTGACAATCCGCAAGCCATAAGATCATAGTCGTCGATAAGATCCTTTATCGGCTTTAAGCCACTGAACTGCTTACGGCAATTATCAAGTCTGAAAAACGGAATAAATCCTAAGCCCTCATAATATGTATCATCGTCGTTATCCTTTTTGTAGATAACGTGCGGACGGGGATTCGGCTTTTCATCTGTTGATTCGTCAAGAACGAGCTTTCCGTCCTCAATCTGAGTGTAGTAATATGTCTGAGAATCGTCCCACACCTGAATCCTCTTAACGCAATGCTTGTCCTTGTCAATTCTCTCTATGTACCAATAGATTATGTGATCCTTGCCATCGCTCGCAAATTTAGCTTCAACCTCAACAACACCGACGCAATCGGCGTTCTGAAAAGAGAGCTTACCGCTTGCATTTCTGTAAGCATACATATAATCAAAGCCTTTGGAGACACACCCTGTCAGCGTATCATACAACTCTTGTGTAAAGTCCTCGTTTTCGTTAAAATATGCGTCAAGCTCTGTCTGAAGCTCCGGGTTGTCGGACTTCACAAATCCACCGTCACCCGAAAGCATATACTGCACCTGCTGATCTACCAATTCGGTGAAAAACGGGTGTGATATTCTGATATTGGATCTGATTTTGTCCTCAACAAGATTTCCTCCGGCATCATAGTAAAAAACACGATAATTTTTTATATCGTGTTCACCTTCGTAGTATTTTTCGCCCTCTTTAGCAAAGCGCTTTTTCTGACTTGTCCGATCTTCATTTATAAAATTTATAATTTCGCTGTTTTCAAGCATCTGATCACCTCCGCCGTACTGAATGAATTTCGTCTTTTATGCAATAAACGCAGTATTTCTTTATTTTGAACCAACCGCAGGTAACGGCGTAGCAATCACCGTGTGCCCAGCTTCCGACATAGTTGATAACGTTCGGCTTCGGCAGCTTATTGATTTTAAAGTATTCTTTTATTTTTTCGTCCATTATGAAATCCAACCTTTCTGTTTAATGTACGATTCAAGAGCATAACGCATTGCGTCCATAAGGTGATTGAAAGCGTCAATCGGTCTGTTCAGCTTATTTCCGAACTTGTCCGTATCCCATGTGTAGTTCGATATTTCGGTAATAAAATTCACACACCGCGGATGGATAATAATTTCAAAGTCCTGAATCCATTGAATACCGTTGAGAACGCTATCCTTGCCCTTTCTTGCTCCCGATATTCTCAACCCCATACCTTTCAGCTCGTCAATGCTCTTTGGCTCTGCCGAATCGGCGGTAATTCGCTCTTTTGAATACCCGTAATGCACGACCGTTGCGTATATGTCCCTGTTCGACATTCCTTTTTCGTAGAATTCATCCCATACATACAGCCGCCTGTTATCAAGGTCAACGAAGCCGACAAAAAAGGCACTTGGATCATTCGTGTAGCCGAAATCAAGTCCAAATGCCGATTTACAGTTTTTAATCCCGTCAAGAGTAAAGCTTTGCTCTCGCCAATTCTCATATATAAGACCGTCCACGATGCCCCAGTCCCCCAATCCTGCAACTTGATATCGTCGTGGGTTTCTTTTCTGCATCTTTTCAAAAACGCTCAGATCAGCCTCAGAAAGCCACTCGTTACACTTGTAATTCGTTGTGATTGCCAATGTATCTTCATCAGGATTATCGAAGAAGCGCTTTTTCAGCCACGTTTTCTCATTCCACGGGTTAAAGGTCAATGTGATTTGTTTAAACAGCCCCATAGGACAGTCGCCGAGCATAGATTCGGCAAGAGTATCAAAGTCCTCTTCTTTTGTGATTTCGTATGCTTCTTCAATCCACATCCAGGATAAAACACCAACCTCAACAGCTATTGAAGTGATTTTCAGCGGATCGTCAAGACCACGGAAATAAATCTTCTGCCCCGTAGGAATATATGTCATTTCAAGCGGTGATTCTTTTACAGTCCATTGCTTTTCAACCTTCAGCCGCTTGATTGCCCACTTCAACTCCGTAAAACAACTGTCTTTAAGCGTTCGATATGTTTTGCGGACAACGAGCATGTTGCTCTCCGGGTACTTCATCAGGTTGTAGATCGTCCAGAGCGCCATTGTCTTTGACTTTTTGGAACGGCGGGAGCCTTTGACAGCTCTGTATCTGCCTTTAAAGCTCCAAAAGTCCTTGTATCCTCTGCCGACCACGTCGGGAAGATAAACCCTGCTTGCCTCAGTTTTCAAGCTCATTCTCCCCGGTGATAATCACCGGCACAGCTCCTTCAATATCAACTTTATCCGTAAACATTCGATATCTTCGTCCGAGAAGTTCCGCAGCTTTCAACCGTTCTTTTTCATCAGGTGCCTTTTGGATTTTTTTCGCACGGGATATGCCATCTCCTACAAATTCAACTGCTACAACCTCCGAAGACGATTCACCGCGAAGCACGGAGGTAAGATATTCCATAACCTCTCCTGCATCGGCTGTTCTCTCATTGTGCAACACTTCAAGCTGCTCGTCTATGTAGTTTTTAACGTTAACAAAAGTTAACAATCTTGCACCTGCTACTCTGGCAACGCTATCTTTTTTCACATTCGGATATGCTGCCTTATATGCTCTTGTAGCATTGCAATCTTTCAAGTATTCATCAGCAAAACGTTTTTGTTTTTCGGTCACAGAACATCACCTCCGTCTGTTTTCTTTCTTATTTTTAGTTTTGCATTTACGCTCGTATATGCACTTTTTGAACATACAGTACACCGTTTGAGAATTTATCTTGTCAGCCCATATACAATTCTTGCACCTTTCAATATTCATATTTTCCACCATAAAAAAGCCGCCGCACCGAGCGACAGCTTCATTGACATATTTTTCAGCATATATAATACCACAGGTGGATACTAAAGTTCCATCTAAATCAAAAGCCAAACATTTTATAGTCATATTTATTTATCCAATTCTTCTTGATACGAGAACAGTTTTGTACAATATTCTCCATTAAAGCATGCTAGACATAATCCAACATCTTGTGTTGCTTCCTTCATTTCTTCTTCCGTCATAAAACGCAAAGTATCGGCATGAATATAATCACGAATTTCTTCCACACTCATATGAGCACCAATCAATTGATCCTTTGTAGAAGTATCCACACCATAGAAACATGGACTTGTGATTACAGGACTTGCGATACGAACATGAACCTCAGTTGCCCCGGCATCCTTCAATAACTGTACGATTCTTCTAGATGTCGTTCCACGTACAATAGAATCATCGATCATAACGATAGATTTTCCTTTTACGACGCTTGATACAGGACTTAATTTCAATCGAACACTACGATCACGCATAGCCTGTGTTGGTTGAATAAATGTACGTCCTACATATCTATTTTTTACTAAACCTGTTTCAAATGGAATGCCCGCCTCTTCTGCATAACCAATGGCTGCCGATAAAGATGAGTCTGGAACACCAATAACGATATCTGCATGTAGATTTTTATCTTCTCTAGCCAAAAT
>OQVL01001800.1_pt1 | contig 12992 bp, 20 predicted proteins | sample 1691501 | NCBI WGS metagenome assembly OQVL01 (sample SAMN03418253, study PRJEB22391) | human gut metagenome | biome: human-gut; feature: organic feature; material: feces | host: Homo sapiens | place: Tanzania | collected 2013-01
AATCTTTTAGATAAAGTTTTATGTGTTCATGTAAATGATAGTAAAAAATGAAATTATAAACAGTAAAATGATATATACTGTAGATAAATTAAAGACAGATGAAGAAATAGCAGAAAATTTAAAACCTTTTGGAACTCATATACAAGTAAACGAAACGGAAAGAACATATATCATTTCTCCTGATTTTAATCCTGAAACAGAAGAAATAAAAGATTATGTAGGGCCTACTGAATGTGAGAAAGATGTAGTGCTTTATAAAGCGAATGAACCAAAAGCAAGAATAGAAGAAACAGAGAAAATTACATTTTCACTTGGCAAAATTCATAGTATAAGCTCTTCAATAATAAATTATCCTGACAAAGAAGGAAATTATGGCGGAGATGGTAGAGGAACTTGTGCATTATATGATGATAAAGTGTTACATGCTACAGGTAATAAATCTATCGTTATATACAAAAATGCAGAAGATGTATTGTCATATGCAATAGAGGGAGAAGCAAGCGAGAATGCAAAAATACGGTCACCATCTTGAGGTTCTTCTGCGCCTTCTTGCATGTAAGCGATGAATACTTCAACATAGTCCTGCATGAGCTCTTCTTGGTCAAGACCAGTCTGTTCCCAATGGTACGCAGGAGGCACTACCGCCCCTTGATAACACATGTTGTTAGCTCGCATATCGTTGTATTCAACAATATCATCTTCGTTGATTTCATCGTTTTCTAAAGCTACAGGAAGAACTTCTTGTAACAAATTATTAGCTCTGTCTAAAACTTCTGATAATTCTTCATCTGAAAAATCTTCGAACTCCACATATGCGGGTTCAACCATGTTTTCATCACTCATATTAGTCCTCACAAAAAAAAGCCGCCATCAACAAACTGCTGATGACAGCTATTATCATACCTTAAGTCTAAAATATAAAAAAGTTATTTACGCCCAGCGGATGCAACAACCACTTTGTCTTTACCCTTTACACGCATAAAGGCATAAGGTTTCTTTGAAATGCGAGTGTGTGTACCTTCAGCAACAGCTGGGTGCACTAAACGGAATTTTTGTAGCTTAGACCAGTGTGCAATAAGGCCCGCATTTTCAGCTTTTGATATATCATTCCAGTTCATATCAGAACGTAATGACTGATCCATGTAACCACCGTGCTTCATGAGCTTACGACCAGATTCGTCGCCATAATAAGTCTGAACCTGACCTGGAAGCATTAAGAAGCTATTAGCAACTCTCTTTTGGAAATCAAAATCCTGATAATCAGAGAAGAAGAGCTTGGTATCATGGGAAGAAATGTATGACAACACATTAAAGCCAGGGTCAGCTACAGCTTTGGCATAACGAGCGTAAGCAGTTTCAGCTGATGCCATACATTGAGCATCAACAGTCGCTTCCTTTTGGTAGTCAAAGTTAATTAAGCTCTGGAAACCGTTATTGAACCAAAGTGGATCTTTTACCACCCCTTGGTCATAAACTTCACCTACCATGAAGAATGGTAAGTCATCAAGCTTCTTAGTTGGATTTTCTGCCTTCCATTCTTTAAGAGCTACAGTAGCGCTATCGTGGAGCTTCTTCCAAGCGTAAGCATCAACATGCTTAACGGTATCACATCTAAAGCCATCAATACCAAACTTACGAACATAATAGCTATGCCAAGACACAAGGTAATCAACAACAGTAGCGTTGCTTAATTCCTTAGCATTAGTATCAGCCTTGTGCTTTAAAAATTCAGGCAAAGATACAGGAGTTAATTGTTCAGTCTTAAAGTCAGGTAAGCCCGCAATGGTTTCGGTAATTTCGCTATCACCTGATGGATCATAACCAGGAAGACCGGCACGCACCCATGATGGCCCCCACCACTTCTTCCAGGCAGGCTTGTTTTCACGATCAATATGACTATTCACAGAAGCCCAAGAAGCGAAATACCCCTTTGGCTTATAGTCGGAATAATCATCTGGTAAAGTTTCCTTGTTAATAATCAAGTCATCCATACCGAGATCTTGTAGATCTTTTAAGGTGATAGAACCGGCATGATTCATTACCACGTCAACTAAAACACGAATACCGCGTTTATGAGCTTCATCCACAAAACGCTGGAAATCTTCTTCTGTACCTAGGTTCTTATCAATTTTAGTAAAGTCTAAAGCCCAATACCCGTGGTAACCATAGAATGGGAATGACTGTTCAGTCCCACCACCAACAAAGCCATGAACCTGTTCTACAATTGGAGTAACCCAAATAGCGTTAGCACCGAGTGATTTGAGATAGTCGAGCTTTTGCACAATCCCACTAAAGTCACCACCATGCCAAGTACCGATGTTATCTTCACCATCAGACTTACGACCATATGAATGGTCATTTGAGGTATCACCGTTATTAAAACGGTCAGTTAAAAGGAAGTATACGTTGGCATTATTCCAGCTAAATGGAGCTTCAGTGTAGTTCTTTGCTTCTTCTAATAACAAAATACCTTCACTTTCAGGTGCAGGCTGCATAGTTACTTTACCGTTTTTAACTATCGCCACTTTACCACTATAGCTATCTCTAACTTTGGTGCCATTTGGCCAAGCTTTGGCTACTGGAACAGTTATAGGACCGCCATTCCACTTATCACATGGAATATCAGGAGGTAAGCGTTTAACCGCTACTTTCTTAGTTGAACGAAGAACCTTAATAGTTGGAACGTCTTTAGTGTAATCTAAAGAGAAATCGTAATTGCCTGACATGACAATACGAATCTTGAACGCACCCTTGGCGCCCTTTTGCATTTCAACTGGCGTACCAAACACGATAGGAGTATCAGCAGCCGGCCCAAAAGTTCCATCGACAGAACCTGTTGCATTACCAACATAGAATTCGTATTCACCCTTTTGCAATTCAACTGTAGCAACGTAATTGTTGTTCTTATTCTTAAGTTTAAACTCGTTATCAGATAGAGTCTTATTGCGAACGTACAAATATTCAGTAGTACCGTCGAACTTACCACTTAAAGTAGCAGATTTTGAAGCTGCGCTATTAATTTTTGTAGTCGTAGATGAGGCACCATCAGTATTGCTATTGCAAGCTGCAAGTGAAAGCAAAACCGCCCCACAAAGTGCCTTAAGTGCTAAATTTTTCATAAATAACCTTAAACAAGTTTACCCATAGTATAGAAGTTGGCATCACCTGCGTGGTGAATGCAACTATGATGTGAATCGGAAGAGATAACGATGTTGTTGTCTTTAAAATAAAAGTCTTGAGCTGTAGCCTTAATAACTTCACAGGCGACTAGATCGTAGCTAGCTAAAGCAAGGTCTTTTATAACGCGACATTCTAACCAAGCCACGCAACCATCGATTAAAGGCGCTTTAACGGCACTCCCTAGTGTATATGGAATTGAAAAATCACGGAATTTATCAACCTTATCACCATGACAAGACCCAACTTTTAACAACAAATCTTTTTGGGCTGCGCATGGAATATTAACAACTAACTTTTCTGATTCTTCCGCGTATTTTCTGGTAATAGATTCAGCAGAGAGTACTAACAGAATCTTTGAAGGATTAAAATCAAGCGCGCAATTCCAAGCATTAGTCATAACATCAAACTTACCATCTAATGACGCGCTCACCATCACAACAGGGCCATTTCCCAAAAGCTTATAGGCTTTTTCAACAGGAACATCAATTTTCATTACAAGCTCCTAAAGCTCAAAATTAACTAACTATTATCAAAATAAATAACTAAAAAATAAAGAATAATAGCCAATTAATGTGAACAAAAACAAAAAGAGGAGCCAAAGCTCCTCTTTTTTAAAATAGACCGTTTAATTCAAACTAGAGTTTAGAATTTGTGTACGGAACTTCAGGCGCATTAAGTTCAACTGGAGGCCAGTTTTCAAGGCGCATACCAAGAACCAAACCTTCCTGAGCAAGAACATCCTTAATTTCAGAAAGAGATTTCTTACCAAGATTAGGAGTCTTAAGAAGCTCAACTTCAGTACGCTGAACCAAATCACCAATGTATCTAATACCTTCAGCCTTAAGACAGTTAGCAGAACGAACAGTAAGTTCAAGTTCTTCAACTGGCTTGAGAAGCTTAGGATCAATCTTAGGAGCCACCTCTTCCGCAACAACAGGTTCAGACACAGCGTGAATGTCGATAAATGCTTCAAGTTGTTCGTGGAAACAAGTTGCAGCACACATTAAAGCATTGCTTGGAGTAACAGTGCCATCAGTTTCCAAATTGATAACCAAACGTTCTAAATCAGAACGCCCCTGAAAATCAGCAATCTTTTCAACATGGAAAGCAACATTCACAACAGGGCTATATGTAGCATCAACAAGCAAACGAGCAAGATGATTTTCAACCTTACCATGAGCATTACCGTTAGCATCAATCACTTCGTGATGAACACGAAGGTCAGCACGGTCATAACCACGACCACGGTTAACGTGAAGCTTAACAGTCAAAGGCTTGTCACGTGAAGTAACATGGCAAAGAACAAGCTCAGGATTTAAGATTTCAACACCAGCAGGACAGTAAATATCACCCGCGGTAACAGGACCAACATAATCGGTCTTTGCCTTTGTATTAACAATAGGCGCATCTTCAGTTACAGGGTTGTTGATATTGATATAAAGCTCAGCAGAATCAATAGATTGAGTACTAATATTTACAGCAACTTTCTTTAAATTAAGAAGAAATATTAGGATATCTTCCTGCAGACCTTCTTTGCTTGAGTATTCATGCAGGACATCATTAATTTCACAAGAATAAATGGCACAGCCTGGAATTGAGGATAATAAAATACGACGAAGAGTACTACCTAAAGTCTGTGCAAAATTAGGTTCGAACGGCTCAAGAGTAATTACAGACTGAGTATTAGAAAGGATATCAAATTTCGCTTCCTGAGGTCTGAAAGAATCTGTTAAAAAATCCAAGATAGAATCCTCTGATATGGTTGCATGCAGCAAAATGATAACGGAAATTTAATCCGTACAGATCCCTTGATTATATAAAAAAACAGCTTTTCAGTCAAGGAATTATAAAAATCAGAAAATAAAAGAGTACACCTGCTAGGTGTACCCTTCTACGAATTTAATAAGCACTAAACTTATTCAGCAGCTTCAACTTCATCAGCCTTTGGAGCTGGTTGGTCAACGAGCTGAACGTAAGCCATTTGAGTCATATCGCCTGGACGTAAACCGCACTTAAGAATGCGAGTATAACCACCCTGACGAGATTCACAACGCTTTGCAATATCATTGAAAAGCTTGGTTACGATATCTCTGTTGCGAGTACGGGCAAAAACTAAACGACGGCCTGCAACGGTATCATTATTCTTTGCAAGAGTAATGAGGCGTTCAGCAACAACGCGTAATTCCTTTGCCTTAGGAAGAGTAGTCTTAATTGTCTCTTCCTTTAAAAGAGCAACAGCCAAAGAACGGAGTAAAGCAGCACGGCTACTACCGTTGCGGTTTAACTGACGACCGCTCATACGATGACGCATGGTAAATTCCTTATAAAAAACTTAAATTAATATTAATGACTTTCTACGAATGGTTCTGCTGGAGGCCAATTTTCAAGGCGCATACCAAGAGTTAAACCACGCTGGGCAAGCACGTCTTTAATCTCGTTAAGAGACTTACGTCCGAGATTAGGAGTCTTTAACAACTCAACTTCAGTGCGCTGCACCAAGTCACCAATTAATTGAATTTGTTCAGCCTTAAGACAATTTGCAGAACGTACAGTAAGTTCAAGATCGTCAACCGGACGCATCAAAGTAGGATCCGGAGCAGGAACATGAGCTTGCTCTACTGGAGCAGCAGTCTTAACAGCATCTAAATCTACGAAAGAATATAGCTGTTCACGAAGTAATTTAGCAGCATTGCGAATAGCTTCTTCAGGATCCACTACACCATTAGTTTCAATATCAACTACAAGTTTGTCGAGGTCAGTACGTTGTTCAACGCGAGCTGCTTCAACTTCGTAATTTAAATAGTGAATTGGAGTATAGTTAGCATCAATTAACATGAAGCCTTCTTCACGCGGTGCACTCTGTCTTACCGGATCAGTTGCAGGTACGAAACCACATCCTCTTTGAACAAGCATAGTCATGGAAACAGCGGACTTAGCAGAGTTCAAGTGACAAATTACGTGGTCAGGATTTTTAACCTCAACCGAGCTAGGGCAGACTAAATCACTTGCAGTAACAGGGCCTGTTCCAGTTTTAGACAAAGAAATTGTAACTTCTTTTACGTCTTGATCTTGAATATTCACACATACACCTTTGAGGTTTAGTAAAACTTCAAGAATATCTTCCTGGATATCAGCTTTAACACTATATTCATTGTCCACACCATCAATTTTAACTTGAGTGATGGCACAACCCGGAAGTGAAAGAAGCAAACAACGACGGAGTGCTTGACCTAAAGTATTCCCAAATCCACGTTCTAAAGGTTCTAAAACAACCTTGGCATGAACTGGAGAAACTAAGTCGATCACAACCTGTTTTGGTTTTAAAAAGTCTGTTACAGAGCCCAAAATTATACCCTCTTTTCGAGACTAGATTATTTAGAGTAAAGTTCGACGATAAGCTGTTCTTTGATATCATCAGGAAGTTCAGAACGTTCTGGCTTGTTCTTATAAACACCAGACATCTTATCTGCGTCAACTTCAATCCAAGTAGGCTTTTCACGATTCTTAGAAAGATCAAGAGCAACCTTGATACGATCCTGATTCTTAGCCTTTTCACGAACAGCAATCACATCTTCAGGAGCAACCTGGTATGATGGAATGTTTACTACTTTACCGTTTACTGTAATAGCCTTGTGGCTTACGAGCTGTCTTGATTCAGCACGAGTAGAGCCAAAGCCCATACGGTAAACTACGTTGTCGAGACGACCTTCAAGAAGCTGAAGGAGGTTTTCACCGGTGTTACCACCAGCACGTGAAGCAGACTTGTAGTAGTTGCTGAACTGACGTTCAAGCACACCATAGATTCTGCGAACTTTCTGCTTTTCACGAAGCTGTACGCCGTATTCAGAAGTACGAGGTTTGTTAGCACCGTGCTGACCAGGAAGAGTTGCGTTCTTTTTGCACTTATCGGTGTAGGTCTTAACACCAGACTTTAAGAACAAGTCACAGCCTTCACGACGGCTCAGCTTTAAGGATGGACCAATATATCTTGCCATTTATTTTTCTCCATTAAACCAAGAAACGACTATACACGACGCTTCTTTGGTGGGCGGCAGCCATTATGAGGAATAGGGGTAACGTCAGTGATATTAGTAATCTTATAACCAATAGCATTGAGAGCACGAATTGAAGATTCACGCCCTGGGCCTGGACCCTTAACGAGAACTTCAAGGTTCTTTACACCATATTCCTTGGCAGCTTCACCAGCACGCTCTGCAGCAACCTGAGCAGCGTATGGAGTAGACTTACGTGAACCACGGAAGCCAGAACCACCAGCGGTAGCCCATGAAAGAGCATTACCCTGACGATCTGTAATGGTAACGATAGTGTTATTGAAGGAAGCATGAACGTGAGCGATACCGTCAGCAACCTGCTTCTTTACACGCTTACGAGCGCGAACGTTTTGAGCAGCTTTAGCCATGATTTAACCTCGATTACTTCTTAATAGCCTTGCGCGGACCCTTACGAGTACGTGCATTGGTCTTAGTACGCTGACCGTTTACAGGGAGACCCTTACGGTGACGCATGCCACGGTAGCAACCAAGGTCCATAAGACGCTTGATATTCATGGAAATTTCACGACGAAGGTCCCCTTCAACGGTGTACTTAGCCACCTCTTCACGAACCTTGTCAAGTACTGACTCATCTAAATCTTTAAATTTAACATCCTGAGCAATGCTAGCGTTAGCACAAATATTTTTGGCAATAGCAGGGCCAACACCAAAAATAGATTGAAGAGCGATAACAGCATGCTTATTATCAGGAACGTTAATACCAGCTATACGGGCCACTATAAACTCCTAAATTAAGTTATAAAAAATACCCACCGCAAAGCCCGTTAGGATACGCGGGGGCGCTTAGTGCACATTTAAAAAACTGCAAGTTCCACATTATACAGAACTTGCAGTTCAAATGCAAAGATTAAATTTCTATCAGAAGACAGAAAAATTAACCCTGACGCTGTTTGTGTTTTGGATCTGAACAAATAACACGAACAACACCGCCACGTCTAACGATCTTACAGTGACGGCACATCTTCTTTACTGAAGCACCAACTTTCATGATTAACTCCTGTTGATGAAAGGCCTAACGCCCATAATTTATTAAATTTGCCTTCTTAAGCACATCACCATACTGGTATGAAGCCATGTGACTTGAAAGCTGAGCCATAAAATCCATAATAACAACTACAATAATGAGCAACGAAGTACCACCAAAGTAGAATTGTACATTAAAGAAGTTCATTAGCACCTGCGGAACCAAGCACACAAACACCATATAGAGTGAGCCTGCCAAAGTGAGACGAGTCATAACCTTGTCAATGTGTCTAGCTGTCATTTCGCCTGAACGAATACCAGTAATAATCGCCCCATTCTTCTTCAAGTTTTCAGCTATTTCACGTGGATTAAATACCATCGCTGTATAGAAGAAACAGAAGAACACAATTGCTACAGCATACAAAAGCTCATAAAGCGGCTGACCTGGTGAGAGAAGCATAGATACTTCTTGTAAAATATTCGCAAATTGGCCTTGCCCTTTCCCGAACCAAGCAGCAATAGTACTTGGGAAGAGGATAATGCTTGACGCAAAGATTGCAGGAATAACACCAGACATATTAAGCTTTAAAGGCAAATGCTGAGATGGAGGACTGAAAACACGATTTCCGCTTTGACGTTTCATATAACTAACTGTAATACGACGCTGACCTCTTTCAACGAAGACAACGAAATAAGTAACAGCAGCTACAACAGCCAAAATGACAAAAAGACCAATTATTGAAAGTTCACCCTGACGAGTCTGCTCAAGAGTAGCAGCAATAGCATGAGGCAAGCCAGCAACGATACCAGCAAAAATCAACAGTGAAATACCGTTACCGATACCACGTTCTGTGATTTGTTCCCCTAACCACATCAAGAACATAGTCCCTGTAGTTAAAGAAATAGTTGCCACAACTACGAACTGCCAACCAAGGTTAGCTTCATCAACCAACCCTGGAATCATATTTGGCAAACCGTAAGCAATACCAGACGCTTGGAGCAAACCTAAAATGAGAGTACCCCATCTGGTATACTTTGTAATGGTTCTTCTGCCAGACTCCCCTTCTTTCTTCAACTCAGCCAATTTTGGATTAATAACTGACATAAGCTGAATGATAATAGAAGCGGAGATATAAGGCATTATACCTAAGGCTAAAATGGACGCACGAGACAAAGCACCGCCGGAAAACATATTGAACATCCCAAGGACGCTGCCGTCCTGGGATTCAAACATTTTTTCAAGAACGTCGGTGTTAATTCCAGGAACTGGGATAAAGGAACCAAAACGAAATACTACGAGACCAATAATCACAAACATTAAGCGATTAAAGAGCTCACTTTTTCCACCTGTGTTACCTTGTCTACCTGGTTTAGCTACCATTTTAACGTCCTTATTCTTCTACCTTGCCACCTGCGGCTTCGATAGCAGCCTTGGCACCCTTAGTGACACCGAGACCACGTACAGTTACAGCCTTAGTAAGTTCTGGTTTCTTAGAAAGAACAATCTTAGCACGTTCAAAATTGTTAGAAATAATGTCCGCCTGCTTTAAAGTAGCAAGAGTGATTTCATTACCTTCAACCTTGTTGAGATCGTTCAAAGAAACTTCTGCAGTTACAGCAGCAAGTCTTGAATAAAAACCAAACTTAGGAAGACGAATCTTGATTGGCATCTGACCGCCTTCGAACCCTGGACGAGTCCCGCCACTCTTACGAGCGCCAGCACCCTTGATACCACGGCCAGAAGTCTTACCGATACCAGAACCGATACCACGACCTACTCTGATCTTCTTCTTCTTGGAACCTTCAGCTGGAGAAAGAGTATTTAAACGCATAATTATTCCTCCACCTTAACCATATAGTAAACCTTGTTGATCATACCACGGTTAGCTGCATTATCTACAACTTCAACGGTGTGACCAATACGACGTAAGCCAAGACCCTGTACAGTAGCAACATGGGATGGTTTACGACCAATAAGACTCTTAGTCTGAGTTACTTTAATAGTCTTTGCAGCCATTTCTTACTCCGTAATCTGTTCAACAGTAAGACCGCGCTTTGCAGCAACGTCCTTTGGAGACTTCATAGAAGCAAGGGCACTTACAGTTGCACGAACGATGTTGTTAGGATTGGTTGAGCCGTAAGCCTTAGCCAATACGTTGCGAACACCAGCAACTTCAAGAACTGCACGCATAGCACCACCCGCAATAATACCGGTACCTTCAGAAGCAGGCTTCATAAATACTGTAGAACCAGCATGTGAACCCTTAACTTCGTGGAAGAGAGTGCCATTGTTGAGCTCAATTACATTAGCGTTGATATTACGCTTAGCCTGTTCCATTGCCTTTGAAATAGCAGCAGGAACTTCGCCAGCCTTACCGTAACCATAACCAACGCGACCATTGCCGTCGCCAACTACAGTCAGAGCGGTGAATGAGAAAATACGACCACCCTTAACAACCTTCGCTACACGGTTAACCGCTACGAGTTTTTCCTGCAGTTCAGTAGCTTGAGATTCATTTTTAGCCATTCTCATTACACCTTAGAGCTTAAGACCAGCTTCACGAGCTGCATCTGCAAGAGCAGATACACGGCCATGATACTGGAAACCAGAACGATCGAAAGCAACCGCAGTAACATCCTTAGAAAGTGCACGTTCAGCAATTACCTTGCCTACAACCTTTGCAGCTTCCTGATTACCGGTATACTTTACCTGCTGTGCAATTTCCTTTTCAAGGGTAGAAGCACAGACTACAACTTGACCTTCGTTGTTGATTACTTGCGCGTAAATGTGGCGCGGAGTACGAAAAACAACGAGGCGGGTAGCACCCAATTCATGCATCTTAACGCGAGCTTTAGTAGCACGGCGAAGACGAGCTGTTTTCTTATCCATTGCTTAATCCTACTTCTTCTTAGCTTCTTTGATATGAACAATCTCATCAGCATAACGAACACCCTTCCCCTTGTAAGGTTCTGGCGCACGAAGTGCTCTGAGGTTAGCTGCAACCTGACCAAGAACAGCCTTATCTGCACCCTTAAGTACGATTTCAGTCTGACTTGGACACTGAGCAGTAACACCTGCAGGAAGTTCATAATCAACAGGATGTGAATAACCGAGGTTAAGGTTGATTACATTGCCCTTAACCTGAGCACGATAACCTACACCTACAAGAGTAAGCTTTCTTTCGTAGCCCTTGTCAGCACCTACAACCATGTTGTGAACGAGTGCTCTAGCTGTACCAGCCTGAGCATTGGCCTGAACAGATTCGTCCTTTGGAGAGAAGAGAACTTCGTTGTTTTCGATCTTGGCACAAACTAAGTTGTTTATGCTAAGAGAAAGAGTAGCGCTCTTGCCCTTTACAGTTACGTTCTGCTGGTCAATTGTTACAGTAACACCTGCAGGAATAACAACAGGAGACTTAGCAACACGTGACATATTATTATTCTCCCATTAAGCAACGTAGCATACAACTTCACCGCCAATGCCACTCTTACGAGCTGCGCGGTCGGTCATAATGCCTTTAGAAGTAGAAATTACAGCGATACCAAGACCGTTCATGATCTTAGGTAATTCGGTGCAGCTCTTGTAAATACGAAGACCAGGACGTGATACACGCTTGATCATTTCAACTACAGGCTTACCCTGGTAGTACTTTAATTCGATTTCAAGAACCTTCTTAACATCACCAGTTACGGTAACGTTTGATACATAGCCTTCTGCCTTGAGAAGATTTGCGATAGCAAGCTTCTGCTTAGAAGATGGCATAGATACCGCAACCTTGCCGGCAGCCTGGCCGTTACGGATGCGAGTGAGTAAATCCGCAATTGGATCTTGCATACTCATAATCAATCTCTCCTAGTAGATTACCAGCTAGCCTTTTTAAGACCAGGAATTTCGCCTCTCATCATGTGTTCGCGAACTTTGATGCGACACATACCAAACTTACGCAGATAGCCATGTGGACGGCCAGTAACACTACAACGGTTACGCTGGCGGCACACGCTTGAATCACGTGGAAGAGTCTGAAGCTTCAGAACTGCAGCCCAACGTTCTTCATCAGAAGCGGTAACACTAGAAATGATTGCTTTAAGCTTTTGACGCTTTTCAAAATACTTGTCAGCAAGGAGTTCGCGCTTTAATTCGCGCATCTTCATAGATGTCTTTGCCATGATTTAACCTTACTTGCGGAATGGGAAATTAAAAGCAGCTAAAAGAGCGCGTGCTTCGTCATCAGTCTTTGCAGAAGTAGTGATGGTCACATCCATACCACGGATTGCGTCAACCTTGTCGAATTCAATTTCAGGGAAAATGATCTGTTCACGTACGCCCATTGAATAGTTGCCACGGCCATCGAAAGACTTTGAACTTACACCACGGAAGTCGCGAATACGCGGCATAGCAATGCAAATTAAACGTTCTAAGAAATCCCACATGCGTTCGCCACGTAAGGTAACCTTACAGCCGATCGGATAGCCTTCACGAATCTTAAAGCCCGCTACGGATTTACGAACTTTAGTGATTAATGGCTTCTGGCCAGAAATAGCAGTCATATCTTTAACTGCGTTTTCAAGAACCTTCTTATCAGCCACGGCTTCACCGACACCCATGTTAAGGGTGATCTTTTCGATCCTAGGGACTTGCATGACAGTCTTGTAACCAAACTGTTCAGTCAACTTCTTGATTACTTCTTGTCTATAAATATCATGCAGTTTCGCCATTGTTAAAACTACAAATTTTATTTAACAAGTTCATTATTAGACTTGAAGAAACGAACCTTT
>OQVL01001802.1_pt1 | contig 12992 bp, 10 predicted proteins | sample 1691501 | NCBI WGS metagenome assembly OQVL01 (sample SAMN03418253, study PRJEB22391) | human gut metagenome | biome: human-gut; feature: organic feature; material: feces | host: Homo sapiens | place: Tanzania | collected 2013-01
ATGCTTTTGGAGGGTAATATCTATGCTATTGCATAGAGGGGGCTCTTTCACCGTTTCGCGATATTTTCTTTAACCAAAACGGGTGAAAAAGTTATAATCTGTAAGTATGGCGACTTGTTAAGCTCAATCGCCTTTCTGCGGTCGGATTACTTCACCACCTTCTTCTTGCCGTTGGAGAGGATGATGCCCTTGGCATTGGCAGGGACGCGCTTGCCAGCCACATTGTAATATACGTCCTTTGTGGCTATCTGGGCTGTCATATTGCTGATGGCAGTGGCCACCGAGCCCTTGAGCGTGATGGAGAACACCACCTGCTTGCCGGCAGGAGTGAAGGTGATGGAGCCGGTGGCAGTCACAGGGATGGAGTATGTCTTCACGATGTAATGGCTGGCATCGGTCTTCTTGGGGAAGAGATACTTGTCGGCACCGTATTTCGTGCCGTTTATCTCGGAGATGTATGAGTCGGCTTCAGCGTAATTGTCGTAGCCCTTCACCTCCATTGACGTGATGGTCATGCCCGCGGGAAGGCTGATACTGTATTGAGTATCAGCCGAATATTTGATTCCATCCTCCTTTCCCTTGTCGCATGACTTGCTCTTGGCATTGGTCATGGTGACGGTGTAGTCGCCATCCACGAAGGTCCAGTTGGACTTCACTCCGATGGAAGTGCTGGTGGTAGCGTCGAGGTTTATCTCCACTTCCGTGGTGGCACCCGGTTCAGGCTTCACTATCTCCGCCTGCTTGAGCACAGGCCAGTATTCCTCATAGTTGGAATCACCGTCCTTCAGTCCGTCCTTCATGATGTCCTCCACGAGGCTGTTGGCGTACATCTCAAGGTTGGTGTAGAATTTCTTCTCGGAGTCGATGGTGTAAGCCTTAGCGTCGGAAGGGTCGTTAGGGTTGAGGCCCCACTTTGTTTCCCATTCGTCAGGAATGCCGTCACCGTCGGAATCATAGTCGGCTGGCTGCTGGGCAGTAGGGAAATTCTTCTCCGTATAGCCGTTTACGTCAGCCACCACGTCGATGATGCCCCATTTCTTGGTCACCGAACCCTTGTAGGTGGCAATGCCCTCGCGGCACTCCTTCTCGTATCGCTCGTCCACTTCGTCGCGGTGGAGCGATGCTCCGGCATAGTCGAGCACGCGGTCGTAAGCCTCGTCGGCGGTGTGGGTGGTGATACAGCCGACAGGACATTCCTCGTCCATGCGGATTCTTATCCAGCGCACGCCGTCCTTCTCGATGCTCGGCACGGTGGCAGGATAGTATCTGTTCTTGTCCTTGGAGTAGTGGTCACCGTTCTCCGTGATGGTGCCGGAGTCGTATTCCACGCCGTTCCAGTCACGGTTGGCGGTCTTTGCACCGCTGCGCAGCTCGGTGGTGTTGCCCTTGATGTAGTAACGGCTGGTCATGTCATACACTTCGGGCTTGGTGACAGTGCCATCTGTGGCTACGGTGACGAGCGTTACGCGCTGTCTGTTGCTGTCATCCTTCGGACCGTCCTTGTAATAATTGTTGACAATGTTGATCTGTCCGCCGCCAGGACCGCCGTAGCAGGTGCTCTGCGCATTGTACATGAGGCAGTTGCGGAAATCCACATTCTCCGCCTCGAAGCAGTTGCTCCATTTGTATTTGTCGTAATCGTAGTTGGAAGTATATCCGTTCCACATGTATCTCGCACCGTTGAATCTCGGACCGCGGTTTGACAGATGCGCCACGAGATTATGGTGGAAGCTGGCAAGCTTGCCACCCCAGATGCCTCCATAGCCGTGTCCGCCCTTGCCGTGTCCTGCATTGGTCAGCGCTTCGGCGACGGTGCACCATTGCATCGTGAAATTATTGTTGTCGTAGAAGGAAGCCACCTCGTCGATGCTCCATGAGAAAGAGCAGTGGTCGAAGATGATGCCGGTCTTGTTTTTCTGAGTGGAAGCGTCCGCACCGTCGTTGACATTACGCTCCTGTCCGCGTCGGAAGCGTATGAACCGGATGATGTTGTTGTTGCCCGGGCTGACGGTATAGTAGCGCAGTGTGATGCCCGGAGCAGGCGCTGTCTGTCCGAGAAGGGTGGTGTTGTCACCGATGGAGAGGTCGGAATTGAGGGCAATCACTCCGGCAACGTCGAAGACAATGATCTTCTTGCTGTTGCCTTTCACTGCCGCACGCAGAGAGCCCGTGCCGCTGTCATTGAGATTTGTCACATGGATGATGTTGCCTCCCCGTCCGCCTGTGACGTAGCGTCCGTGGCCTTCAGCTCCCGGAAATGCCGGAGCCTTGCCACTCTGTCCCATAGCCGGAATGACGGCAATGATGAGCACGGCAAGAATAGAGGCCAGTCTTGTCAGATTTGTCATTGATAAATAGTAATTAGTTGAGTTGTTGGTGCAAAGGTAATGCTTTTTCATCTAATGACAAAATTCCGACAATTAAAAGATGTAATTACCCCGTTTCCTTTCCTCCCGCTTGCCCCATTTGGCGTTTGGCTTGTCCGTTATGGCGAGTGATTGTAACAAATCCAAACATGAAACCGCTGGTTTCTGTAACAAATCCAAACCAATCCACCGTGCCGTCCGCAGCACCGTGCGATGAAAGCAGCGTCATGAGGTAACAGAAAAAGGACTGACTGCCAGAGCGAAAGCCCGGACAGCCAGTCCATATATCTGTCCCCTTGCATCCTGAAAGAGAGGAAATGGGGGAGTGGGTGCAATGTAAAAGCGAAGTGATTACTTCATGATCTTCACGCGCTTGCCGTTAGAGTAAGTCACGATGTTGATGCCCTTCTGGAGAGAATTGACCTTGGCACCGTTTACAGTCACGATGCTTACAATCTGTGCTTCAGCCTCTGCGCCGTTGATGCCGGTGGCAGTGCCGTTGGTATTCTCGCTCTGTGTGGTGTCAGAAGGAGGAGTTACCATGCCGTGCTCAGGACGTGTAGCTGACTCGATGCCGCCTTCCGGAGCCTTGTCAGGGTCGTATGTGGTGCCATCGACCTTGATGATGCCGTCATCCTTTGCATCGTCCTTGCTTTCTTCTACAGCAGCCTTGCGCTTGATGACGAATTCTATGATGAACAGGTTTGTCTGTGTAGCGTTGCGTGTAAGGTGGATGGTCTTCTGACCTACAGCCTTTTCTGGTATCACATACTTGTTTGTAGTAGGCTGTTCATTCATGCCGATGTTGCCATAGACAGACTCGTCTGCTACCTGTGTATCGCCATAAATGAAGCAGATGGTAGCTTTCTTGTCGGCATTCTTGTTGCGATAACCGGTGATGATGATGGAATCGCCTGCCTCAAGCGCTTTGTCGAGAGCTATTTCCACGTAGCTTGCCTTGTCCTTGGTGTCAGGTTCCTTGCCATATTCATTTTTGCTGCCGTTGAGACAGATGGTGTAGAAATTGCCATTCTTGTAGTTTACACGGTCGTCAGCGCCTTCCATTGCATTCTTGTAAGTCACTGTGCCACCGGTTACCTGCGGTGTGCCTTCAGGAGAAGCCCATGAGAATACGGTGTTGTACTTTGAGCCTGTGGTGTCAGCCCAAGCGGAGAGTGCGCATACAATGCCCACGAAAGAGAGTAAAATTTTCTTCATTGTAATTCAGTAGTTTTGTTGTTAGTAAGTGAAATATCAATAGTCTATTATGTGTCTGTAAGACAATGTAATGCTTTGTCCTGTCATTTCTGCCTACAAAGTTAGGCAAATCTATTAACATGAGCAAATTATTTCCGCTTTTTCTTCGTCCTTCCCCCGTTTTTTCATGAATAATTCAGATAAAGAGTGGAATGGCATATATGTGGATGAAACGGAAAACGACCGGCTGTCCTGGCAGACAACCGGTCGGAATCATGTCGTTTTTACCTTGACATCCTTTTGGATATGTCAATCTTTACTTGAGCACTTTCACGCGCTTGCCGTTGGAGTAAGTCACGATGTTGATGCCCTTCTGGAGGGTGTTGACCATAGCACCGTTTACAGTGACGATGCTTACAATCTGTGCTTCAGCCTCTGCGCCGTTGATACCGGTGGCAGTGCCGTTGGTATTATCGTTCTGAGTGGTGTCAGAAGGAGGAGTTGCCATGCCGTGCTCAGGACGTGTAGCAGACTCGATGCCGCCCTCTGGAGCCTTGTCAGGGTCGTAAGTAGGACCGTCGCCTGGGATGAATTCATCACCGTCGCTTTCCACTACGTTGCCGGTCTTCTCGATATAGAGATAGTCGAGAGCAGCGTTGTCACCAGAACCTTCAGCAAGATACTTCAATGTCTTTGTCTCGGAAAGCACGATTTCGTCAGAGCATACCTCGGAAAGGTTTACTGCAGAGCAGGTGAAACCGATTACCTTGTCACCGATGCCGAGATTGATTACCTTGTCAGCAAATGCACTTGCAGATGTGAAACAGCCCACGTGAATCTTGTATTTGCCGGCAGGAAGCCTTGTAATAGCCACATCCTCAGAGGTCTTGACAGCGCCAGCCTTGGAAGCGCGGACTGCAACATTACCATAAGTTACAGGAGTAGTTCCGCTGATATCCTCTCCTTCTGTATAAAATACCACTTTGCTTACGGACTCCTTGTTGTAAGCAATCACTACACTCTTGTTGTCCTCGTCCATGGTGATTTCCTTACGATATTCCTTGTTTGTAGGACCGGCCTGGTACAATACGGAATCAGCCTGGCTCAAAGCATAGCGAGGATAGCCCACAGTCGGATTCTCACCCTCGAAAGAAGAGCCGGAAGCTACGGTTAGACCATTGTCGGTCACGATGGAATAGTTGAAGGCAGAAGCCTCACGGAAATTTACTGTAACCACGCTTGAACCGTCTGCAGCGACTGTTACCTCGTCAGCATTGTCACTTACATAGATGTATTTCTTTGAACCTGCGATGAAATCAGCCTTGTCCGCGTCGGAAATGACAGTGGCAGCATTCTTGGTTCCTGTCTCAACTCGGCTTGCCTTCACCTCTTCACCGCCGCACATGTATTTGATTGTGAAATTAGCAGAAGCGTCAGCATCTACATATTCCAGTTCGAGAGATACCTTGGACAGCTGCTGCTCGCGTCCTGTATAGGTGTAGAAAGCGTATGCTATTACAGTGTCTGCAGCATTTTTGAGAGCATCTGTGACATCCATTGTCGCAGCCTTCTCGCTGTTGTTGAAGTTGCCGGCATCAACATAAGAAGTGGCTCCCAATGTAGTGGAATTGTTGCCGTTGTTCCATGTAATCTTTGCAGGGTCCCAGTCTGCCTTGATAGGCGCCACGTAGATATTGGAGTTTTTGCCGCTTACAGTGCACTTTGAAGTGAATTTCAGGGTGGCTTTTGTAAGGTTCTTGCCTATCAATGCTGTAAAAGCATCGAATTTGACGAGTGCAATGTAAGAACCTCCATAATTAGACAGTTGGTTAGAGAATGCACCGTTACTGATCTTTGATTGATTGATTGTCCAGGAAGTAGCGGTTGCATCATAGTGCGTAGCATCTGCTTCGCCTGCATGAATCTTCGCCACAGTAGGATTTACCACTACGGAATCTGCGAATGCCGTTGTAGAACAGAATGCCAACGCCACTGCAAAAAGAGTAAAAATCTTTTTCATGTTTTTTTTGTTTAGTAGTTATTGTAATCGTGTTAATAGCAGTATAGGGGAAACATAAGGTAATGATTACGTTCCGAATGCAAAAGTAAGAAAAAATAGTCTAACTTGAAAACTTTTCAGGAAAAAAATACATTTTACTGCTCAAAATGAGGAGAAAAGGTGGTTTCTGCTAAAATAAGTCGCATTTTATTTTGCACATTTAGGATATTTTCTTAACTTTGCAGACAAATTATGTACTGTAACCATCTGACGATGAATGCGCGAAAACAATGAATTTACCTACATTACAGTATATGATGGCATGGAAATAAAACTAAAGTATTATAACCAAAAATTGTACAATTATGAAATTTAAGAAAATGCTTCTCGCAGCAATGGCCGCTATCATGGCCGTTTCTGCTAATGCACAGGAGGCACAGGACAAGGTTGAGTACAACTACAACAGCCATTGGTTCCTCCAGTTGCAGGCTGGTGCACAGCACACACTCGGTGAGGCTAAGTTCTTCGACCTCGTTTCTCCTAATGCCCAGATTGCTCTCGGCTATCAGTTCAACCCTGTTTGGGCTGTTCGTCTCGGCGTTAACGCATGGCAGAGCAAGGGCGGATGGAAGGAAGGTTCTGTTGAAGCAGTAGGTCTTCCTCACAAGACTTTCTCTTACAACTATTTCGCTCCTGCTGTTGACGTCAAGTTCAACATCATCAACGCTATCGCAGGTTGGAACCCAGAGCGCGTATTCACTATGAACCTCATCGCTGGTGGTGGCGTTAACATCGCAAGCGGTCTCGGTGATGACGCTAAGGATATCCACAATGCTAAGCCTCTCGTGATGAGCCACTACTATGACGACACAAAGGTTCGCCCTGTAGGACGCTTCGGTCTCGACTTCGACTTCCAGGTTTCAAAGCGCGTTAGCCTCAATCTTGAGTGCATGGCCAACATTCTTTCTGACCACTACAACGGTAAGCACGCTGACAATGCTGACTGGTACTTCAACGCTCTCGCTGGCGTGAAGATCGCTCTCGGTGACACTTACACCAAGACTGTCATCCCTGCTCCAGAACCTGCTCCAGCTCCAGCTCCTGCAGTTGTTGAGAAGCCAGCTCCTGCTCCTGTAGTTGTAGAAGAGAAGATCGAGCCTTATCGCTGCGACATCTTCTTCAAGATCAACAAGTTTATCCCTGTTGAGTCTGAGCTCGCTAAGCTCGACGGTCTCTCAGAGTACCTCAACAAGTATCCAAAGGCTAAGGTTGACATCTGCGGTTACGCTGACAAGGGCACCGGTACTGCTAAGTACAACGCTATGATCGCTGAGAAGCGTGCCAACAAGATCGCTTCTATCCTTGAGGAGAAGTACAACATCCCAAGCAGCCGCATCTCTATCAGCTCTAAGGGTGACACTGTTCAGCCATTCGCTGAGAACAATCAGAACCGCGTTACCATCTGTATCGCTGAGTAATAACCATCAGTTGTCAGCTTGACAGCGATGATTTGAAATAACAAGGAAAGTGGAAAACCCTATGAGCGTTTTCCACTTTCTTTCGTTTTTGCCCAGCACTGTTTCTGTTTTTCTCCAGCACCACTTCCTTTTTCTCACAGTCCCCTTTTCGTTTTTCCGAAGCTCTGATTTCTTATCTCCGAAGTCCCATCCACGTATTTATCAAGCCCTACTTCTACTATCCTATGAAGAAGATACTCTACACCTTATTTATATATATAGCATTCACCGCATCCGCTATGGCGCAGAACGTCACTATTGAGACCGCAAGGCATAAGGCTGATGACGTGTTGCGGAAGCACTTCCATCAATCTGCCAAGGCAAAAGCGTTGGCAAAAGGTGGAGATGCTGTCGCACCATTGCCGTTGGCGTGCCGCAAAGACTCGGACGGAGTGACGTCATACTATATATTCAACGTGCCTGAAGGCGGCTTTATAATCATCGGCGGCAATGAGGTGGCGCGCGAAGTGCTGGCTTATTCCACGCAGGGAGCGTTCCGTCCTGACTGTATTCCGCAAGGCTTGGATGACCTTCTGCAATGCTATTCCAGTGCTATCACGGCGGCTGCAGAGGCAGAAAGCAATGTATCCGCTACGATGGAGAATGGGGAAAGCATGGTGAGCATAGCCCCGATGATGAAGACAAAGTGGGGACAAGGGGTGCCTTACAATGTCTTGTTGCCCGATGCAAGGCTCTATACGGGCTGCAATGCCACGGCTTTGGCACAGATAATGCGCTTTCATGAGTATGCGAAAGGGCAGGGTTCAAACAGTTACAGCATAGACATCACCGGACTCGGAAAGCGTTCTTTCAGCGTAAACTTCGGTTCGGCGAGCTATGATTTCGCCTTGATGCGCGATGAATACAAGGCAGGAGAATACTCGCAGGATGAGGCTGAGGCTGTTTCCAAATTGATTTACCACGCTGGAGTGGCGATGAACATGGACTATGGCATGACTGTCTCCAATTCATCTGTCACCAAACCTGCCCTTGCTGCGGTGCGATATTTCGGTTATGACAAGGCTGTAAGCGTGGAAAACCGTGCCTGCTACAAGGATAATGACTGGGAGAGGATGATCTATGCGGAACTGGAAGCTGGTCGTCCGGTGCTTTACAGTGGCAAATCGAATGGTGAGGGCCATGCTTTCGTGGTGCATGGATATGATGCAGATGTGCGTTGCTTCGCGATAAATTGGGGCTGGGACGGCTATGCAGACGGCTATTTTGCCCTTTCCGGCACTGATGCGCTGAGGATAGAGAGCGAAGGTGGACGTGCTTTCAGCGACAGCCAGCTCGCTATTGTCGGACTGAAAAAGGACGAAGGAGGTGAGGAAAGTCTGCATATCAGCGCATCAGGCACATACTATTGCAACAGCACAATGTCGCCATCGCAAGGTCATAACGCTTATTATACGATAGACAGAGAGGGCGGCAAGGAAAAGACTGTGTATGTGATGGTGCCGTTCTATAATCTCAGTGCCAGCTATGACAGGTTCTCTTACGGACTTATGTATGAGGAAAAGAATACTGGAGAGCGCATATACAAGAACATAGGACGCTGTGACCTTATGCCGGGAAGCAGTTTCAATTCTCCCAAATCGCTCTGCATCGACACCAGAAGGGACTTGAATTACAATGGTGTTTACCGTGTGGTGCCTGTCTGTCGTCCGGTAAACAGATACAGTGACAAGGACTGGATGCCGGTGGATATGCCCGCATCGCAGGTCTATACCACCATAACAATAAAGAATGGAGAAGACAATCCCACCGGAATATCTTCTCCATCCATGTCGTCGCAGCCGTCTTCCTCCATGTCATCACAGTCCAGTCACGATGCTGTCTCCATCTTTTCTCCCGATGGAAGGCGGCTCAAAGCCCTGCAGAAGGGTCTTAACATCCTCGTTTTTCCTGATGGACGGAGGTGTGTGAAGATGATGAAATAGAGTGTTGGGGTCTGGTTGTTTTGTTGGTAACCAACGGTAAAAGCCGTTGGCACAGTGGCGGTCAATAGAGGCAAGCCACCATACAACAAGACAACAAGACCACTAAACCACAGACTATTAACAAAACAACAAGCCACCAAGGCCACAAAACGACAGACTATTTCAGCAGTCTCCGGCTCATATAGCGCACCGGATACCAGACTGCAATCCATCCTACGGCTATGACGGTGAAGAAAACGATGGCTACATCACCGTAGTGGACGCTGACAGGATAGGCATCGACGATGAAATTACCGCTGCTGCCGCCAAGGCTTACTATGCCGAACTGCTGCTGGATCCAGCACAGAAGCAGCCCTATCAGCACGCCGGCGACGGCTCCGATGAATGCTATCATCCTGCCTTCAAACATGAATATGTCGGAAATCTGCCGGTCCGTGGCTCCCAGACAGCGTAGCGTCTCCACGTCATTGCTCTTGTCGATGATAAGCATCGAGAGGCTGCCGATGATGTTGAAGCAAGCCACCACGAGGATAAACGTGAGGAATATGTAGGCCATGAACTTCTCTATCTGCATGACTGAGAAGGTATCAGCCTGCTGTTCGAAGCGGTCGAGCACCTTGAATTTGTCTCCAGCCACGTCGCGCATCCGCTCTTTCACTGCATTCAGGTCGGTTCCGGGCTTGAGTCGTATCTCCAGACTGGTCAGTTCGCCGTCGCATCCGAAGAGATTGCGGGCAAAATGATTGGATGTGAGGATGTAGTTCTTGTCGTATTTCGACTGGTTGACGCAGAACACGACGCCCGGAGAGAGCAGCGAGTCGGTCACAAAGCCATCCATCGGATTGCTCAGGTCGAGCTGTCCTTCACGCCGCGGAGCGTATATGTTGAGGTACCCGTCCCAGCTTGCGCCTATGCCGAGGGTCTGCGTGAGGCGTATTCCTATCACTCCATATTGCAGGTCAGCGGCTGACAGTTCGAAGGAACCGGAGCCGAAGAGTATGTCATTGATATGTGTGAGCTGTGAGAAATTGTCATCCACGCCCTTTATCACCACCATCGCCTGATGGTCTCCATAGACGGCAAGTGCCTGGTCCTCGATGCTTTCCGTAGCCACAGCCACCTCCGGCATCTGCTTTATCTTCACGAGTGCAGGGTCGTCAGCGGGTGCATACTTCCCGTTAGCCGGCACTACGGCTATCTGCGGGTCAAACTGCGTGAAGAATCCTGCCACCATATCGTGGAATCCATTGAACACGCTGAGCACCACCACCAGAGCCATCGTTGCCACCATGACACCGACTATGGAGATGAAAGATATGATATTGATCACGTTAGTGCTCTTCTTGGAGAAAAGATAACGGCGGGCGAAAAGGAAACCTATGTTCATTTTTGCTAAAAATAAGACCCCCTCATGTTCCCTCACGGGGGAATATGAGGGGTCTTTTGTTTCTTGATTGGATTTTGTTACTGCTTCAGCAGTCCGTCGATTCTCTCCAGATAGTCCAGGGAATCATCGAGGAAGAAGCGGAGCTCAGGGATGATGCGCAGCTGGTTGCGTACGCGGGTGCCGAGCTCATAGCGTACTGACTTCTCGTTGCCCTTGATGTTTTCCAGTATCTCCTCGCCCTTTTCTGAAGGAAAGACACTCAGATAGGCGGTGCAGATGCTGAGGTCTGGGGAAATCTTCACACGGGTCACACTGACCAGCACTCCGCGCATCATGCGGGTCTGGCTCTGGAAAATATCTGCCAATTCCTTCTGGAGGAGGCGTGATATGCGGGCTTGTCTTGTTTCTTGCATATATTACATTTTAATCGTTACGGCTACAAAATTACAAAGAAAATACCAACAATCCCAATTTTCTCCATTATTTTCTCTTAATTTGCTTTGGTAAAAAGAAAAAATGTCATTACTTTTGCAGACAAATAACTAAAATACCGAATCATCGGCATCAACCATCCAGAAACACAATGATTAACAACCAACTGCTTCACCCTGAGAGTATAGTCATCATCGGCGGGAGGATGCGGTCTTCCATTTCCGCGCCTTCATGCGTCTCTTCTCCGAATCCGGCAGAGATGATGATGAAGGCCTTTACGCCTTTCTCGCTGGCAAGGTATTCCACATAGTCGGGGCAATACTTGGCGGCCACGACGAGGATGGCAAGGTCAGTGTTCATCCTTGAGTCGGCAGTGAGCAAAGGTCTGCCGTTCAATTCCGTATGGAGCGTAGGCAATGCCAAGCAGATAAACGTGGAAGAGGTGCTGCAGCACATGGACGAGACATTCGATCCAGCCCGTGATTCCCACATCAAACTGCTCTACATCGAGAATATCTCCGACCCTGACAAACTCCTTTTCCATGCCAGTTCGCTCATCCGCAAGGGATGCCGCATAGCAGCCATCAAGTCTGGCAGTTCAGAGAGCGGCTCAAGAGCGGCGAGCAGCCATACCGGAGCCATCGCAAGCAGCGACTCGGCAGTGGAAGCCCTGCTCAGAAAAGCAGGCATAGTGCGCTGCTTCTCCCGTGAGGAACTCACCACCGTGGGCTGCATCTTCACCCTGCCGGAGTTCTCGGGAAAGAACTTTGCCATCGTGACCCATGCCGGTGGACCGGGCGTAATGCTCACCGACGCATTGGCAAAGGGCGGACTGCAGGTGCCTAAGCTCGAAGGACCGATGGTGGAGGAACTGAAATCCCAGCTCTTCCCTGGCGCTGCCGTCTCCAATCCTATCGACATCCTTGCCACCGGCACGCCGGAGCATCTCGGCATTGCCATAGACTACTGCGAGAACAAATTCGACGACATCGACGCGATATTCGTCATATTCGGCAGTCCGGGCCTCGTGCAGCTCTACGAAGCATACGACGTGCTCCACAAGAAGATACAGGAATGCAGGAAGCCGATATTCCCTATCCTGCCGAGCATGAACACTGCCGGACCGGAAGTGGCGGAGTTCCTTGCCAAGGGACACGTCAATTTCGCTGACGAAGTGACCGTGGCAAACTGTCTCGTGCGCGTCATGAACACCCCAAGTCCGGCGCCTTCCGAGCTGGAACTCTATGGAGTCGATGTGATAAAGATACGCGACATCATCGGTGGAATAAAGGAGTCAGGCTATCTCCCGCCGCATCTCGTGCGTGAGATATTCTCCTGCGCCGGCATACCTATGGTGCCTGAAAGCGTGTCAGCAGACAAGGCAGACCTGCTTGCCTTCGCCGAAAAGGTGGGATATCCAGTAGTGGCAAAGGTGGTAGGACCGGTACACAAGAGCGATGTGGGCGGAGTATCGCTCAATATCCGCACCAAGGAGCACCTCGACATGGAGATCGACCGCCTGATGCAGATTCCTGATGCCACGGCAGTCATGGTGCAGAAGATGATAAAGGGCACCGAACTCTTCATCGGAGCGAAGTATGAGCCGCGCTTCGGCCACATCGTGCTGTGCGGTCTCGGTGGCATATTCGTAGAAGTGCTCAAGGACGTGTCCAGCGGACTTGCCCCTCTCTCCGTCTCCGAAGCCGAGTCCATGATCCACAGTCTGCGAGGATATAAGATAATAAAAGGTACGCGCGGACAGAAAGGCATAAATGAGCACAAGTACATGGAGATCATCGTGCGCCTCTCCACCATCCTCCGCTTCGCCACGGAGATAAAGGAGATGGACATCAATCCGCTCCTTGCCGATGCCGACAACGTCGTGGCAGTGGATGCCCGCATCCGGCTGGAGAAGTGATGGGCGTGGTTTTGTGGTCTGGTTGTCTTGTGGTTTTGTTGCATTGTTGTATGCAGCTATCACTTGACCGCCGAACTTACAATCCGTAACTTTTCCGCCCGTTTTACTTAAAGAAAATATCGGGATGCGCTGAAAAAGCCCCCTCTGTGCAATAGCATAGATATTACCCTCCAAAAGCATAGATATTGCATCGCAAAAGCATAGCTTTTACCCCGCAATATCTATGCTTTCAT
>OQVL01001803.1_pt1 | contig 12991 bp, 9 predicted proteins | sample 1691501 | NCBI WGS metagenome assembly OQVL01 (sample SAMN03418253, study PRJEB22391) | human gut metagenome | biome: human-gut; feature: organic feature; material: feces | host: Homo sapiens | place: Tanzania | collected 2013-01
TCATTGCACGCCTTACCCGAAGGTGGTCGAGGGCGCGGCTGAGGCGCTCAAGGCGAACGGCGGCTGCGGCGTGCCGACCATCAAGCCGTGGGATATGGACACGATCCGCGAAAAATTCGCGCTCGTGCAGGAATCCGAGCCCTTCGCCATCGCGATGGACATCGACGCGGCGGGCCTACCGTTTTTGCAGGGCTTGACGCCGCCGGCCGGCAGCAAGAGCGTCGAGGAGTTAAAGCAGATCGTCTCCTGGGCGCAGCGTCCGTTCATTCTGAAGGGCATCATGACCGCCAAAGGCGCGGAGAAGGCCGTGAAGGCCGGTGCCAAGGCCATCATCGTGTCCAACCACGGCGGCCGTGTGCTGGATCAGTGCCCCGCCACGGCGGAGGTGCTGCCGGAGATCGTGGAGGCGGTCAAGGGCCAGACGAAAATTTTCATCGACGGTGGTATCCGGTTCGGTATCGACGTGTTCAAGGCACTGGCTATGGGTGCGGACGCCTGCCTCATCTGCCGCCCGGTGCTGATCTCCTACTACGGCGGCGGCCAAGAGGGCATCGAGTGCTACTTGGACAAGATCCGTGAGGAGTTGGTGGATGCCATGTATATGTTTGATGCAGCTCTGCGAAACACGAGGATCGAAATGTCTCCCGCAGAGCGGCGGCAGTTCTATGAGAAGCACATCAGGCACATGACGCTGACCATCGACGAGAACGGAAACGTCAGCATTGAACTGAAACGCGGATAGCCTTGGTTTCTATTCCGGGAGGAATGTGGATGGACAACAGATTCTATTTTGGATTCAATACATCGGAGGAACGGAAAAAGCGCAGAAAAGCAGAGCTGTACTCCATGAGTGAGCAAGTCAGCACCTTCTTTTGGGATGAAGCCCCGCAGCATGGATTGGAAATGCGTGAAGGGCAGCAGGATATGTCCTTTGAGATTGTGGACGCCCTCATAAATGATCAGCACTTTGCGATTGAAGCTGGCGTGGGCATTGGCAAGTCCTTTGGCTATCTTGTGCCGGTGCTGCTGTACAGCAAACGCATGAACAAGCCGGTTATCATTGCAACCTCGACCATTGCACTTCAAGAACAGCTCTGGCGTGATGTCCACGCGGTAATGCCCCTTCTTGGGCTGAACAGAGATGTCATCCTCGCAAAAGGACAGACCCATTATCTTTGCAACAAACGCGCAGATGAATATATGTGTGATCCGAAAGCAGACCCACCGGACGCGCTCAAAGAAGGAATCCAGCAGGGGTATGAGGAACGCAAGGATTTCCCGGAGGTTTTGCCGCAAGGCGTCTGGGACAAGGTAAACGTGCAGCGCTTCAGCATGAAGAATTGCGGCTCCTGTGAAAAGAAATGCAAGTATTACAAAGTCCGCGCAGCGTTAAAGCTCACAGATGGTGTTGTTCTGTGCAATCAGGACTTTCTCACCCAGCATCTCATGAAGCTCCGGCGCGGTCAAGACGGGCTGATTAACGCCGCCGCTGATCTGCTTGTCGTGGACGAAGCGCACAACTTGGATGATAAAGTGCGTAGTGCCACAACGGAACGTTTCGGACAGGGTATGCTCTTTGGGATGATCAAGAGCGCATTCTATGAGCTGCGATCCTCCGATCAAAGCAGTGTGTCCAGAGAAAAGCGAGAGGCAGAAAGCGCAATCATCGCCTTCTATAACTGCCTGAAAGCACAAGTCCAAAAGCAGATCAACGATGCAGAGCAGGATATGCGCTATGCTGACCGCTTTTTCTTCGACAACAATGGCAGTGCGATTGAACTGCTTACCGAGATGAACGCCGCCATACACAACCTTTCGTCCAGCATTCAGATTTATTCCAGCATGGATTTCAGAAACAACCGTTCCTTTGCTGCCTCTGATGATCTGGATGCCGTCAGCGAGTCCCTTTCAGAGATTCTTGACCAGATAGACGATATGCTGATCTGGATTGAGCAGCACGGCAGCAACACGGAACTCGTCTATTGCCCTAAAAACACAAAAGAAATTGTGAGCCGCCTATACTTCAATGGTGATGAAAGAACCATCTTGACCTCTGCCACGCTGACGAACGCCACGAGCGGGTCTCTGGAAGAACAGTATTCTTACTTTATCAGCAATACCGGCTTTCCCGCTGGTGACCGCGGCTGCTTATCCTGAACGAGTTTTTCAGGCTGTTGATGATGGAGTTTTCATATCTCGCCAGCAGCGGATACACATACAGCAGGGAAAATGCAAAGATATATGCCGCCACGATGCCGATTATCAGGAAGATAAGTGCGCCGCTGTGACCCATATCCGCTTCTGCGCCGTATATCTGAAAGTCAAGATACACTGCCCACACGCATATGAGGGTAATGAACGTCATCGGTATGCCCTGCTTGATATTCGCTTTGAACGCTTTGAGGAAGTCCTTTGCTGTGTGACCCTCGGTATCCTCTGCCATATGGAGCGTTACGGAGCACGCCGCAATGGTGGAAGCGCCTATGGTCACTATGGGCAGGCTGAACACCAGCCACATCACGTTAAGGACGAAAACGTCCGTAAGTCGTGTCATGAACTTGTACAGCTTGCTGTCGGGACTGAAAAATCCTGCCATTGAAATTCTCCTTGAAACTTTTGTTGTAATAATACCATAATGCGGGGCGCAGGATATCTGCGCTCCGCATCACTTAATACTTGATTCTGTAAATGATCATCTAACTGCGTCTTCAAGACCGCATCTGATAGATGCTTCGTTCTCGCACCATGCAAGGCACTCACCGTTGGGGTCGTACTCCTTGCACTTCTGAGTCATCTCGGCAACGATCTTGTCATACTCAGCGTCGTCCTTAGCGTAAACAGCCTGCCATGAGTAGTTTACGATGCACTTAGCTACCTGCTCCCAGATGATCTTGAGCTCATCGCTCTTGCTGGACTCGGTGTAGGAAGTTGCAAGGGCAACCTTGTGGTTGATGCTGTCCATGTATTCCTGAGCATTGTACTTGCCTGTGAAGTCTCTCCAATCCTGGAGAATGCCGTACTTGGCATCGGTACGTCTGCTCTTCCAGTTCTCGCAGTTGTAGGTCTCGCCGTTGGAGTCAGGGTTGGAAGCGTCCTTTGACCAGGTGGTGTTGTTAGCCTGGAATGTGCCGTCGTTGAAGCTTCCGCCGCCCCATTCTTCGGGCATCATAGTACCCTTTCTGTCCTTGTAAGCAGCTTCGCCAAGCTCGGTGAAGCAGGTATTGCCCTCATCGTCATAGTACCAGCAGAGATCCTTGGGGCCCCACCAGTAGGTCATATAGCCCTCGGGAGTGCAGAGGTAGTTGATGATAGCCATGCAAAGCTCGGGATACTCGGTGTTAGCGCCGATAGTCCAGATTCTGTTGCCGCCCAGTACGTTCATGCCGTAGCAGAGAGGAGTTGCATCAGCGGGAACTACGGGGTACATAGCGGAATCGGACTGGAGGTGCTCTTCGATGTTGTAAAGAGCGGAGCCTGCGTAGTCGAAGATAGAGTAGAATACGCCGCCTGCCTGAACCTTTTCGCTCATCTCGTTATAGGTCTGGGTCATGGAGTTGGGGTCGATAAGACCAGCCTGATAAAGCTTGTTGAAGAACTTGAGGGCGGTGAGGTAAGGGCCGTTCTCCTCGAGAGCGTCATGATATGTGCCGTTCTCAACATCGTAAAGACCGAATCCCATTTCGTCATAGCCCCAGTAGCAGGTAGCAAATGCCTTGATGTACATTACCATGTTGCCGTCCCAGTCGGGCCAGAGGGACATTGCATATGTCTCGTTGCCGTTCTCGTCCTTGGGGCAGATCTCCTTCATGCTTACGAACAGGTTGTAGAGATCGTCCATATTGTTAAGCTCGGGATAGCCCAGCTGCTTGTAGAGATCCCAGCGGAGGTCCATGGTGTAGAAGAATGCTTCATGATCCTCGGGAGAGGTTGCAACGTTGTGGCCGAAGCCGAAGAGCTTGTTGCCTGCGCCGAAGGAATCGTTGAACTGCATATTGTTTTCGAGAGCGTAGGGCATATTCTCCTTGATGTAGGAGCCGTAGTCGGTGAGGATATCGTCCTCGTTCCAGTCGAAGAGGAGGCCGCCCTTTGCAGCTCTCTGGTAGCTATCGCCGTTGGAACCGAAGATAACGATGTCGCCCAGATTGCCTGATTCCATTCTGGTATCGAACATACCGTCGGACTCGGGGATAATGGTCATCTCAACATTGAATTCACGCTTCATTACCTCGGCAAACCAGCCTGTGAGCTTGCCTGAGTAGTTTGCCAGCTGGCTGTAAACGGTGAGCTGGATAGTCTCATCGCCGTACAGGTCGGAGAGGCTGTTTCCGCCCTCGGAGCTGTCAGCGGAGGTATCTGCGCTGTCGTCGGAGCTGTCTGCTGCATCGGCATCGGTATCGGCGCCGTCGGCAGCTGCTGATGTTGCATCGGGCATTTCGGGTGTGGCTGCACCGCCGCAGGCTGTAAGTGAGCCTGCCATTGCAAGAGCGAGAACTCCTGCCAGGAATTTTTTCATCTTCATTTTTGGAGATCGATCCTTTCTGGTTAAAATTTTTTTGTTGAAGCTGATTATGTTTGCTGTTAACCCTTTACCGCTCCAAGCATAAGACCCTTTTCAAAGTATCTCTGCATGAACGGATATACGCACAGGATAGGTATTATCGTTACCATTGAAATGGTGTACTGGAGTATCTTCGTGTTAAAGGAGCTTGCCAGCGCCGATGCGTCAGAGCTGCTGGTACCCGATGCGACCATCGCACCGAGGTTGGAGCTCTGGTTCAGGTAGATATACAATCTGTGCTGGAGGGTGTAGAGTGCGGGAGAGTTTGCGTTGAGGATAAGCGAATCCTGGAAAGAGTTCCAGTGGCCAACTGCGCCGAATATGGCGATAGTTGCAAGTATAGGCTTGCTAAGCGGCCAGATTATCTTCCGATAGATCGTCCAGTAGCTTGCGCCGTCCATAAATGCGCTTTCCTCGATCTCTGCGGGTATGGACTCGATGTAGGTCTTTACAAGAATGATGTTGTAGGGCGAAACGATACCGGGGATTATGTAAGCCGCAAAGGTATCGGTAAGACCCAGCATGGACATATTCAGGTACCAGGGGATAAGACCTGCATTAAAGTACATTGTTACAACAAGGAAGCGGTACCAGAACTGCCTGTGCCACATTTCCTTTTTGGTAACAAGGTAGCCTGCCAGTGAGGATACGAATACCATCAGCGCAGTACCGATAACGGTTCTGAGAACTGTTACCAAAACTGATTTCCACAGGTCGCCTACAGCGCCCATGGAGATGTAGTTCTGAATGGTAAGCTCCTTGGGGATAAGGGTTATGGCACCTCTGGTTACAAGCTCGGGATTGGAAATGGTGTTGATGAAAATGTAGTAAAAGGGGAATATGCAGCTCAGTGTGAAAAGTCCGAAGAACAGATAGTTCAGAATGTTGAATATGATGTCGCCTGCGGTGAGCTTGATGTGAGAATGCTCGCCCACCTCACGGATATCCTTGCTGTCATTGGGGGAGCTGCTGTTAACAGCGGTATTTTCTGCCATGACTTTCCCTCCTTTACACAATGCTCTCGCCACGGATAAGCTTTGAAACTCCGTTTGCGGCGAAGAGAAGAATTACGCTGACGATGGACTTGACCATACCGATAACTGTTGACAGAGGGATAAGTCCCTTGCCGATACCAAGGTTATAAACGTAAAGGTCAAGCACCTGGATCTTTTCCCAGTTCATTGCGTTGGAGAATACCATGTACTGCTCCATGCCGTTTGAAAGGATATTTGCGATGGACATAAGCAGGAGAACGCAGAAAGTGGGGATAAGCTCGGGGATAGTTATGTACCACATCTTTGCAAAGCGGCCTGCACCGTCAACGGTGGCAGCCTCGTAAAGTCCCTGGTCGATGCCCGAAATGGCTGCGATGTAGATGATCGCACTCCAGCCGGTGCCCTTCCAGATGCCCCATGCAAGCATTTTCAGCCACATATGGCCGGAGGACATAAGGTAGTTTGTGGTAACAAGCTGATCGGAGCCTGAAACGCTGTTTATCATTGTGTTGATAAAGCCGTCGGTGGAGAAGATAGCCAGTGCGATAGCGTACACGATTACCCAGCTGATGAAGTTGGGTATGGTGGTAAAGGTCTGAACAAGTCTTCTGAAACGGTTGTTCTTTATCTCGGAAAGGAACACAGCGAATACCATAGGCACCCAGCTGGTGGCAATTCCGAGGCCGCTCATTGCAAGAGTGTTCTTGAGAACGTTCACGATATCGTTTCTTGTGGCGCTGTTCTGGAAAAGTGAGGTGAACCACTTGAAGCCCACGAACTTATCCATGGTAAGATCTTCACCTGCATTGTAGTTGAAGAATGCGTATCTCCAGCCGTAAAGAGGGAGGTAGCTGAATACGAATGCCAGTGCGATGATGGGAAGCATCATAAGGAAAAGCCTGAACTTAGGCTCCATATCATAGTGCTCGCCCTTTTCCGCAGCGGGAACAAGGAACAGGTTCACTGCAGAGCATACGATAAGTGCGATTCCCAGGCCCATGAAGATGTAGTTATTGTAGGGGAACATGGGCAGCACTCTGTCAAGCTTGTTGGCACTTATTGCCTGATCGGCTATCTGATTGTAGAGATTCTTGAACTGGAAAACAGCTCCAAGCTCCAGGATACCTGCCGCAATGGTGACAAATGCGCCTGTTCTCTTGAGCTTTCTGTTTCCGAGGGACATACAGCCGCCTGCTGCCGCAAGCACCGCAGCCACAATGACTATCATTGCACAGACATTAAGGGCATGGAATGTGGATTCCTGCACCCAGCCCTGTCTGAACGCACGGCCGAAGTTTGCAACTATTGACTTATAGGATATACCGCAGGAGAACAGGGAAAGATTCTTGTTTATCATTCCGCTGAGACGTGCGGGGTTGAACGAGGGAAAAAACAGTGCGATTATGTTAATAACAACGGCGCATCGCAGTATCCAGTATATTTTGTCTGATATCTTTTCTGCCAGCGTCTTTGGAGCTTCCTTTTTCTTTGGGTGAACGGGAATGTCATGAGTTTCGGTGCTGACGATGGTATCAGTTGTGCCGTCCGCCATTTGTTTATCAGTCCTTTCCTTTAATTTAACGCTCAAAAACATACTGCCGCACCTGCGGAGCGGCAGTATGTTGTCGTTTATTCCGCAGGTTCTTTATCAGGACTGCTTCTTCTTGATAACTACGAATACAACTGCACCGATAACTACAACTGCTACGATAACAATTACGATAACGACTGCGCTGCTGCCGCCGGACTCTGCGGGAGCCTCTGCCTGAACAGCTTCGGTCTCGGCAGCTGTTGTTTCCTCAGCAGCGGTCTCTGCTTCGGTCTCGGCTTCTGTTTCAGCCTCGGTCTCAGCTTCGGTAACTGCCTCAGTCTCCTCGGGAGCTGCTGCGTCGGGGTTGTCATAGTTAAAGCCGGAAACTGTGAACTGAAGCTCGATGGAATCTGTAGGCATTACATAGCCGAACATTCCGTCAGCGCCGCCCAGCTCGTCATTCCAGATGTTGATTGCAAACCACTTCATGTAGGATACAGCATCGGGATCCATGAAAGCTTCGTCGAAGGTGTACTTGGTCTGACCGTCGAGGATTACCTTGAAGTCAGTGATCTTTACCTGATCGTTGAGGGGGATATTGGAGGAAACAAAGAGAAGATTAAAGGTCTCGTCATCGCCGAAATCAAAATCGGTAACGGAAACGGAGTATGTGCCGTTGCCCTTGATCTTGGCATCGGTGAAATTGCCGCCCTTGTTGAGAGCAGTAGGGCCGTCCCAGCCTGTGAGCTGATCGAACCATACAGTTCCGTCATCGGCAGTTACGCCGTAGCCGTAGGTAGCGTCGTCATAAGCATTTCTGAAGGTGTAGCTTGCGGACTGAACGCCAAGGTAAGCGTCATACTCACCGTCGGGGTCAAATGCGCCGTCGGAAGCACCCTCGGCAGCGTCCTCAGCCTTGTCGTAGTTGAAGCCTGAAACTGTGAACTGAAGCTCGATGGAATCGGAAGGCATTACATAGCCGAACATTCCGTCGGAGCCGCCCAGCTCGTCATTCCAGATATTGATTGCGAGCCACTTCATGTACTCAGCAGCATCGGGATCCATAAAAGCGTCATCAAAGGTGTACTTTGTCTGACCGTCCATAATTACCTTAACGTCAGTGATCTTGATCTGATCGTTGAGGGGGATATCGGTGGAAACGAACAGCAGATTAAGGGACTCGTCATCGCCGAAGTCGAAATCGTTTACAGCCACAGAATATGTACCGTTTCCTGCTATCTCGGCATCAGTGAAATTGCCGCCCTTGTTGAGAGCTGTGGGACCGTCCCAGCCTGTGAGCTGATCGAACCATACAGTTCCGTCATCGGCAGTTACGCCGTAGCCGTAGGTCGCATCGTCATAAGCGTTTCTGAAGGTGTAGCTTGCGGACTGCACGCCGATATATGCGTGATATGTGCCGTCAAGGTCAACCTCTGCCGCAGAAACGGGCAGTGCTGCAAAAGCTGTCATATTGACAGCAGCCAGTGCCGCAGCCGTTAAGGCTCCGATGAGTTTTGATTTCTTCATAATAACCTTCCTTTCCGGGCTTTGCTGACAAAACCCTCTGAACAGCGCTCTCCTTAAAGCAGCTGCCCCTGTCCGTAATGTTATCGTTTACGGACGTAATTTCTCCCATAATTTTCCCATTCTCATGTGGTTATACACAAAAGAGAATATATTGGTACTTTTAATTTTAATACAAAATGACAATAGTGTCAATTACTATTTTCCACAAATAAAATCAAGCAGTTATGTAAACCTGCACAATAATATTCGTCAAATAAAATCATTTTATACAAAATGAAAAAAGCCTCCCGAAACGGAAGGCTTTTAAATGTACTATTCCCTGAACTCAGCGGGAGTTATGAGCTTATGCCACATTTCATCTGCTGCGGATACACATTCACAGTATTTCTGCGGCAGTATGGACGGCGGTATGCCGAGAGCCGCTGCAAATTCCGCTGCCAGCTTCATGTTGGCTTTTTCATATGCGCATATCATCTTGTAAAGCATTCCCGCTCTGCCCTGACCCGAAATAAGGGAAGCACACACAGTATCGGGCATTACCTCAGCCAGCGGCTTGTGAAGAAGCCTGCCGAGCATTGAGACCGTTCCCATCGAAAATGCTTCTGACGATGTTATCGGCATACTGTCCGCAAATCCCGCCAGCTCCGAGCAGAGCATTCCCCTGAGAAGTGCAAATTTTATCAGCTCGCCGGGCATTGAACCGTCCTCAGCCTTGAAGCCTATGATATAAACGTATTTTCTCAGATTTTCCTCGCCCAGCTTTGCCGCTGCCTTGTCAGTGCCGACAGTACGCACATCGGAGGCAAAATACAGCGAATTTGCCAGAGCCTGTACCGCTTCCGATATCTCGGGATATCTGCCTATGATATTTGTAATGCTGACAATATCCGACCTGCCGCTGTAAAGCTCATTGAAAAGCTCGTTGAAGCCCTCACGCATGATGCCCTTTCTGCGCACAGCCGTGGGTATCTTGCCGTAAATGTACATTCCCTGATAATATGTGCAGCCGCAGAGCTTTGCCTTGGCATATGCCTCGGCACATTCTATATTGTATGCGATTATTTTTTTGTTGAAGGTTCGTGCCATTCGCAGGATATTTTCCAGCTCTGGAGATGTAAAATCCCTGAAATCCACCTTGATATAGTCAAAGCTGTCCATGATGCCGAAATATCCCGAATCAAACTTAAAGCCGATAACAGCTATCTTGTACCCTGCCTGGCGGTACTTCCTGATAAGATTGTGAGCGGAGCGGTCATTGATGAGGGCGCCGTCTATCTGTATCACAAGCTTGTCTTTTCCGAAGCGTGCGGGGACATTTGCGGTCAGCATACTGCGGGTAAAGGTGATGTAGGCAGTCCTGCCGTCGGTGAATTTATCCAGGTTCAGCCGTGATATATTATCAGCGGCGGCGCTTTCGTAAAGCTCGTTTCTTTCTGCATCGGCTTTGGGATCGGCAAGGATTATCTCGCAGCCAACAGCGTGCTGAAGCTTATCGGTAATGATTTGTCTGGCGATAAACGGGTCCATATGCGTTGCTCCTTCACGGATATAAATTTTACACATATTATACCACTTTGAGCCAAAAACTTCAACAGCAGAATGGTAGTATTTTGTTGTGATTTTTGTGCAGTATCACTATCATATCAAGCGCTCGTTTTCCTTGACTATGCGCTTTATTCTGTAGATATGCTTCTTTCCCCTGTTCCTGCGGAAGCGGCGCTTATCCTCGTCCGTTATGGGCTGGGGCACGGAGATGGATATATCCGTAACGATACCCGTGTCGGATACTCCTGCCCCACTGCCGATATCCTCCGCTGTGTCCTTATATGTGACCAGCGCAAAGCTGCCCAGCTTATTTGTACGGAATGAAAATGTATTTTCATCGGTCTCGCCCTCGATGACGGTGAGCGTGCCGTTATCCTCAAGTCGGACACCTCTCAGCTCGTCAATGCGGCTGAGCATTTCCTCGGGCACGGGGAGGGTGACATCGGCGGAATATCCCTCTGATATTTGCAGCTTTTCCCTTGTATCGTTCCTGTAAAGCTGTATTTTTACGGGAGATATGCACAGCTCGTCGGAATTTATGCCGTAGCTTTCAAAGGCAGCTTTTATATCGCTCTCCATTTGGTCGGAGCTGGTAAATCTTGCTGTGATGTCTGTTCTGAGCGAGCGGATATTCAGCGTAAGTCCGTAGGAAGCTTCATTTTCCGCCAGACCCTCCAGTGTAACTCTTGCGGCGATATCCTCGGGGGACATTGCAACAGGCTCCATGGTATTCATCTGCTCCGTAACAACGGAAGTCTCGGGCTGGGTGAGGGCGGCGGCGTATGACGTGGGAACGGTCATAAAAACAAATGCAGAGGCTGTGGCAAATGCTATGAGCCGCCTTGAAAACGGCTTTTCATCTGCTTTCAGCTTCTCTGCTGCGTAAACGGCAGAATACACTCCGAAGCAGAATGGCTTTGCCCACTTATGGCGTGCGGCAAAAGCCACAGCTTTGTATGCTGTTTTTTCGGAAAGCATCATCATAGCCGTTCTTCCTTCTGATAAAATAGATACTATAATTATATCCCATATAAAAAAATCTGTCAAGACCTCATAAAAGGCCTTGACAGATCAACATTTTAGCGCTTTATTTTAAAAATCATTCCATTGTTACATAAACTGTTGCTGCGCCTGTTACGGTGAATGTATCGATAACAGTGTACTCAACGCCGTCAACAGTGAATTTCCACACATGGGTGTCATTTTGCAGCGCTTCAATGGTCGAAAACGGTGCGCCTGTGGTTCCTATGAGCATCTCGGAAGAAAAGATAAATTCTTCGCCTATGCGGACATTTTCTGTCCTGTAAAGGGTGCCGCCATAATAAAATTCCAGCGTTACAAGGTCGCCCTTTTCGGTTATGGTCATATCTCCTGTGCAGACCGTGTCGCTTGAAATCTCATTGCCGCTTTCGTCTATCCAGCTGTATCCCTCGGCAGGAGTAAGTCCGCCTGATGTCAGCGAGCCATAAATGCTTGCGCCCTCGCCTACCCTTATGGTGCCCGTTGTGCCGTCGGCACGGGTATAGGTGACGGTATGGAAGATGACCTCGCTCTTGGGCATTTCGAAGATATTCATATCCGAGTTTACCTGAGTTGCCGATGTGACTTCCGTAGGAACATCGCCCTCATAATATGCCCACACATTGTTTGTCGGGTCGGAAAGCTCGGGAAGCTGAGGCAGGTCGCCTATGGTTTTGCCCGTCGGGAATCGTTTGGTGACTATTGTGTCGTCGGCGCTCTTGAATGTTACAAGATAGTTATAGGTATAGATCGCATCAACACCATATGCGGCGTCATTTTCGGTAAAGGGAACGGCATCTCCATAGTAGTCATAAACAAATCCGCTGTAGCTTGCAGGAAGAATAGTTCCCAAATATCCGGGCTGGACTTCCGAAATAGTCTCGGAAGTCATATTTGTCAGCAGATAGAAGCTGCCGCCTGCGGTGTAGCCATTGATATCATCGCCGATGAAATAGGTTATCTGCTGCTTTTCAACTACTGGCTTTAAGTACTTATCTAAGATCTCTCTGTAAGGTCCCGGTACAACACCAATCTTTATTACCTTAGGAACGCTAGTGTCAGAAGATGATGCATCTCCTTTTTTAGCATCATCACCGCAACCTGTTAGAGAAAACGCCACAGCTGTTAATAAAAGAGCTTTGCTTAATAATGATTTGAATTTCATTTCAACACCTAAATTTCTAATAAAGTTAAAAACTAAAATACGAATAAAAAAGAGAAAACTTGATATACAGACCTAGAAGGTCATTCGCATGCAAAGACATGACATTGATAGACATGAAACAGGAGCTAACACAACTGATTCATTTACTAAATCTTTCATATGTCCTCCGGAATTAAGTGTTGGGATCAAAAATCAAATTCTTTAAGTAAAAATAATAAGAATTCTTACCAAAATTATTTATTAGTTGTTATTTAGTGCGATTCATTCTGAACGCAAAAACATTATTAAGCATGAGTGAAAATCTAGTCAATAAAAAAAATATGGCGATCATGATTATTTTCACCTAATAATAAATTAAAGATCATCGTTACCAAGCCAAAAAAAATCATGAATTTTAAATACCTATATATAGATGATAAGAAGATCAGAAAGAAAGAAAGAAAGAATTGAAGACAAAATGCAAAAGACACAGGATCATCAAAAATTGAGCACAGAATGAGATAGGAGGGGAGAATGAAAGGATGACTCAAAAAATCATTGGATCACGCTCTATGTTGAAATATGAGCGAACTAAATACAATCACAATATAATCAAGAACAACATAATAAAATTTTGTGATTAATCATAGACGCAGAAAGAATCATTACCA
>OQVL01001806.1_pt1 | contig 12976 bp, 12 predicted proteins | sample 1691501 | NCBI WGS metagenome assembly OQVL01 (sample SAMN03418253, study PRJEB22391) | human gut metagenome | biome: human-gut; feature: organic feature; material: feces | host: Homo sapiens | place: Tanzania | collected 2013-01
TTTTCTTGGCTCTTTTTTATTTCTTTTATTATTTCCATATATAGCATAATCTATTACTTTACTATCTTTTACAGAACTTAATATTCTACATACCATATTATGATCACTTTTATATGAATCTATAATTAATCTTTTATATAAAAATGGAATATCTTTATTATCTAATGCATTAATTATATCTTTATCTTTTCTTTTCAATAATTTTTCTATTTCTTTTAGTATCTTATTTCTTAAAAGTTCTTCTATTACTACACAATTACCACATATTTTATAATAATTTTCAAGTTCTCCAAGCGTATAATTTCTTTTACTAGCAAGCAAAAGGAGTTCACTTTTTCTTTTAGAAAGTGAACTATTAATTCTATCAATAAATTTATTTCTAAGTATAATACATATATCTTCATTAAACAAATAATCTAGCCATTTTTCACTTGGTAATTTACTTATTTCACTATCAAGTACTATTTCATATTTATCTAATACCTTTTGTTTTTTCTCTTCACTATCTTTACTACGTTCTAAGTATTTTAATATACTACTATATCTAAGCCACCAAAACATTCCCTACACCTTTATTAATATAATCTTTCTTCGTATTCAAATTCTTGATCTAATATTTGAACTGTATCCCCTTCTTTAGCACCAAGTTTTTTAAGTTCATCATCTATACCAAGTCTTTTTAATTTAGATGCAAATCTAAGAGCAGATTCATCAGAATTAAATCTTGTCATTTTAAGTAATTTTTCAAGTTCATCACCAGTAACTCTAAATTTACCTTCACCAACTTTTTGTATTCTATATGGTTTTTCATGTTTAAATTCATATAGAACATAATCTTCAAATTCATTTTTATTATATATTTCTTCTTCTGGAAGACTTTCTAATAATTCTTTTAATTTGAATATTAATTCTTTAGTTCCTTCTCGTGTAGCGGCACTTACTTCTACTATTTCAGCATTTGGAAATTCTTTTCTAAATTTTTCTAAGTTATCATAAGAAACAGGTAAATCCATTTTATTTGCTACTATTATTTCTTTTTTGTTATATAAGTTTTCATCATATTTTTTAATTTCATTACGAATTATTTTATAATCATCTATTACATTTCTTCCATCAACTTCTGCCATATCAAGTACATGAGCAACTACTTTACAACGACTAGCATGTCTTAAAAATTTATCTCCAAGTCCTATTCCTTCACTAGATCCTTCAATCATACCTGGTAAATCTGCGACTACATAACTAAAATTCCCTGCTTTTACAACGCCAAGATTTGGTACAAGTGTAGTAAAATGATAATTGCCTTTTTATGCATAGCTGCAAGAATTTTCAAAAAAGAGTTCCCGTATATGCGTGTCATCACAGCGGCGGTGTGCGTTGCAATTACAGCGCTCAGCCTTGTTGGGATTGACAGAATAATTGCCGAGCATAACACAGAAAAGTTCCTTAACGGAAAGCTTTACGCTAGCTCCGCCTATGATGTCACAGACGGCTATGGATTAGGGGCTTTTGAAAGCTGTTTGAAAATCGCAAAGAGTAAAACGGAAGTTTCCCAAGATGCAATGGAGGCGCTTAATCTTCTCTATGTTCGGGACGAAGAATCCATATGTCCGATAACACACAAGAAGGGTAAGGTATACCTGAACGAAACCGAAAATGCGCTTTTCGGCGATGCTGCGATTGCGTTGGCCGTTGCAAAAGAAAACATTGACTTTATCGAAACCGTAGTGAATTACTGTTCGGATACTGGAGAAAGCCTTGTTGATTATTCAATAACGGTTGACACAGAAGACACGGTTTATCGTATTGATGTTAAATGCACTTTGAATGATACCGAATCCGATAAGACATCTTTTGCAGAAAAATCAGTCGGCGATTCCGAAGGCTTTGAAAGCGGTGTCGAGGTGGTGACGTGGGCTTATTATAAGGATGATTTTAAAGATGCTCACTTCAATTCCGGCGACAATGTCGAACTGACGTCAGAATTATTCGTGGTAAAAGACGATGGAACGCGTATACCGGTTGAAGTGCCGACAGGATATGGCCAAATCAATCTCGGCGGGATGACAGCATACGGCGGCGTTCTGACCGGCAGTGAAAAAGACGGTTATAAACTTATTGAAGACTGGCCGTATGAAGAGTCCGGAAGATAAAACCTATATGTACGACAGCAACCCCAAAATTAAATAATAATACACAAAAAACAGAGACGGAAAAGTACGTCTCTGTTTTTGCGCTTGCCGGAATGTTTTAACGGTGAAGTCTTGTCTAACAGATGTTTTTGTGATACAATTCAGAGTTGTATTATGAGTGAAAGAAGGTGCTTCTGTTGCGTGTTGCAATAATCGGCGGCGGTGCTTCCGGACTTGTTTGTGCCTGCGTTCTTGCAAATAGCTCAAAAATTGACGTGACCGTTTTTGAAAAAAACGAGCGTGTCGGAAAAAAACTGCTTTCAACCGGAAACGGCAGATGCAACATGACGAATCTTTCCGCTTCGCCGAAAGATTATTTTGAGGCGGCCGATTTTGTTTCAACTGCGCTTGAAAAGTATCCTCCGGAAAGCAACATTGCCTTTTTTGAATCACTTGGCCTTTTTTCAAGGTCTGACTCGGAAGGTCGCGTTTATCCTTTGAGCAACCAGGCGTCGAGCGTTCTTGACGCATTGCGCTTTGAATGTGAGCGGCTCGGCGTTCGGTTTAACTGCTCTTCAAATGTGGGCAGGGTAGAAAAGAAAAACGGCGTTTATGTTGTTGACGGCAGGGGAGGTTTTGAAAAAATTGTTTTTGCCTGCGGCTCAAAGTCAGCCGTCAGAGATTTTGATTCATACTCGCTTCTTGCGCCAATTATGGTGTCGTAACAGGCTCGGGAGAGAGCGTTCTCTGGAGATCGATGATGAAGCAAAGATCGTCACAGTGGACGGAGAACAGGTCAGGCTGACACCGATCGAATATCAGATCCTGCTTCTTTTAGTGCAGAATCCGGGCATCGGTTTCAATGACACTGCGCACAAAAGAAAAAAAGGTCGCTTTTGCCGAAGGCGAGCTTCAGTTTGCGGATTCTTCTCTTTCCGGAATCGTTTCAATGGAGCTTTCGTCATTTGTTTCACGTTATATGCTCAAAGGCGAGAAGGCGTTTTCGGTTGACATTGACCTTGTTCCGTTGCTTTCTTTTGATGAGCTTTTTACTGTCTTGTTGCGGCTTTCAAAGCGTTACGGGCTGAAAAGTGAAAATTTGCTTTTGGGCTTTATGCATAAAAAGATCGGCATCTGTCTTTTGAAAAGGATCGGAATTTCGCCTGAGGGACCTATGAATGAGCTTTCTCAAAAACAGCTTCGCGAAATCGTGGCTGCCTGCAAAAAGTTTAGGATGAAAGTTACCGGTGTCGGTTCATTTGCTCAGTCGCAGGTCACGGTCGGCGGAATAAAGCGAGAAGAGTTTTTTGAAAAAACTCTGGAATCAAAAAAGTGTAGCGGACTTTACTGCTGCGGAGAGATGCTTGATGTTGACGGAAAATGCGGCGGCTATAACCTTCAATGGGCGTTTTCAAGCGCCAGACTTTGCGGTGAAAGTATAGTTCGGGAGAGTGAAAAATGATAAGAATAAGCGAAATCAGGCAAAGCCTTGACGCTGACAGGGATGATCTTCAGTTTGCCTGCGCAAAGGCTTTGAAAATTAAAAAAGAACAGCTGAAAGGTGTAACGGTCGTTCACCGTTCCGTTGACAGCAGACGAAAAAGCGACGTCCATTTCGTCTACATTGCCGATGTTTCCGTTGACGGCGACGAAGAAAAAATAGTTAAACGTGCTTCTTCAAAGAACGTTGCTGACGTCGTTTGAAAGAACGAATCTGCACATATCATAGTTTTCACTGCAGAAATTAAGAAGCCCTGTGAAATATTCTTCCATTTCGTCGGTAGAATCGAGAATGTCGTTGCCGAGAACGAGCGATTCAAACTGAGCAAATACCTCGTCCTGAATATGAAGAAGCATATCATATATGTCGTCATAATAGAAATAGAAAGTAGCTCTGTTTACATCGGCAAGGTCGGTAAGCTCTGTAACTGAAATCTGGTTAAAGGGCTTTTCGCTCAAAAGTTTAAAGAGAGCGTCGCGCAAAGAGCGTTTTGTTCTTTTAACGCGTCTGTCGTTTTCGTTGATTGTTCTTCTTGAGGAACCGTTCATACGTTCACACCTTTTCTTGAGATAATTTGTGGTAGGTGATCCGGCATCTGTAGGAATGGTCCGTCTGAAACGCTTACTGAAAAATAAAACGCGAAAAATCCGCATTTTAAATTGATGTAATCATTTGAACGGATAAAAGTTTGGATGACCGCTTCCTTTACACCTATGAATTATTCTATCATATAACATTACAAAATGCAAGAGATTAAAATGTAATATTTTGACACTTGCGAAAAATTTTCGGTCGGCAACGCGATAAGTCACAAATATGCCGCATTATGACTTATAAAGCGATTTTAAAATGGATATTTCTTTTTCATATCCAGCAATGTCGTTCGGCGTTTCAAGGAAAAACGGCAGCTCTTTTAACTTCGGGTGATTGATTATTTCAGAAATTGCGTCAAGCCCAATGGCGCCTTCGCCGATTTTTGCGTGGCGGTCCTTGTGACAGCCGAGATAATTCATACTGTCGTTAAGGTGAATTGCTTTGAGTCTTTTTAGACCGATTGTTTCGTCAAACTCTTCAAGCACTCCGTCAAGGTCGTTTACAATGTCATAGCCTGCGTCAAAGATGTGACAGGTGTCAAGGCAAACGCCGAGTTTTTCGTTAAGCGAAACCTTGTCAATAATTTCGCGAAGCTCCGAAAAGCGGCTTCCGACCTCACTGCCTTTTCCCGCCATTGTTTCAAGCAGAACAACCGTTTTTTGCTCCTTAAAAAGCACGGCGTCCAGCATTTGCGAGATATATTCGATTCCCGTTTCAAGCCCCTGACCGACGTGGCTTCCGGGGTGAAAGTTATACATTGCTCCATCAATGTTTTCAAGCCTCGAAATGTCGTCAGCCATCATATCGCGCGCAAAATCGCGCAAATGCGGGTCTTTTGAACAGGCGTTCATGGTATACGGCGCATGGGCAAGCACCGAAACGATGCCGTTTTCTTTTCTGTATGCTTCAAATTTTGCAACGTCTTCAAGGTCAAGGGGCTTTGCAGTGCCGCCGCGCGGATTGCGTGTGAAAAACTGAAAATCGTTTGCGCCGATTTTAAACGCCTCCTGCGCCATGGCAAGATACCCTTTTGAACTTGATAAGTGACAGCCTATTTTAAACATAAAAACCTCTTTTATTTTTCAGCCTTATTTCGTTTCAAGCTTGTGAATGAAAAGTCCGCTCATAAGCTTCGGCTCAAACCATGTTGATTTCGGGGGCATAATTTTGCCTGCGTCCGCTATTGCCATAAGGTCGTCAAGCGTTGTCGGGTACATTGAAAAAGCAACGCGCATTCCATTGTCAACGCGGCTTTCAAGCTCTTTAAGTCCGCGAATACCGCCGATAAAGTCAATGCGTTTGTCAACGCGCGGGTCGCCTATGCCGAGAACGGGCGTGAGAAGGTTGTTTTGAAGCACCGAAACGTCAAGTCTGTCAACGGGGTCGGTTTCGTCAAACGTTCCTTCTTTGGCGGCGAGTTTGTACCATTTTTTATCAAGATACATTCCGAATGTATGTTTTGACTCGGGCTTGAATACGCCGCCTTCGTGCTCGCAGACATCGAATTTTTCCGATATTTTTTCAATAAATTCGTCGGAAGAAAGTCCGTTAAGGTCTTTTACAACGCGGTTATAGTCCATAATCGAAAGACAGCTTACAGGGAAAAGTACCGCAAGGAAAAAGTTGAATTCTTCGTCGCCTGTGTAATTTGGGAAGCTTTCGCGGCGCATTTTTGCAACGTTTACCGCAGAGGCACAGCGGTGATGACCGTCGGCAATGTAAAAGTCGCCTGCATTTTCAAGCGTGTTTGAAAGGTCTTTTGTAATATCTTCGTCTGAAATGACCCAAACCGTGTGCGAAATTCCGTCGTCGCTTACAAAGTCATAAACAGGCTTTTCGTTTTTCTTAATCTCTTCTATAACGCTGTTCATATGAGCGTTGTCGCGGCAGCAAAGGAAGATGGGTCCGGTGTTTGCGTCGCAGGTGTCAACGTGGCGAATGCGGTCGGCTTCTTTGTCCGCTCTTGTAAGCTCATGCTTTTTGATTTTGTTGTTGATGTAGTCGTCAACCGAAGCACAGCCGACAAGACCCGTTTGCTCTCTGCCGTTCATTATCTGACGGTAAATGTAAAAGCAGGGTTTTTCGTCCGTTTTCATAATGCCGTCGCTTTCGAGCTTTTTAAGGTTCTCGGCGGCTTTTTCATATACTTCGTCGCTGTAAAGGTATGTGCCCTCGGGAAGGTCTATTTCCGCTTTGTCAACGTGAAGAAAAGAGTAGGGGTGCCCTTTGACCGCTTCGCGCGCTTCTTCGCTGTTCATAACGTCATACGGAAGCGCCGCAACGTCTTTTGCGTATGAAGGCAATGGGCGCAGTGCTTTAAATGGTTTGAAAGTTGCCATAAATAATATCTCCTGTCGGTTTCAGTATAATACTGATTTTACTTTTTTGTATTCATTTTGTCAATAATGATTGTAATTTATTAATGAATATGTTATTTTAAAAAAGAGGGTACTATTTATAAAGCAGCCGCATTCCGGCTGCAAAGGTGGTAAGGTAATGGGTAAAAAAACAAAAGCTTCCGAAAAGCCGAAGATACTTACAACAAAATCTGCGGTGATTTACGGACTCGGCATTCTCGGGGTACAGCTTTTTATAGGCTATATGAACTCCTTCCAGATGGAGTTCTATAATAAAATGTATTCCGCGTTTGACGGCAAAATCTTTTATGCGGCGGCAATAATAATTCTTTTGGCAAAGCTTATAAGCTGTATAGCGGATCCCGTTATAGGCGCGCTTATTGACAAAAGCAATTTAAAAGGCGGCAAAATAAAGCCGTGGATTCTTTTCAGCTCTGTGCCGATAGCCGTAATGACAACGGTAATTTTCATTTATATTCCGTTTAAAAGCAAGCTTTTTATGTATCTTTACATAACGCTTACAACCGTGCTTTGGAATATTTCAATGAGCTTTGCCGATATTCCGTCTCAGGGCATGCTTTCGCTTCTTTCGCCCGTCGCAGAGGAGCGCAACTTCGCCGCGGGAATCGCAAATATTTTTAAAACAATCGGACTTGCCGCGGCGGGAATAATCGTTACCGTGGTTATGATGGTTCTCGGTGCGGTTTATCCCGATGGCTACCCAGACAGATTATATTACCTCGTGACGGCGCTTTTCCTTTTGGTCGTCGGAACGGCGCTTTATCTTTTAATCTATTTTTGCTCAAAGGAAACTGTAAAAAGCACATCTTCCGAGTCTTTTTCGTTTAAAGAAATGTTTGTTGAGCTTAAAACAAACAAGATGATGCTTATTATTTTCTTAACATATATTCTCGGTTTTGCGCGCACAATGGCTCTCGGAATAATCGTTCAGGCGGGCGGCGCGCTTGTCGGAAAGGTTTATTTTCCGGGGCTTTCGGAGCTGTTCGCGGGCGGCGGAGAGCTTGACCCCACGTCAAACGCAACGTGGCTTATAGGCATAACCGGCGGCGTTGTGGGGCTTATCGGTGTTGTTGTTGCGCCTATCGTAAACAAAAAATTCGGCGAGAAAAAGACGTTTATAGGCTTTGCCGTTTACGGCGGAATCGTGTCTGCCGTTTCGTTCGCGGCATATCTTTTTATGCCCGAAGGCTCGCCCGTGCGCTCAGGGATAGGCGCCGTAATATTTATATGGATAATACAGTTCTTCGTTTCGTTTATGTTCTCTCCGAATAACCTGCTTCCGCCGATAATGACGTCGGATACGGTTGATTATATCGAGTGGAAAACGGGTAAACGCAAAGAGGGCGTGTGCTTTGCAATACTAAACATAACGCTATAACCCAGTCCATTAGTCTTTCTTTATATTTTGCCTTGTCTGTTGCAGTTGCTGATATTACTATTCGTATTGCTACGTATACTAGTACTGAAAGTAATCCTACAATTGCAATTAATCTTAATGCTTGATACCAACTAGATATAGTTTTCTTTAAATTTGCTGCTGCTGATAGTCCATTATCCGTTGAATCCTTTGGGTCTCCAGCTCCTATCATAGTTTCTTTGTATTCAGAATCAATACTTCTAAAGAAATTAGCATCAAGTAGTGCTACTTTCCCTGCAAAAATTTCTATTGGCGTTATTTTTATGCTTGGTATTAGTAAATCCTTTTTCTTTTCTATATATCCATCGCATTCGCCAACTTCATCCTCTTTTCCTATTTTTATTACCTTTTCTACCATTTTTTGCGTTCCTTGAGAGCCGTTTTCCAAAAAGTAGTTTCTTATAGCTTCTGCTGAATGGTCTCCATTTTGAAGAGCTCCTGAATCTTGTAAAGCTATTTTTATTCCATTATATGGATCTCGTTCTACTGTCTCTGTCTCTTTTAAGTAGGTATCCCCTGCACCAGATGTTCTCGCTATTAAGTCATTTATTATGTCTCCTAACGCTGCAAAGAATTCCACTATTGGTTCCATAAGTTTACCACCAAAATTTGCTTGACTATAATTTGGCATAGCGAAATTAAATAACAATAATACTATTATTGGTATGATAATCTTTTGCTTTAAGTTCTTTATTTTTTTAGTTTTCATACATACTCCTTCTATATGTTTTATTTATTTAATCTCTCTTTTTCTGCTAGTTTATTAATATTTGTTTCCACAAATTCAAATTCTTTTGCTGTTGGTGTTATTTGTAATATTGCTGTATCGCCTCCAACTTTTAGTAATCCTTCACCTTTTCCACATGTTACTAAAAATCCTGCTTCTCCTTCACTTAATTTAAACACTTCTTTTAAGTATTGTATCTCCGATTTGTCTTGTGCTAAAAGTAGTTTTGTATCTGAAGATGTTAAAACTGCTTGAACTTCTGGTTTCTCATAAAAATCTTGAAATCTTTGTGAGATTATAGCCAAAGATACATTTCTTTTTCTGGCACGTCTGGCCATAGTATTTAAGAAGTCTACAGCTTCTGGATATGGCAATAGCATCCATGCCTCATCTACTAATACTCTTTTCTTTGAAGCTTTTTTTCTATCCTCACTATTTTTCTTAACATATTTTTCCCAAATCCAAGATAGTAATATTTGTTGTGCAAGTGGTCTTGCAAATCTCTCTTCTAGTTGAGATATATCTAGATTTATAAACAATGTTCCATCTAATAAATCAAATGTAGATTGTCCATCAAAATATGCCATTTGTCCATCATATTTTCTTATGTATTGTTTCATTACTTTTAATAGATAACTGTAATGGAATCTATAATCTGGATTTTGGTTTTCTGCTGCTTTTCTTTCTAGTCTTTCATACCAAGATCCTATTGTAGGCATGTTCTTCTTTTTTCTTCCAAGCATATTCCCTGAACTTGTAGTGCTCTCGTATAAGCTTGATGGATCACTATTTATTCCGGCTGCCATATATTCTTCTGATACAGTTTCAGCTATTATTTGCTTTGTTAATTCGTTTACCTCTTTACTTCTAGTGCTTCCTCTTGCCATTGTAAGTAAAGCTTGCGTAACGTCTTCTACTTTGTTTTCAACATTTAATACTGTTTTTTCTCTTCCAGTTATTTCGTCTTTTATCATTTCTGTTTCTATATCAAAAACATTTATTACTGTTTTTGATGTAGGACTTAATACAACATTAGTTCCTCCTAAACTTTCTGCAACTATTCTGTACTCGCCTTCAGCATCTAGGGCTAAACTTTGTATGCCCATTAATACTGCTGATCTTGATATCAAAGTTTTCATCGTAACAGATTTACCAGCACCAGATTTAGCAAATATAACCATATTGTAATTTGTTAATGAATTGTGGAAGTTGTCAAATAATATTGGCACTCCAGTTTGTTTATTAAATCCTAGAGGTATTCCTGTTATATGTCCAACTTCTGATGTTGTGAATGGGAAAACTGTTCCCATAGATCTATGATCAAAAGTATGTGTTCTTTTAATTTTATCGTCCATTAAAGGTACATTAGATTTAAATGCTTCTTCTTGCATTCCCCAAGAGCTTTTTATTCCTATTAGAGATTTAGACATTTCTGTAGCTAACATTTTAGTCAATTTATCTAGATCTTCTATACTATATGCGAAAAGTGTTGATACTATTGTAGCAGAATATAGTCTATTAAAACCTGCTGCAATTTCATCTCTTAATTGCTCTGCTTCATACCTTTTTTGAGACAAAGTGCTCTCTCTGTTTATATTTCCTTTATCTGCTGCTACAATTCTTTCTGTTTCTAATTCATTTATGGTTCTGTTTAACTCATTTTGTGAATTAGATTCTGGAATTGGATTTATGTATATTGATGTGTTTATATCTCCAAATAAGTACATGTCTCTAAATAGTTCTGGGAATGTACACATTCTTGGAAGAGCAGATATAAAAAAGCTTCTTGCATATCTTTTTGTACTAGATATTATCTCTAAATGATCTATATTGCTTGCATCTATTCCAGATGGTGCTATTAATTCTTTTATTGTTTTCTTACGCAATATCCTTGGTTCTTCATTTACCGAATAATCATTACGATTCGCTTGAAACTCGTTTTGTACTCTTTGTTTCTTTTTGAACATTATCTTTTGTCTCCTTTCTTATAGTTTTTTTAACTTTTTCTTTTGCACTTTTAGCTACATCTTTTCCAATCATTCCTGTATTTTGACTTATATACAATTCAGCCAAATTTGCAATTATATCATCCATGTCATCTTTTTTCTCATTGTATTTTTTATTTTTTTCAGACTGTGCTTCTAATATCTTTTTACTTGCTAATTCGTAAGCTTTTTTATCAATTTCATCATCTAGTAACTTCATCTTTTTGTCCATATAATCAGTTGCTGTTGAATATAGTTCGTCAAATCCGGCACGTCTTGCTCTTTCAATTCCGTAGTCGTCTGATTCATCTCTGTTATATGCTACATATAATAAATCAGCTAGTTCTGAAGATGTCATTATTTTACCAATTACACTTGATGCACTTAAAGCTCTTATTATTGATTTTGCTTTAGTATATAATTCTGAAAATGCTAGCTCCTTAACTTCATCTTTGTCTAAATTTTCTTGATCTAAATTTTCTGTACGGTATGAAATTACTACATAATATTTTTCGTTTAAAATATTTTTATTTAAACTCATTCTTTCTGTATTATATATAATATCTTTTCCATATTCATATAAATTCTTTTGTTTTATTAATTCGTAATATTCTCTATTCAATATATCTTCTGATATATTTGGGTCTTTAGATAATTGTTCATATCTAAGTTTTTGTTTCGCATAGTCTTTTTCTACATCGTTAACTTTTTCTTTGTAGTTTTGAATGCTTCTTTCTAGGTTTATTCTTCTTGTTTGAATATATAATTGTATAGGTTCTTTTAATGTGTTTAGGAATTGTGAAAATCCTTCCTCTACTGAAACCTTTTCTTCTTGGGACATTAGATCATAATTGATACCTTGGCATTCTACTACCATAACATATTTTTTGCCACTTTTTTGTACAATCATGTTATCTTCTATTTTGTCAAATTCCATAAAGTCAAATACTGAATCTACAGTATATTGTTTTACTTTAGAATTGCTGTTTTTTGTTTCTTTACTTCTAACTTCTATTTCTTGATTTGTTCTTTTGTTGTTATCTTGGGTTTGTGCTTTCATTTTTATATAAACAACAGCTAATATTATTAATAACACAACCATAATTCCTGCTATTATTAATAATGCGGTTGTTAATACATTTATATTATTTATCATCTGTTTCTTCTGGCGGAAAAATCCCATATTATCTGGGTTTTGGGAAGACGGATCAGTGAATACTATAAGGTGAGGGAAAACACCAAAAGAGTTCTGCAGGTCAAAGTGGCCGGGGCAGAAGAATAGATACATGCGAAAGGAGTCATTATCATGGCAGAAAAGATCAGAGTGTTACTTTCTGAGCAGGAGGTTGACGCAAAAATACAGCAGATTGGAGAACAGATCAGTAAGGATTATGCAGGAAAGCAGGTTCATCTGGTATGCGTTTTAAAGGGTGGAAGCTTTTTTATGTGTGAGCTTGCAAAACGTATTACCGTTCCGGTTTCCCTGGACTTTATGTCTGTTTCCAGCTACGGAAGCGAAACAAAATCCAGTGGAGTGGTTAAGATCGTTAAGGATCTGGATGAGCCCTTAAAGGGAAAGGACGTTATCGTCATTGAGGACATTGTGGATTCCGGCCGTACGTTAAGCTATCTGCTTGAGATGTTAAAGGACAGAGGACCGGCAAGCCTTAAGCTCTGCACACTGCTTGACAAACCGGACCGCAGAGTGATGGATGTAAAGGTGGACTATACCGGGTTTGAGATACCCGATGAATTCGTGGTAGGCTATGGCCTTGATTATGACCAGAGATACAGAAATCTGCCCTACATTGGCATTGTAGAGTTTGAATAGATAAGAAAGCATCGTGCAAGAAATAAGAAAGGCATGGGAAATAGGAATTGAATAAAAAAAATCGCAGTTATAATGTGTATTTTATCCTGGTCCTGCTGCTGTTAGGTCTTTTGATCATTCCCAGCTTAACAGACAATAATCAGGTAGAGTATACAAGAGGTGAGCTTTTACAGGATCTTAAAGAAGAAAATGTCCTGTATGCAACGATCACTCCCAGCCGGGAGACTCCTACCGGCGAGGTGGATTTTGTTTTTAAGGATAAATCCATTAAAACCCTTTATGTAACAGATGTTTCTGAGATCGAAGGGCTGCTGATGGATTACGGCATTGACCCGGAAGTAAAGAAGGTGGAAGAAGAGAACCGGTTTCCATGGATGAAATTGAAAACGTGCCGGAAACGGCGTCCGTGCC
>OQVL01001807.1_pt1 | contig 12973 bp, 9 predicted proteins | sample 1691501 | NCBI WGS metagenome assembly OQVL01 (sample SAMN03418253, study PRJEB22391) | human gut metagenome | biome: human-gut; feature: organic feature; material: feces | host: Homo sapiens | place: Tanzania | collected 2013-01
CCAAAGCCAGCGGCAATATGATCTCCTTGAATATCTCATGGCGACTGAGCCGAGGAAGCAAGCATAAGTCGGCGGAAAAGAGGATAAACCTGAGCGATACGGATAACGGCATCATAAAATAAACAGCTAAGCCGACAAGAATTAAAAAAGTTTATACAAGACAAATGTTCTCATTTTTAGCCCATTCGTCAGAAAAAGTGTGCCGTTTTGACGGTTATTCGTCATAAAAAGCGTATCTTTGCCACAACATTCGTTAGAAAAAGTGTGTTAAGCAAGTGATTATTCGTCAGAAAAAGTGTAAACTATGGAAAGGGAAATCTATAAAAAGCTGATTGAATGGAAGAACAAGCAAGGCCGCAAGCCTCTGATTCTCAATGGAGCAAGGCAAGTAGGCAAGACTTACATTCTTCAACAGTTTGGGCAAAACGAATACAAGAAGTGTGCATTCTTCAGTCTTGACCGAAGCCCGAAGGTTGCCGAAGTGTTTGAAAAAGGCGGTTCTACGGCAGACATGTTGATGGCTCTTTCTGCCATCAGCCAGATAGACATTACGCCCAACGACACGCTCGTAGTGCTCGATGAGATTCAAGACTGTCCTAAAGCGTTAGAGGCCTTAAAGTTTTTTTGCGAAGATGCTCCACACGTCCACATCATCGTGGCAGGTTCCTTATTAGGATTGTCGCTACATGGCGGCGTTTCTTATCCTGTAGGCAAGGTTGAGGAGCTGCGCTTATACCCTATGAATTTTATCGAGTTTCTCGATGCTATGGACAAGAAACAGTTGGTGAGCATCTTGGAAAACGGCAATTGGAATGTCATCAACATGCTTGAAAGCGAGTTGACAAGTTTGTTGCGACAATATTATTATGTGGGTGGAATGCCAGCCGCCGTGCTTGCTTTTGTGCAACAAAAAGGAGTGAATGAAGTGCGCTCCATACAGAAGCAAATCGTTCAAGACTATCGTCGCGATTTCTCCAAGCACGCCCCCGAACGAGAGGTGCCACGCATAAACATGGTGTGGGACAGCATTCCTGCCCAACTGGCTAAAGAGAACAAGAAGTTTGTCTATGGAGCCGTGAAGAAAAGTGCGCGGGCAGCCGATTTTGAGCTCGCCATACAATGGCTCATAGATGCAGGATTGGCATATAAGGTTCAAAGAGTGAATGCCCCACGCCTTCCCTTCAAGTTTTATGAAGACCTAAACGCCTTCAAGCTGTTCATGCTTGATGTGGGATTGATGGGTGCCATGGCAGAGACATCTGCCGAGTCGATGCTTGTCGGCAACAATGTGTTCTCCGAATATAAGGGAGCGTTCACAGAGCTGTTTGTCTTCACTCAGCTGAAGAGCCGTCATTTTTCGCTCTATTATCATGCCGTAGAAAACTCAACGATAGAGATCGACTTTCTTACCCAATGGCACGACCGCGTCATACCCATTGAAGTAAAAGCGGAGGTTAACGTCAAAGCAAAATCGCTCCACACGTTCATCAACAACAACCCTGAGCTGCAAGGTCTCCGTTTCTCCATGCTTCCGTACAAGAAGCAAGATTGGGTCATAAACGTTCCGCTCTATGCTTGCCTTGTGCCGTTCGATTTTTACAGGTAGAAGCAAGACCTTAACCTCATAGAAACAAGAAATCAACCTTATAGAAACAAGAGATCAACCTTATAGAAGCAAGAGATCAACAAAGACGATAAAAGCTCCCACGCCAACTGATGTTGATGTGGGAGCTTTTTTATCAATTTCCAAACACCGGCGAGCAGCATCCCATGAACCTACCGGTATGCGGCGGTCGAGCAAGAAACGCGCGTTGTTCATGGCTAAAAGGTGAAACAGAAGGGCTTAGTAGCTCACTTTGACGCCGACAAAATAGCTTCTGGGAAGAGAAGGGCCATAGATGTAGCTTGAATCGCGATTCCAACCCTTGTCAAAATCGTTCTGGTAAGCATTGGTTATGTTCTGAATGCCACCATTCACCTGAAGGGTGAGATACTTGCAGACGGGGAAGTCGTAAGCCAGCTTCATGTTTACCTCCATAAACTTTGGAGTGTTCACAGCCACAGGCTCCTCAACACCCGAACCGGCCGAGTGGCCGACGAGCATGCTGCCCGTGTAGTTGCCTGTGAGAGAGGCCGTGAAACGCTTCACGGGTGTGAACGTGGCTGTAAAATAGCCATAGGTGTTGGGGGTGCGCATCATCTTCTTATACTTCTGTTCCGGCACCTCATCGTTCCATGCTATGGCCTCGTCATAATGGCTCTGCTGCAAGGTGATGCCAGCCTGGAGCGTGAACCAACGGGTGAACATGGCCTTGGCTTCTATGTTCAGGCCGAGCACCTTTGCGCCGTAGGCATTATAACGTTCTTGCACGGTATTGCCTTGAGCGTCAGGCTGGTCAAGCTGACGGAGAGCGAACACATTGTTCAGGTCGGTATAAAAGCCCTCGATCAACAGGTTGGTCTGAACCGAGCCAAACTTATGGTAGAGATCGGCAGAAAGGCTGAAGCTGTTGGAACGCTCCTCCTTCAGGTTGTCTGCCAAGACCGTGACCAGTCGCTCGCCACCCACTACACCCACATGCAGGTCTTCATCGAAAGCCTGAGGCGCACGGAAGCCGCCAGCGTAGGTGAGGCGCAGGTTAACATTCTCTGTAGGGTTAAAGCGGAGGTTGGCACGAGGCGAGAAGATGACGTGGTCCATCAGGTTGTGCTTGTCCAGTCGGCCACCCAAGAGGAAGCTCCATTGCCTGTTCTTCCACTCGTTCTGAAAGAAGAAACTACCTATGCGCACATCTTGTTTGAAGTGGCGGTCGTAGCCGAGGATAACATCTTTCAAGCCATCAAAGTTATACTCTGCGCCAAGGGTAAGGTCAGAAGGCATGAAGAGCAGCTTGCCGAAGGAATGGACATACTGTGTTCCTGCGACATAAGTGAGGTCGTGTGTCGTGCCGTATGCCTTCTCAGCTGCTTCAATGTCTTCTTCCGTTCCCTCACCGATGCCGCCATAATAGCTCTTGCGAGCCGTGGTCTGGAACGAGAAATAAGCCGACAGACGGTTCTTTTCGTCAGGAGAAAAGAAATCGTAAGTAAGTCCACCGCCCTGAATGTTGTGTTCTACCTGCTCTGTAACATTAGCAACATGGGCTATCTGGTCGAGCTTGTTGCCGCCACGGCGAAACTCATGGATGCCGTGATACTGAAGGCTCAACTTGGAGAAAGGGCTGAGACGAAGATAAGAGCTGAGACCGAACGTCTGGCTTTTCAGCTCCGGCAGCTCCGTGTAGCCGTCGCCGTCATGGTCATAGCCTTGGCGGGTGCGTGTCTGCCCATAGGCATAGACGCCAGCCTTGTTGTCATCAGTTACCAGAGACACATTGCCCGTCGTCACGTTGTCGAACGAGTTGGCCCCACCCTGCGACATGAAGGTGTGGCCGAAGGAAGCCGAATTGCGGATAGGCTCCTTGGTTATGATGTTGATGGTTCCGCCGATGGCAGATGCTCCGAAGAGGGCCGAGCCTCCACCACGCACCACCTCCACGCGGTCTACCATGTTGGCCGGTATCTGCTCCAGGCCATAAACGCCGTTCAAGGAAGAAAACACAGGGCGCGAATCGACCAATATTTGAGAGTAGTGGCCATCGAGACCGTTTATGCGCACCTGCGTGAAGCCACAGTTTTGACAGTCGTCCTCCGTGCGCACGCCAGGCTGGAAGTTGAGCCCCTGCGCCAGACATGTGCTCTGTGTGATGTCAAACAGCTTTCCGCCGATCACGTTCACCAGGTTTGGCGCCAACCGGCGTTTCGTCTCGTTTCTGTTGGCAGAGACAACCACCTCGTCGAGGTTCATGTCGCTTGGCGAGAGACTGAAGTTGAGCTCCTTGCTTGTGTCATGCTTAACGTTTATGGTCTTGCTTTGAGAGGCATAGCCCAGATATTTTGCCTCAACGACAAACGTTCCTTCAGGCAGGTTTTTCAGAAAATAGTGGCCTGTCTTGTCGGTTGTTGTGGCTATGGTTGTTCCTTTCAGTTGCACAAGGACATAAGGAAGATGCTCGCCCGTCTTGGCATCTTTCACATGGCCATAAACGTTGGCGTCTGTGTTCTTTGTTTCCTCCGCATTATTGTTCACGGAAGAAGCAACACACCCGTTGTCGTCCTTTACATTGTTTTTGTTGTTAACATCGGCCGCATGGGCCGCAAATGAGACTGTCAATGCGCCAAAAAGGAGCATCAACTGAAAAATCTTTGATTTCATTTTGTTTTAAAAAAGGGTTTATTTCTTATTTTTACAATTTCTGATGAGGGACAACATCGTCCCTCATCACACGCCTGTATGCTGTGGTGCTTATGTCTAAACCGATACCAAGATTATAGAAATTACGCATTATCCTTTAAACAACCTCTACAGGTTCCTCTTCGAAGAAAAAAAACTCCGAAGCCGTTAAAAACCGATACAAAAATAATAAATTTTGTTCTTTCCTCAAAACCTGCAAACATTTTTTAAGTTTAAAACAGCTTTGTTTGGCCTTTTACTCTTCCCTACCCTTTACGTTCCAACAGTTTTCCAATAGCGTTCTAACGGTTAAGTAGGTGTTTTCGCGATATTTTGTGTAACTTTGCACCACGAAAAAGAGAAGACAAGTTTTAGATAACAATAAGAAAAGCGCAAAAACGGAAATTGGGAAAAGCGCAGAATAACATTATGAAAAGAAAAATAGTGCTCATCATTTTCAGCATCGCTCCATGCCTTTCCTTTGCTCAGGAGTTTAGCGGAGAGCTGACCTCTGAGTGGCAATGGGACATGAACAAACGCACCAACTGGGTCAACCTCTTAAGGCTCAACATGAGGTTGCCGCTGGCAAACGGCAAGGGAGCGTTTGAGGCTGCCACGCTACATGTGGCAAAGACAAAAGAAGAGACTATTCTTGCCGACTGGCAAGGCTTCTCAAACATTGAGGCCGACAACATGTTTGCTGCCATTGCCGTGCTCGGCTACATGCACACATGGCGGAACGCACACCTGTTTGTGGGCGTGAGAAACGTGAACGAAGACTTCTTCACATCCGACGAGACATTGCTCTTCACCAACAGCTCCTGCGGCATATTCCCCACCATTGCCGCCAGCTACCCCATAGCCAACTATCCGTTCTCGGGCCTGACCCTCTATTTTGACGTGACACGAGGCCCTTGGACCTTCAGAAACAGTATTTACAACGGCACGGGCTATAACGGATGGAAGGGCAACGACAACCCGTTTCTTGTGCGCCCAAAGAGAGATGGCGTGTTCAACATCTCACAACTGGAATATTCGGCTCATGATGCCCGCTATTTTGCAGGACTTACCGTGCACACACGCCAACATCTGACGTGCGAGCAGGAGCCTTCTGGGGCAAAAGACGGGGCTGTCAATGAACTTTCAAGAGCAGATAAGAGATTTTCAGGAACAGTTAACAGGTCTTCAGATGCAGAAAAAGGCTCTTCAGCTTCAGAAGACGACGGTGAAGAGGGGGTTTCGACAGACAAAACGACCTTTGCCTGGTGGCTTTATGGAGAGCAACCCGTCTGGACAGCAGGCGACAGAAGCGTAGTCTGCATGGCACAGTATTCGGAGAACACATCGCGCAAGAACGAGTGTTACCGTTATGCGGAGATGGGATGCGCCTACAGAGACAGCCTCAACGAGTGTGGACTATCCGGACAATATGCACGTTTTCAGGAAGGCAACGAGTGGTCTGTGGAGCTGACATGGCGCCGACAACTGAGCGAGACCGTTGCCGTGCAGCCTTCGTTTCAATATGTCAACAACGCGAACGGACAGTTTACCGTGCTAAGCGCCCGGCTGTGCTTGAGCTTCTAAAAACAGTTTTTTTAGGGTACAGGGCAAACGTCTATAAAAAGCAGAGGCTCATAAAAACAAGGCGCAACAATTATGCAAAAAGTTTTTTATAGAAGAACCGTAGGTTTTTAGCCGTTTTATGCTTACTTTTGCATAGAAACCAAATTTTTTGTGTGTTAAAACCAAAACAACTAAAAAAATATATGAGAAAACTTTTGACATCTGTGCTTTTCGCACTTACGCTGTCGGGAGCCACGGCGCAACCGGCACAACACTATCAGCCCACAAAGGAGAACCTTGAGGCGCGTAGCCATTTCCAAGACTCCAAGTTCGGCATCTTCCTCCATTGGGGCCTCTACTCCATGCTCGCAACAGGCGAGTGGACCATGACCAACAAAGACCTCAACTATAAAGAGTATGCCAAGCTCGCTGGCGGATTCTACCCTTCACGCTTCAACGCCCATGAATGGGTGTCGGCAATAAAGGCATCGGGAGCAAAATATATCTGCTTCACGACACGCCACCACGAGGGCTTCTCGATGTTCCACTCAAAGTGGTCCAACTATAACATCGTTGACGCCACACCCTTCAAGCGCGACATCGTGAAAGAGCTGGCTGACGAGTGTCACAAACAGGGCATAGACATTCATTTCTATTACTCGCACATCGACTGGCAGCGCGAGGATGCACCCCTCGGCCGCACAGGCTTGGGCACAGGACGTCCGAAGGAGGCGCAAAACTGGGACTCTTATTATGCTTTCATGAACAACCAGCTCACAGAGCTGCTCACCAACTATGGCCGTGTGGGTGCCATCTGGTTTGACGGTTTGTGGGATCAGGACATCAACCCGTCGTTCGACTGGCGTTTGCCTGAGCAGTATGCGCTCATCCACCGTCTGCAGCCGGCATGTCTCATTGGCAACAACCACCATAGCGCCCCGTTTGAGGGCGAAGATTTCCAGATGTTTGAGCGCGACCTGCCAGGCGAAAACTCGGCAGGGTTGTCGGGACAGCAGATTTCGCCCCTGCCGCTTGAGACCTGCGAGACCATGAACGGCATGTGGGGATACAAGATCACGGACCAAAACTACAAGTCGCCCGAAACCCTTATCCACTATCTTGTAAAGGCAGCCGGACGCAACGCCAACCTGCTCATGAACATCGGCCCGCAACCCGACGGCTGCTTGCCCGAGGTGGCTGTGGAGCGTCTGAAGAAGGTTGGCGAGTGGATGAACATCTACGGCGAGACCATCTACGGCACACGCGGCGGCATCGTGGCTCCTCATCCATGGGGCGTGACCACCCAGAAGCAGAACCGCCTGTTTGTACACATCCTCAACCTTAAGGACAAGGCGCTCTATCTGCCCACAGGCAACGTGCGCATAAAGAAAGCTGTCGACTATGTGTCGCGCAAGCCCGTGCGCATGCAGAAATGTGACGGCGGCGTTATCCTCTCGCTCGACCAGGCACCCACAGACGTGGACAAGGTGGTGGAGCTGGAGATGGCGAAATAAAGAATAAGAACAAAAAGAGAATAAAGACATGGGCTGTGCTCAGCTTACGCAAACAAACGGCGAAGCTGAGCACAGCCCTTCTTGGTTTTTATCCCAAATCGGTCGTTAGGGCTTGCTTGGATTTTGGATTTTTAGAAGAATGGATTTTGTTTGGGGTTATTGTTTTCTAAACTGCTTCGACACGGCCGAATAGCCACAACACCGGCACAACGGCTCCACAGCTGTGTGGTGGGTGAAGCCATGGTAGAGGGCCTGGGCACGCGGCGAAGCCATGATGCTGTCAAGGCTCTGCCCGTAGAGATTGCCTAAGCCCATGTCGCCGTCGTGGTCAAGACAGCAAGGCACAACGGTGCCGTCGACAAGCACGCCTATCTGGTTGCGCAGAGCATAACAGAACACCTCCTCCACGGCATGGGGGTTATGCTGAAGGTCGGGCCACTCGAACATGTTGTCGTTCTCAAGAAACAGGTTGTCCGTAAGCTTCCAGCCGTCATGGCGCTCCACCCACGGACGCGGCTGATGCTCAGCCATAAGTCTCAAGATGGTCTCGTTCATAAGGTTGTGGCCGCCCTCGTTCCAGAGGCGCAACACCACAACGCAGCCACGGCGGGCAGCCTCCTTGGCAAAGGTCATCACCTCGTCTATATATTGCCCGAGATTGGCTTTGCCGTTGCCTTCATGCGAGTGGAGCGAGATCTGCAACTTGTGAGGCAACGCTTCGAGCATGTCAGCACGTTGCGTCATCAGCGTGCCGTTGGTCGTGATTACAGGCACGAAGCCTTTCTCACGCGCCATCAGCACAAACTGTGGCAGCAACGGATGAAGGAACGGTTCACCCATGAGATGAAAATAAAGAAACTTCACCTCGCCCATAAGACGGGTGGTCAGGGTGTCAAACTGTTCCATGGTCATCGTGTGCTTGGGCCGCATGGTCTTTGGGCAAAACACACAGTTGAGGTTGCACACATTGGTTATCTCAAGATAGCATCGGGTTATCATATCGGTTGTTTTTGCTGCAAGATTGGTTGTTAAAGATGCAAGATCGGTTGTTAAAAATGCAAGATTGGCTGTCTTTGCTGTGCCTCTTTGGCGGGTCTAACATAGCATCGGGCTATCGTCTTCTTGTTTCCAAGAAAACAGCACCTGGTTGTCACATTCTACAAAGGTAGCTCAAACCGCGGAAAACACAAAAACAAATTGCCTTTTTTTAACCACAACCATCTGTTTTAGTTTGCATGTTGCTCATCTTCCCCGCCATCGTATGGATGGCAGCATCGGGCACAACCACCGACAGTATGTCGGCACGCATCTGCCGTTTTCTGGGCGACATCTCGTTCCCGCTTTATGTTGTTCATTATCCCTTGATGTATGCGTTTTACCGTTACCTCATCAAGACCCAAACTTACACGTTTGCCGAAACATGGCCCTTGGCTCTTGCCGTGACGGGAGCCAGCATCTGCCTCGCTTGGCTTTGTCTCAAGTGGTATGACGAGCCTGTAAGAAAATGGTTGAAAAGGTTTTAAAAGACGCAGACATCAAGAAGAGAAAAGTCACCCAAACCACTTATCGGTATCAGCACCCTTCCTCATCCATGCAAAAAGCAGCGTGACAAGGGCAAAAAGAATCCACAACATGTTGCCAAAATTTGCACCGCCAAACTGCTCACACGACAGCGACGCAGCACCGAGACACAGCATGCTGCCAACCGTGAGCCAGAACAACCGGCGCACGTTTCTTGCTGCTGCAATGGCTCCTACAGCCAACAACACAGCAACAACAAACAACGCCAATGCCATGTAGGCTTCGCCTCTACCTCTACCGATGCCATTGCCCACAACGCTGAAGAACGTGTCGTTCCAGTCATACATACATGACAAGCGGTAGACGTGTTCCAATAGGAATGTGGCTATGGTGGTGCCCGTAGCGCAAAACGTTATGGCTCTTGTCAGAGACAAATCGTTCTTGTCATCGGCTTTTTTAGCTGTAAGCGTATGGCTCTTGTCTGCAGTTGTCCCAACACGCTTTTTGCCATCGCCTACCTTGTTCGCCATAGTCGCAGCCTTGCCTTGCTGTTTTTTTCTATAGATGCAGTAATACTCTATCACCTCAATTCTTCTTGGCAACATGCCGAAAATCTTTGTCATTACGCTGTCTGCCAATCCTTTAATCTTTCCCAAAGATTCGACCTTTCCTGTACGCGTCGAAATGCCAGTTCTTACAGAATAGCTTTTCGTCAGTTTGCCTTTGTCATTGAACAAAGCTATGGTGAGTTGGTCATACTCAAGGCAGCTGAAGCCGTCAAACTCACATTCGTTTTGAGTCTCGATATCAGAGAGGCGTTTTTTGAACTCATCAAACTCCGCTGGCATTATGGTTATGGGTACAGTTCTGTGGCCATCTGCGTTACTTATATACATCATATCGGAGTGGACGACAATTGTTTCTTGCTCCATAATCTTATTATGACTATATTTCCGAAATTCTATCCTCACTTGGTCCACTTTCGATCCTGCCACAATGTGAGTAGCGGACGACTTCTTTTCTTGGGGTTTTGTTAACGGAGCAACAGTTGCAGAAACCGACGGGACTGGACTGGCTTCAACCACTGTAACCTCGTCAACGTCAGCAAAGACCTTAGATGTGGGCTTGCGGCTTCGCCCCTTTAAACCGCTGAGCATTGCGACAAAGGCTTCTACCGTGTGTATGCGGTTTTTCTTAAGCGGTGCCATGGCTGCACTCACGACCTTTGTTATGGCAGGGTCTATACCGCATGCCTGCATTTCTCCATAGGGAAAGCCATTGTTGAGCACCTCCGATGCTTCAGGCGGCGTATGGCCAGTTAGCATCTTGAACATAGTGGCACCAAGGGCATAGATGTCCATGGTTACGGGAAATTCCTTCCACTCGTTGGGGTTGTTCTGCTCTATGGGTGCATAGCCAAGCGTTCCTTTGCCTATCGTTGCGCTCGACTCGGGAAGGCCGTCGGCTGCATATTGCTTGGCATAGCCAAAGTCGATGAGCACGGCGTGACCATGTTTGAGCATCACATTGGAAGGTTTGAGGTCAAGATGCAACATCTTGTTGTTATGCATGAACATGAGGGCTGTTGCCATCTCGCGCGTATAACGCAACGCATCGGCTTCAGTCAGGCCACCTTCACTCAAGATAAGGTTATCGAGACTTCCTCCGTCAAGATATTCCATGGAGTAATAGACCGTGTCGTTTTCTGCCCATGCCTCTCGCACACTTATGATGTTGGGATGATGAAGTTTTGACAGATTACCTGCTTCGCGCACAAACTTCTTGCGATAATAGTCGACCATACCTTTCTTGTTGCCCGATGTTACAGAAGATCCATTGCGTCCGTTGATCTCACGCATAAAAAATTCTTTCACCGCCACGCTCTCTCCATAAGAAGTGGAAGCGAGGTAGGTTATGCCAAATGTGCCTTGTCCCAACATCTTGATGATAGTGTAGCTGCAAGATGTGCCATGGAGTGTGGTGCCTTGGGGCAAGACCGTACGGTTGTCATTTATTTTCATTAACTCAGATATATTAAAAAGTTTTCGTTAAACCTCAACGAGCATGGTCGCTCCCTATAACATCTGCGACAGCTCCCATGCCCTAACGTGTTTTATGCCATTGCGTGACGGCAGCTGGAGGTCATCAAGCGAGACCACTATTTTTTCATAGTTGTCGGCAATGAGCTCCAACGGAGCATACTCTCGCTCTATGGTGTGCTCGTCTATAAGCAGATAAGTGGCCTGCACATAAACGGTGCGGTCGTTCTTGACGGCCACAAAATCGACCTCTTTGTCTCTTATACTGCCCACATACACATCGAAACCATGACGCAAGAGCTCCAGATAGACGAGGTTCTCCAACAGGTAACCCGTTCCATAGCCTAAGCCAGCATAAAGATAATTCTTGAACGAAAGGTCGTTCATGTAATATTTGTAACTGCCCGAAAGGGTCTCCTTTCCCTTTATGTTGTAGCGCATGGCACGATGGGCAAGATACACCTCTTCTATATAGCCCAAATAGGCCGACACCGTGTCGTAAGAAGTTTTACGGCCTTTGCTCTTGATAAAATTGGTGATGTTGGCAACGGAGAGCAGATTGGATGAATTGTTAACCATATAGGCAAACAGGTCTTCGAGCAGTCTAACGTCACGAATGGTGTAACGGCGTATGATGTCTTTCAGCAAAACCGTATCTTTCAGTCCTGAGATATAGCTGCGCTTTACATCTGACGAGGAAAAATGGACGAGCTCAGGATAGCCACCATCAGCCATATACTGCATGTAGCTTTGCTTGCCGACAGACAGCTGATGAACATTTGCGTATTCGTCATAAGACAAAGGAAAAATGCGAAACTCTACATACCTGCCTGACAGAAGGGTGGACAATTCGCCAGAGAACATCTTCGAATTAGAGCCTGTTATGAACACCTCATAATCTTCCGTATAATCTTGAGAGAGCGAGTTGACCACACGCTCCCAACCGTCAATGTCCTGCACTTCATCGATAAAGATATAGATGCGGCCTTCGGGTTTCAACTCTTGACGATAAAGACGTATGAAACTGTCAAGGTCCTGATAATTCTCGATAAAATCGAACGCCGTCAGTTCGCGGTTTATGAAAACGATATTGTTGCCGCTAACGCCCTGTTGCATAAGATGCATGGCTGTTTGGCGCAATATGTAGCTTTTGCCCACACGTCGTTGCCCCGTAAGCACCTTCACCACCTTGCTGCCAAGATACTGGTCGATGCTTGTGGTGTAAAGCGGACGGGGGAAACCGCAATCAATGGTGTTGCCAAACCAAAGATTGTATCTTTTAACCGTTTCGATCTTTTCGTTCATACTCGAAATTTTCCACAAAGATAGCGATTTTTTCGAGTATAGACGAAAATATCGACAACTTTAACAAGATTTTCGAGTATAGACGAAAATTACAGAAATGCAGGAAGCGGAAGCCACAAGGTCGGAACAGGCATCAGATACAGGCAACTCAAAACTGGTGACATCACGCTCCTGCCCTGGCTTTCCTGTAAACTCATACGAACCGATAACATGCAGACTTAACGGCAAGCAACTGGTGATCAATCCGCAAGAAGGCACATTTCTTTTTATAACCGATTGGCAATCGTTCACCATTCCTACAGATGTGACCATTGTGAACATCGAAAACATGGAGAATTTTCGGTTCATACGACAGCAGAAAGCTTTGTTTACTTCAACACATGCTCCACAAACATCGCAGATGCTACGATCAGGAAGGATATATTGCGGCGGTTACGGCCCAAAGAAAACAAACACTCATCTTACAGAACACAAAAAACAAGAAAAAAGATTGAGCACTTGAAAGAAAAAAATGAGCACTTGAAAGAAAAAAATAATGAAAAAAAGCAAGTTATTGATTTTATTTGTATCTTTGCCATGTTAAGCCGTTACTCTTGCAACCTACATTTTGCGACACTAAGGCAGGCAATATAACGGCATGGCATGATCTGAGCAGATTGTTGCTGCTCAGACATTTACAATTTACTAAAACAATAGTGTCCGGAATTATTAAAAAACAAAAACCTATGAAACGCTTATTTTTATTTTTTGTAATGTGT
>OQVL01001808.1_pt1 | contig 12972 bp, 10 predicted proteins | sample 1691501 | NCBI WGS metagenome assembly OQVL01 (sample SAMN03418253, study PRJEB22391) | human gut metagenome | biome: human-gut; feature: organic feature; material: feces | host: Homo sapiens | place: Tanzania | collected 2013-01
CCCTTCCAACGGCGTCAGCCCTTTTTTACCTTTTTACTTTTTTACCTTTAAAAAGTCCCTTCTTGCAAACCGTTATCTGTCCTCCTGCGTTATGACCGAGCATAAGGTTGCTGCCGAAGTCCATGCCATAAGCAGCTGTGGCTTGCCATCCGTTGTTGAAGTGGTATGTCGACTCGAGCATGAAGCTCACGTTCTGATGCGCCTTTGTGAAAGGGTACAAGTAGGTTCCCCATCCCTTTTGCCATGTGGCGAGAGCGCGGTACGACAAGCGGTCGGTAGGTTGTCCGTCAAAGCCCAAGTGGAACGCCACAAAGCGGTTGTCGTAGACACCTATCTTCTCGTTGGTGTTATATATAGGCGAGCGGAACAGCGGGTTGCCGATGACTTGTCCCCAGTGTTGCCATCCGGTGTAAGTGCCGTGGTTATAGTAGTCATCGCAGCCGGCAATGTGGTCGCTGATGTTCTGCGTGCGGTCGTGGTTGTATGGTCCGCTCTGATATTTTGTGAAGAGATACTCGAACACGATGTTTCGCAGCCATGTGCCATACTTGATGTTCATCTCTGCTCCGAGCATCATATCTTTGAGGCTATACATGAAGTAGCGGCGGTCCTTCCATGTGTTCCACTCCTCGCCTTGTCCGTAGCCGTTATAGTCGAGCAGGAACATCTGGCTGTGGTCCTCGAAGAAATGGTCGGCATACACGCCCAGTCGCCATGTCTCAGAGTTGTAGTTTATTCTCATCACCCAGCTGCCCAAGATGTTGCCCTCCTTGTTGCCATACATTCCGTCTGTGTCGTCTTGTCCTCCGGGAAGGAACGCGTTCCAGAACGCTTTGAGGCCTTTGTTGGTAGGAACGGCAACCATCTCGCCCTGTCCGTTGCGCTGGTATGGTGTGCCGCCAAACTGGGTAGCCATCTCCAGTCCCATCTCCAGACTCAGCGGATACAGGTCCTCGTCTTTGCCAATGCGCAGGTATCCAGCCTTCGAGTGGTAGAGCACGTTGTCGGCGTAGCGGCTCTGCTTATGCGTGAAGTCGTGCTGCCACGAGTCGTCTGTCATCATGCCGTAGGCAATGTGGCCTTTTAGCTGCACCCATCCTTTGAGCAACGGAACGGTCCAATAGCGTGGCAGAGCCAGCCTGACCTGTGGCACGGGGCGCGCGTTTATGCCAAGGGTCTGTGAGCCCGAGCTCAGACGGTTGTTTTTCAGCTCCATGTCCCACTCCTTGCTGCCCACGGTCAGCGTGCCGTGCAGCCATCGTCCTTCCACATAGGCTTGCTGCACGATGAAATGGCTTGTGTAGTGGAGCGGTGCCACGATGTCCAGTCCGTAGCCCAAGCCCCATCGGCGCAGCGAGTCGGTGTGCAGCGGTCGCTCAATGGATGCCCTTATGTAACCGTTGGTCTTGTCGAGCGAACTGAGACCGTGCCTGTTGGCGTTGAGCCACAGCGGTGTCTTTCCTTTCGAGGCCGATGCCTGCATCTCTACCTTGTAGGCAAGGTTTTTAGTCGGCTCCGCCTTTATCAGCGAGTCGCTGTCGTGCCAGTCGGCCTGTGCCATTATTGATGGTGTGGCCAGCAAGAGCATGGCTGTTATTGAAGTTATCTTCATGATAATGAAATTCAGTTTTTTTTCTTTAAACGTCTGTTAGTTCTTTAAATAACGTTCGCGCGTGGGTTTTATTGCGTTATGGCCATTGATGATGTAGGGATTTTCCACCCCGATATAGGGAAAATCCTTTTGCAAGCTTCTTTTTAGTTGCTACCTTTGCATCAGAGAAAAGAAAACAACAGTAAAGAACAAGTTTAAAGATATAAGATTATGAAAAAGTTTATATTCGCCCTTATAGCAATGGTCATGATGACCGTGTCGGCAACTGCTATGAGTTATGAGCAGGCCCGTCAGCAGGCGCTGTTCCTCACCGACAAGATGGCGTATGAACTTAACCTCACCGACGAGCAGTATGAGGCAGCATACGAGATAAACCTCGACTACCTGATGGGGGTGCGCACCGTCGATGACCTGTATGGTCCCTATTGGGAGCGTCGTAACCTCGACCTCAGCTACATCCTGCTGTCGTGGCAGTATCGTGCTTTCTGTGACGCCGCCTATTTCTATCGTCCGCTCTACTGGAACGCAGGCTATTGGCATTTCGGCGTTTATGCCCGCTACCCGTATCGCGACTATTTCTTCTTTGGCCGTCCCACCGTTTACATAGAGTATCGTGGCGGTCACAGCTGGCACATGAACGGTGGTCGTTCATGGTATCGCGACCGTCGCATCTGTCCGCCGCATCATAACAACTATTTCGGAATGCGCGACGGTTTCCGTCGTGGCGATTTCGGCAACGGCTATAGCGGCAACCCCAGCAGCCGCACCCAGTTCGGCACAGCCCAGCGCCCGCCGATGATGAACAACGGAACCATGTCGTTCGGCAACGCTAACCGCAACAACAGCTCGTTCGGCAACGCTAACCGTAACAACAGCTCGTTCGGCAACGCCAACCGTAACAATTCGTTCGGCAATGGCAACGTTAACGGCAACAACGCTCAGTTTGGTTCAGGTCGCCGCTCCTCAGCTTCTTCTCGTGGCAACAGCGCTTTTGGCAGCAATGGTCGCGAGAGCAGCACCCGCAGCACCGTTGGCAACTCGCAGAGCACCTTTGGCAGCAGACGCTCAGGCTCAACGACAAGCACGCCCCGCAACACGTTCTCACCCAGTCGTAACGAGGGTAGCTCATCGTCATCAGGCTCAAGCTTCGGCTCAGGTCGTCGCTCTTCATCATCGTTTGGTGGCGGACGCGGTAGCTCTTCGTTCGGAAGCAGCAGTCGTCCAAGCGCCCCCAGCGTAGCCCCAAGCCGCGGCAACAGTTCATTCGGCGGTGGCCGTAGCGGTGGAAGCTCATTCGGCGGTGGTCGTAGCGGTGGAAGCTCGTTTGGTGGTGGCCGTAGCAGCGGTGGCTCATTCGGTGGCGGCAGCAACCACGGTGGTGGCGGTCATGGCTCGTTTGGCAGCCGAAGATGAATTAAGTGAAGAGAGAAGATTGAAAAAATTTTGATTGGATAAAGAAGGTATTTTTAAAGAGATAATCAAGGGTTATAAAAGAGATAATAAAAAGATTATAGAAAAGACAATTAAGGGTTATAAAAGAATATTATTGGTCTAATTTTTTTCTCACGACTTGCAAGGGATAAGTGCTCCTGAGCAGGTCGTGAGATTTTTTTACCGTCACTAAGTCATCTGTTTCAAAGCTCCAGCACTCTCACCTCAGCGTTTTTCATCGGCACAATCTTGTTTGTGGGCTTGTCATAATAGACGCTTTGTATGGCCTTGTTAATGATGCCGTGGCCCACGGCCAAGACCGTCTTTCCGGGATAGCTGTGGCGTATGAACTCGATGAAGCGTGCCGCACGCGCTTTCAGGTCGTCCATCGTCTCAATGTCGTCAGGCCATGGCTCACCTTTAAGGTCGGGTATGTAACGCCCTGTGAAACCTCCCCAGTCGCGCTCGCGCAGCAGAGGCGTGGTCACAACAGGCGCTTTGTGGGGTAGGGCTATGATGTGGCAAGTGTCGATGGCGCGTTTGAGATCGCTCGACACGAAAGCGTCGATCTGCCTGTCCGCCATCTCTTTCGCTACCACCTCAGCCTGTTCGCGTCCGTGGGTTGTGAGCTGTCCTTGAGTCTGTCCTTGCATTATCTGGTTCACGTTGTCCACCGTTTCGCCGTGGCGCGTGAGCAAAAGGGTTGTATGTGTCATTGCTTGTTTCCTTTTTTTTTATTTTCTTTGTTCCTTTTCTTTTTTTCCGACTGCAAAAGTAATGATAATTCGCGATTTTTTGATAATTTTGCCAATGTAAGTTTTGCTTACGAAACAGAAACAATTCTATCCCCCACAAACACCTTTTCATTATGGACAATCTGTTGCTTAGCGCAGCCATTGGCGACATCGCAGGAAGCGCATATGAGTTTAATGCTACAAAGAAAGAGGAAGACGTGGTGTTCTTCCATCCGAAAGCCAAGTATACCGACGACACGGTCTGCACCTTCGCTTGTGCCGAGGCGCTGCTCCGCGACCTCGACATGGGCGACAACCTGCACACACGTTGCCGCCAGCACCCGTGGGCAGGCTATGGAGGCAACTTCATGAGATGGGTCAGCTCGTCAAACCCTCAACCCTACAACAGCTTCGGCAACGGCAGCGCCATGCGCTGTTCGGCGGCAGGATGGCTGGCAGAGAGCGAGGCCGAGTGTGTGAGCATGGCATCTCTCACCGCCATGCCAACCCACAACCACCCCGAGGGCATAAAAGGAGCGGTGGCGACAGCCCTCACCGTCTTTTTCTTAAAGACAGGACGTGGTGCCGACTATGTGAAAGAGAATGTGCTTCAACGTTATTATCCCGAGTGGGCATCGCTCTCTTACGACGACATAAAGCCGCGCTACACCTTTGACGAGACGTGCCAAAAGACCGTGCCCGCGGCCCTCATCAGCCTTCTTTCTTCTTACGGCTATGTCGACTGCCTGCGCCGTTGCATAGCTCTTGGCGGCGATGCCGACACGCTCTGTGCCATTGCCGGCCCCATGGCCTATGCCATGTATCGCGAGATGCCTGCCGCGTTGGTCGATGCCGCTCTTGACATGTTGCCCGAATGGATGTTGAAGGTCAATGCCGAGTTTGACCGCGAGTGTGGGCGTCATCTCATCATACGCGAAAAACGGTTGCCGCTGCCCGCCTTCTTCACAAGAAAGGTTAAGGGACAGATGCGCACGCTTGTCGACATGCTTGCCGCTCTGAACGCGCGACAGGGCTTCTCCTCGCCCGATGAGGCTTACAACGCGCTCATGGAGATCTTGGAGATGGCTCGCATGGGCGGCGATGATGTGGCGTTCAACTGTAGCTTGCGTGCCATGTGGTGCTACGCCAAAGAGTGTTTCCGCGATGGCCATTTCGACATAGACCTGCTGCACGACCGTCTCTCGCCCGTGGGCTATCATGGCGTGTATGGCGCTTACCGCGACTATGTGGTCGACAAGACCATCCGCCTGGTGGCTTATCTCAACGAGTTCAGGCGTTACACCAGTGCCGACGACCTGTGCAACGATTTCTTCAAAGCCTCGGGTGGCGTGAACCATTGCGGTCCCAACCCCGAAGACTATTATTTCGCTTTTAGCCCCGACATAAAAGAGACGTTCCACCGATACCTGCAACGCTTCTGGCCGGAGCTGGCGCCCACAGGACAGCTTGACGGCAACCTGTTGCGCGAGTTTATGTATCGCCGTCATGAGCGCGGCGTGCGCAAGTATGGCTTGGCGGCTGTGCTGCAACGCAACTTCCGCGACGAGGATGTAAGTTGTAGCTTTACGGTGAAGAAAGCCTGGCGTGGCGGAGCTGCCCCCACCTACATGTACGGCAAAAACGTGTGGGGCAGAGACCCGCGCTACCCTGACCGTCATTACGTCAAGGCATGTGTGGCAAGCCCTTATGGCGCCAACGAGGTACAAGACATGTATGAGTATCAGCTTGTTCGCTCCATTCTTAAGGAAGACAAACATTATGTTGAGACAGGCAATTGCTTTGTGCCGCTCGAAGACACCACCTTGCCCGTGTTCATCTGCTATGGAGGCATGATGCTCTTCGACACCCAAGAAGAGAAAAACAAGTTTATATGGAGCCTGCTCGACGACTGGCGCAAGGCAAACAACGGGGGAGACGAGTGATGGGCGTAAGCATTTTCGGACATGAGATAAGCGTCAAAACCACCGACTGCTGTCATGGTGACACACCCGGATCAAGGGTGCCGCCCGCCGTAAACCTCTTTGTCAAGGTCACCGATGGTTGCAACGCCCGTTGCCTGTTCTGCTCCAACGCTGGCGCTCCTCACACCACGGGGCCGTTTGACACGGCGAAGCTCTTCAGCGTGGTTGATGAGCTGCAACGCAACCGCATCATCATCAACCGCTTCAACATAACGGGTGGCGAGCCTGCTGTGGTGGCGCCGCTGGTGGAGGAGCTGCTGCAGGAGCTGTCGAAAAGCCGGTATGACGACATACATGTTCACCTTAACACCAACGGACTGCTGCCTTCATCGCAGCGTCTCATGCAGCACCCTCGCTTCGATTCTGTCTCCATGTCGCTCCACCACTACGACCGCCAGCGGCTGTCAGAGCTTTATGGCACGGAGATCCTGCCGTCGGCGCTTCGCTTTGAGGGCATTGACATGATGAAGCTCAACGCCAGCTGTAACCTCGTGCGCGGATATGTCGACTCCACCGCCGAGGCTCATCGTATGATGAACTTCTGCCTCGACCTCGGCATCACACGCCTCGGTTTTGTTGCTCTTATGGATGTTAACGCCTATTGTCATGAGCGGTTCGTTCCTCTCTCTGCCTTGCAGCTCGACACCATACCTCATTGCTATTTTACCGAGAGCCGCAACCGTGGGCGCAACTGCTGTTGCAGCAATTATCTCTACAACCGCAATCTGCGGGTGCTCGATATCTACATGCGCCATTATGTCAACCGCGCCTACTGTGAGTCGTCGCTGCTCTTCGACGGCAAGCATCTGAGGCAGGGGTTCGGGAACGATAACATTATTTTTTGACTGAAGTTGCTGGTGATGGAATTTAAAAAGGAAGTTAACTCGCTTTGCGAGTGAAGATAACGGACATGTGCAAAATTTTTTGAGATCTAATGTTTCTCAAAAGGATAAGAAACGAATGAAGACAAACGACAACATAGCAGCGCTGTTTGAGCAACGCAAGCATCAGCCACAATGGAACACCTCCTATCCGTTGCGTCCTGACCATTGGGCACGCTACCGATGGGGTGGGGACGAGCTGCCTTTCGACAGCAAGCAACCCTTCGACGGCAAGCAGATCTTGCCCTTCGACGGCGAGCAAGAGCTGTCGATGTATGTCCACGTTCCTTTCTGCAAACGGCTGTGCTCGTTTTGCGAATACACGCGCATGTTGCTGCCCGATGAGGCCACGCAAACCCATTATTTGGATGTTGTGTGGAGCGACATCAGGCGTTTCCGTGAGCAGATGGGAACCTTTCGTCTTGCTGGCTTCGACATCGGCGGCGGCACCCCCATGGCTCTGTCTGACCATGCTTTCGGCTTGCTCCTCGACGTCTATGATGAGGCTGTAGACGGCCTGCTGCTTGCTGCCGATTATGAGCCGAGCATAGAAGGCACGTTTGCTTCTGTGTCGCGTCAGAAGCTGGAGCGTGTAGCGGCAAGTGGTGTGCGCCGCCTGTCGCTTGGCTTGCAGACCACCAGTGGCGATGTGTTGTGCCGTCAGAACCGTGCTGTGGAGAGCGTCGCTTCTATGGCGCGTGTGCTCGACATGGCTGCCGCTTGCGGCATGTCCAAGGTTAATGTTGACCTTATGTATGGCTTGCCGGGTCAAACCCAGGCGAGCATTGCTGCCGACATCAGCATCCTTGGCACGCTTCGCCCCCAACAGGTCACGCTCTATGAGCTTCGCACCAACATGATAGCATGTAAGGTGTTGCCGTCAAAAGATGTCCTTTATGCCCAATACGCCCAACTGTTCGAGGCTCTCACCGCCATGGGCTATCATGCGCGGTTTGGGCAAAACACATTCTCTCTGTCGCCCGTCGACGGCGGCGTGTCGTCCTACCTCCGCAGCCGCATGCTTCACGGCACCTCCTATCGTGGCTTTGGCGTGTCGGCTCAGAGCATGAGTAGGCGTGGTGTGGCTTACAACGTGGGCAAGTCGGCCTCTGCCGACAGTCTAAAGAAAATCCTGCCCGGCAACAGTTATGCCGAGCAGGATGTGTATCTTCTTCCACCCGCCGAGTGGGTCTCCAAGTATGTGTCCATTGCCGCCTATAACGGCGCGTTCTCCTTACGTCGAATAGAAGAGGCGGTAGGAAAAGAAGCCATGCGTCCGTACCTCGATGTCCTTCGTTTCTGTCTTGCCGAGAACCTCATGACCGTCGACGACGCCAACAATTGGGTACGCATCACCCCTCACGGCTTCAAACACTACGGCGCCGTCTTCTCCCTCTTCACTTAAAAACCGCCAAACGGATTTCCCCCTTTTCCCTCTTTCCTAAAATCGGCGTTAGCCTTTTTTACCTTTTTACCATTTTACCTTTTTTACCTTTAAACGGCGTTAGCCCTTTTTTACCTTTTTACTTTTTTACTTTTTTACCTTTTTACCTTTAAAATTCTTTTTTCGTACTGTTCTTTTATAACCCCGTCCGCCCATGAATAATAGTCGGCAAAGGCTTTATAGACGTTCTTCTTGTTGCCGTCTTTCTCGTTGCGCAGATTGTTTACAAGCGCCGTTCCCTTATCCATCAGTTCGTCTTCAATCGGCCGGATGAGTTGCAGAATGCCGTTCCCCTTACGGTTCACAAGCTGAGCCACGTCGATGTAGCTTGAGCGCGTCTTCGTGTGAAGCGGGAACAGTCGTTCCTTCAGCTTCAAGCCATATCGGCATAATGCGCTGCCTCCCGTTGTGCCACGCCCTACGGTCTCGGGCAGCTTGTCGTTGGGCAGCAAGACCAGCGGCATGGCCACCGTTGCGAGTGGAGAACCGATGATGGTCCAAGCCACGGTGTGCGACGGGTCTTCGTTCTTGTTCACCCCTTCAATGAGCTGAGCGCAGGAGGTGCTGAAGCGCGGAATGAAGTCAACAAAATTGGCAAACTTCGGCACAGTGTTGTCCTCTGGTGCGAGGTCAAGGATGTTGACGTTCGTCAGTCCGTGGGTCAGAATGCGCGGCACGGTGCGTATAAGGCTTGGCGCATCGAAGCATCCGGCAAAGGCCTGTTGCGTCATAAACTTGTTGATGGCGAGGTAACGCTCCGTGCCGAGGTCCATGGTGCGGTCTCCACTGTATGCGTGGTTGGTGCGTATAAGGAACCCGTAAGGAGCCACGTTAGGGTCGTTGGCGTCAAACTTTGTCCATCTGTGAAGCCCCACCTCATAGTAGGCGCAACCTCCTTGCGCGTCGATCACGCCAAAGTTGGCGTTGTTGTTACGCAGCGACGTGGTGTCGAGCAGCGCCTCAAAATCTTTCAGCGTGGCGCATAGGGCCAGCGCCTGGCGTATGAGCATGCCCTCGGTCTCGACCTCAAACTCGGTGTCGCCGTTCAGGTTATAGGCAGCGGTGTTCATTATGGCAAAGCCCGCCTCGTTATGGCCAGACCATATCTCGGTGTTGGCCGAATCTTTTGCTGCCGCCACCCCCATGAAGCGGTAACGCTCGCCTTTCACCGTGACCATGCAGTTGTCGAGGTTTCCTGTGTCGCGGTTCTTGAAAATCATTGGCCGTCCGCTCTTTGTTGCCTTGCCAGAGACGATGAACGATGTGCAGGCCAGCGATGGGAGAACAGACAGAACACACAGCGTTGCTGTGGCTATGATGTGGTGCATTGATAATTTCATGATGTTGCCTTTTTAGAATGATTTAATTTCAGATGTTGCAAAATTACGTTTTTTTTATAATATATTATCCTGCTTTTTCGCTTTTTATGGTAATTTTGCAACGAAAAGAGCGATGCTTGTTGCATCTTTTAAAAAATAGAATAAGGTATTGGAAAAAGAGAGTAAACAAAATCTAAATAAAAAAGATTATGAAAAAGATTTTTATCATGGTATGTGCTGCCATCGCTCTTGTGAGTTGTGGCGGTAAGACAGCACCCAGTGCTGCCGATGTGGTGAGCGACACGACAGAAGACGTGACTGCCGTTGCGGCAAAGACCGCCAATGAAGCTGCCGACAAAGCTGTTGAGGCTGTGACGACAGCTCTTGACGAGCAGCTTAAGGCTGGCGATGCGAAGACTCTTGCAAAGACGTTGGCTTCTGCCAAGGCCGCTGTAGAGAAGTTGCAGAGCGAGGGCAAGACCGAGGAGGCCGCTGCCTATGCGTCAAAGATCAAAGAATATGTAGACAAGAACAAGGAGGCTCTCACCACCGCTGCCAAGGGCGACATGACCGTTGCTGATCTGGTCAACGGCATCGCCAACCTTCCCGCAAGCGTTCAGCAGGGTGCTGCCGCCGCCAAGGCTGCCGTCAATGCCGATGCTGCCAAGGTGGCTTCTGACGCCGATGCCGCCGGCAAGGCTGCCAAGCAAGCTGCTGAAACAAAGATCAAGGAAGATGCCGCTGCCGTCAAGGCTCATGCCGAGGCTGCAAAGAAGGCTGCCGAGGCTCACGCTGCCGCCAAGGTGGAGGAGGGCAAGCAGAAGGTTCGCGATGCTGCCAACAAGAAGGTTAACGAGGCCCTAAACGAGGTGTTGGGAAAATAATTGTTTTTTTAAAAAAGACAATAGGCCCTTACGCTTTTTTTAAGACAATAGGCCCTTACGTTTTTTAAAGATAATAGAGACAATAGGGACAATTTTTGGTTCGTGCTGATGTTCTTTGCACAGCTACCAAAATGTTGTCCTTATTGCCTCTATTTTTTTTGAACTTTCTAAAGAAAGTGTCTCTTATTTCTCTTCCTCAATAAGCTCAGGCATGATAAACACAGCGTGGACCTTCTGCTTTTCCTTTGGCGGAATGTCCATATAGTTGCGGTAGAGGTCAGAGAGATAAGCGTCGGGGTTGCAAGGAGCAGCGAACGTCTTGCCCTCGAAGCTGATGATGCCTATGGGGAAGATGCTGTCCTGTCGGTGCATTATGCCGTAGCCGTTGTTTATGAGGACGTTAGACATGAAGGTGTCGCAACGCTTTGTGGCGAACGCCCATTTCCATCTTAGGCTGTACCACATCTGTTTTGCTCCAAACCACAGCAGTTCGGCTGCTGCCCGCCATGAGTAGGTGTGCGAATGGTGCAGGATCGAGTAACATTTTGACATGCCCTTGCCATATTTCTTGCAGAACCCCTTCGACACGTTGGGGTAGGCAATGAACGGAAAGATGTCTACATACAAGCCCTTGCCGTAGGGCATGGAGAAGTCGTCGTTGGCCTCCACATAGAACGAGTTGTTGTCGCGCACCTTCATTATAGGCTCGCGTGTGGGTTCCGTCTCCGGACTCTGCAGCGTCAGTCCCTCTCTCAGCTCCCCAGGTGCTATCTGTGCGAAGCGTCTGGCATCGTCTAAAGGCATGGCAATGTCGATGTCGTCGTCCCACGGAATGAATCCGCCGTGACGCACCGCCCCCAACAGCGTGCCGCCGTCGAGCCAGTAGGTGATGTTGTGCTTGCGGCAGATGCGGTCGATCTCCTCAAGAATGGTGAGCTGCTTCAGTTGGCAGCGTCGCAGCTGTTGCTGCTTAAACTGTTCCAGTTTGTTCATAATCTTTTGTTAAAGCTTGGCATAAGGTTCGTCTTCTGCTCCTTCCCCGTTCGTTCTTCGTTTCCCTTTTCCCTTTTCCCGTTCTTCTTCATTTCCTTCTCACGTCAACCACCTGTCCCTGACTGTCAGAAGCCAGCGTGTGGAGCGTTGCCTCTGCCACCTTTTCGGGCATGAGCAGCGTGTCGTCGGGTTCAATGCCGAAGTTTTTCTGTCGCATGGGTGTCTTTGTGCGCTCTGGGTTTATGCAGTTTATCTTTATGCCGTCGCCGTCCCACTCTTGTGCCACGGCCTGTACAAAGTTGACGATGGCAGCCTTTGTCGACGAGTAGATGCTGTAGAAGGCGCGTCCGCGTGTGTAAGAACTTGAGGTGAAGAACACGAGCTTGCCCTGTGTCTGCTTGAGGTAGGGATAAGCCTCCAGCGCCACGTTCACCGTGCCCATATAGTTGGTCTGCACGGCGTTGATAATGGTCTGATAGTCCATCGTGGCCAGTGGCTCCTTGTTCAGCAGTCCGGCTGTACACACCACATAGTCGATGTGTCCCGCCTTGTCTGCCGCTTCCTTCAGCGCCTTTGCCACGTCCTCGCGCTGTCCCACGTCAATGTGCTGTGCGCTGCGCGAGAAGCTGAACACCTTTGCGCCATAGCCTTCAAGCATGTCGACAATGTTCTTGCCTATGCCGTAGGAGCCGCCAAACACCACAGCCACCTTGTCGCCGAAGGTCTCTGCCGACAGCTCGTTGTTGTCGGGCTCCGTGTTCTTCAGCTGGAACAGCTTGTCCATCATGTAAGTGTCTTCGCGGTAGGTGAGCTTCATGTTGCTCTCCTCGCCGCTCACCACAAACACCGGCTCTGAGGTGTAGCGTCTCACCACGCCACAGTCGTCGGTTGTCTTGAAGGCGGGGTCTTGCAGCGCTTGCCCGTAAGCCTGCTGTATGAGCTGACGGTCAAACGCCTGAGGTGTCTGTCCGCGGCGCAGGCGTGAGCGGTCGGGTATGTTGGCAATGTAGTCGCCCTCCACCTCTATGATGGTGTCTGCCGACGGCACCGCCACGTCAATGGCCTTATGGTCGTGCAGGGCATCGATCACGTCGTTCAGCGTGCGCTGGCTGAGCAGCGGTCGCACGGCATCGTGGAAGATCAGGTTCACGTCTTCGTCGGCATAAGCCTGTATGGCAGAGAGCGAAGAGTCGTAACGCTCCTTTCCTCCCTTGAGAATCTTTTTCACCTTGCGCCATTTGTTGCGCAGCACGATGTTCTCAAAGTCGGCAATGAGCATGGGGTTCGACACGATGGCAATCTCGTCTATCCGGCTGTTACGCTCGAACACGTCGACGGTGTGCTCCACCACCATCTTGCCCGCCACCTTGAAAAACTGCTTCGGTGTGGACATGCCGAGACGTGAGCCCACGCCTCCTGCCAATATCACGGCTATGTTTCTTTTCATATCTTGTCTCTTGTTGTTTTCTTGTCGTTTCGCTTGCTTAGGTGCAAGCATGTCGTAATCTTTGCATAGGTGCAACCTATTCTTTGCAAAGTTAATACAATTTTGCTTAAGGGCACAAATTAAAGTCGAAAATCTTTTGTCTCGTTAGTTTCTGCCAAGAATTTATTTGGTTAGAAGAGGTGCTATAGCAACAGAAAAAGTTTATACTGTCTTAGAAAAAGTTGAATGGATTTGTACTGTAAGCC
>OQVL01001810.1_pt1 | contig 12970 bp, 9 predicted proteins | sample 1691501 | NCBI WGS metagenome assembly OQVL01 (sample SAMN03418253, study PRJEB22391) | human gut metagenome | biome: human-gut; feature: organic feature; material: feces | host: Homo sapiens | place: Tanzania | collected 2013-01
CTTTGATGACGGCGAGGGAATGAAGCGGCTGCTCGACGGATTCGCGGACTTTGCGCAGGAGCGGCTGGGCAGGGTGGAATACAGCCGGCATGACGGCGACATATTCCGGCTGTGCGTTCCGGAGAAGGGCGTGGAGTATATCCATGGGCTGTCCGGGAGCGCTTCCTCCGGATTCCTGGCGGAGCTAATCGCGCAGGTTAAGCAGCCGGGAACCACCATGGAGCAGGTGCTGGGGATATTCCGCAGGCACTCCGACAGGGTGCATGTCGAGGATTCCGACAGTGGGGAGTTCGACAAGCTTGTTTATTTTGAGGACGGAATCCCGGACGACCACTTCTACTGTCTGACTGACGAGGGAATATGCGTTACCTACCACCGCTTCACCCGGGAGGATTATACTGATCTTGGGTTCTGATAAAAAAACGAGGGCGTCAGCCCTCATTTTTTATGTGATGTCGGTTATTGTACCTGAACATAATGAATGCCGCCACTATTATAATGATATACCCCACGAAACTCAGGATATCAGGAACCTGACCGAATACGATGAATCCGAGCAGGGCGGCGAAGATGATCTGCGAGTAGTCGTAAATGGACACTTCCTTTGCCGGTGCGTAGGAATACGCAGTGGTAATGCAGAACTGCGCTATCGCCGCACTCACTCCTGCTCCGACCAGCATAAGCAGCTGCTGCCAGGACGGCATGACGAACTGCGCGATAGTAAGCGGAAGCGCCGCCAGCGTAGAGAACGCCGAGAAGAAGAACACGATGTAGAATCCCTTCACGCCCTTGTTTGTCGCCCTTCTTACGAAGGTGTAGGCAGCGCCGGCGCACATTCCGCCGCAGAATCCTGCGATGGAGGGGAACAGAGCCGCGTTGGCGAAGGTGGGCTTGATGACGAAAAGCGCTCCGGCGAACGCCATCAGAATGATACCCCACTGCACCTTGTTTGCTTTCTCTTTTAGCAGGAAAGTTGAGAACACTATCGCGAAGAACGGCGACATCTTGTTCAGCAGGGAAGCGTCTGAAAGATCAAGCCTGTCGATGGCGTAGAAGTTGCAGATTACCCCGGCGTAGCCGAACACGGAGCGGCAGATAACGTCCAGCTGTGCGCCCTTTGGTGGAATCACGGAGCAGCGGTTCTTTATCATTGCTCCAGACGCAATGAACAGCGCGAAGAAGTTCCGGAAGAAGGTTTTTTCAAAAGTCGGAATGTTTCCCGAAAGCCGCACGAACATGTTCATCAGCGCAAAGAAGAACGCCGAAGCGATCAGAAACAATACAGCGCGGCGGAGTTTTCTTGAATCAGCCATTTGAATGCGCCTTTCCGACGGCGTCCAGCATGGCGATGTAGTCCCCGAGCACGGGCTGGAAGTGTATTCCGTAGAATCTGCGATCCGGCGCTTCCGCGGTGTACTCCACTGCGCGGTAGGTGACTTTTGTCGCGATCTCCAGAGCCGCGGCGTAGTCCGCGCCCCGGAGCACCGCTCCCAGCAGTGCGGAAGCGAATACGTCGCCGGTGCCGGAGCATGCAACGTCCTTCCGGGGCGTGAGGCATTCCGTGAACTTCCCGTCGTAGCATCCCACGGCGCCCAGCTGACCCTTTTCCGAGAATCCGGTGATGACAGCGAATTTCACGCCCATGTCGCAGAGTTCCAGGAGCATTTCCTTCGTTTCGTGCAGAGTGGGGCAGGGGTTGAATCCCCGGCGGGTGAGCAGACACGCTTCGGTGATGTTGGGCGTGATGATGTCCGCGCCGGAGATGAATCTGCGCATCCTGTCCGGGTAGTCGTCGTTGAGCGCGGCGTACATTCTGCCGTTGTCGCCCATTGCCGGGTCGATGAACAGCGGCGCGCCCGGCTTTCTGAACTGGCGGATAAACTCCTCAATGTGATCCACCTGGTCAACGGAGGCAATATAACCGGTGTATATCCCGTCAAAGTCGATGTGTTCCTTCTGGAGCTGCGCTCCGATGGGGGCGAGCTCGTCCGTGAGGTCAATGCTGTAGAATGTGGGGAATCCCGTGTGGTTGGAAAGCAGCGCCGTGGGTATTCCGCAGCACTCCACTCCTGCCGCAGAGAGCACTGGTATCGCTGCGGTCAGCGAGCAGTTTCCCACGCAGGAAAAATCCTGTATCGTAACGATTCTCTTCATAATGATCAGTCCTGTTTGTTTTTCTGTGGGAGCCAGCGGCACAGCTCTGCGCTCAGCGCAGGAATATCAAGCGGCTTGGAAACATGTCCGTTCATGCCGTGCTCCTTTGATTTCTTGACGTCCTCGATGAACGCGTTGGCGGTCATCGCGATTATGGGGATCTCCGCCGCGTCCTTTCTCTCAAGGGTGCGTATCTTGTCAGCCGCCTGGTAGCCGTCCAGCACCGGCATCTGGATATCCATGAAAATCAGTCTGTAGTAGCCCTCGGGGGATTCGCTGAACTTCTTCACGGCCTCCGCGCCGTCGTGGGCGATGTCGGTGATGATATTCGCTTCCGCCAGGAATTCCGACGCTATCTCCGCGTTGAATTCAAGGTCCTCGGCGAGAAGCACCCGCGCCCCTCCGAAGTCGAAATCCGACATGCGCACCTTGCGGTTCTCCTCCATGGAGATACCGCCGATGTAATCCGCCGTGCTCTCGCCCTTCTTCAGGCAGACCGTGATGTCGAACCGGGAGCCCTTGCCCGGGGCGCTGTTCACGGAAATGTCGCCGTTCATCATTCGCGCGATATTCAGTGAGATGGGCATTCCGAGTCCCGTGCCCTGTATCCCGCTGACGCGGTTGTCGTCCGCGCGGACGAAGGGATCGAACACATGCCCGAGGAATTCCGGCTTCATGCCGATACCGTTGTCCTTTACCGAGAACAGGTAGCGGCATACGCCGTGGTGGTCAGGCTCCAGTTCAATGGTGCGGAACTCGATCCTGCCGCCCTCGGGAGTGTATTTCACAGCGTTGCCGAGAATATTCATCAGCAGCTGACGCAGTTTGGTCTGGTCGCCAAGAACGCTGGTGTTTATACCGCTGGCGATCTTGAAATCCAGAGTGTGGCGCTTCTTGTCTGCGAGCGGCTTTATCATACGCACCGTGTCCTCAAGGAACACCCTGAGATCGAATGGAACGCAGGAGAGCACGGTCTTTCCGCTTTCGATGGCGGAAAGGTCCAGCACGTTGTTGATGATCTCAAGCAGATGTTTTCCGGAGGCCTCGATCTTGTCCTGTCTGGGTACGAAGGGTGTCAAGGGTGAGAAAATCACTTGGGGGAGAATCTGGACAGCATTTGCCGTCGGGTTCGTGCTGTTTTTCCTGAACTGGTGGTTGCTGCCCCTGCCGCTGCCGCTTGAAGCGGTGACGGGACTGTATGTCCTTACCATTGGAACGGGCTATGTCTGCCTGTTGATGGGTGGTCTGTGGATGAGCCGCCTGTTGAAACACAATTTGATGGAGGATGTTTTCAACAACGAGAACGAGAGTTTCATGCAGGAAACGAGGCTTATCGAAAGCGAGTATTCGGTCAATCTGCCGACACGTTTCTATTACAGGAAACGCTGGAACAACGGTTGGATCAATGTAGTTAATCCCTTCCGTGCGTCCATCGTGTTGGGTACGCCGGGCAGCGGCAAGTCCTATGCCGTGGTAAACAATTTTATCAAGCAACAGATTGAAAAGGGCTTTAGTCAATACATCTACGATTTCAAGTATCCCGACCTATCTACTATTGCCTACAACCATTTGCTGAACCACCCGGACGGCTACAAGGTAAAGCCGAAGTTCTATGTGATCAACTTCGACGACCCGCGACGCTCTCATCGGTGCAATCCCATTCACCCGGATTTTATGGAAGATATTACGGATGCCTATGAGAGTGCCTACACAATAATGCTCAACCTCAATAAAACGTGGGTGCAAAAGCAGGGCGACTTCTTCGTGGAGTCACCTATCATTCTGTTTGCCAGTATTATCTGGTATCTCAAAATCTATCAGAACGGGAAGTTTTGCACGTTTCCCCATGCTATCGAGTTTCTGAACCGCCGTTACGAGGATATATTTCCGATACTGACCTCTTATCCGGAGCTGGAGAACTACCTTTCGCCGTTCATGGATGCGTGGCTTGGAGGGGCTGCGGAGCAGCTCATGGGTCAGATAGCGTCGGCAAAAATCCCGCTTTCGAGGATGATTTCACCGCAGCTCTACTGGGTGATGTCAGACAGCGAGTTTACGCTGGACATCAACAATCCCGAAGAGCCGAAAATCCTCTGCGTGGGTAACAATCCCGACCGTCAGAATATCTACGGTGCGGCACTCGGTCTGTATAATTCCCGTATCGTGAAGCTCATCAACAAGAAGGGGATGCTGAAGTCATCGGTCATCATCGACGAGTTGCCCACAATATACTTCAAAGGGTTGGACAATCTTATAGCTACCGCCCGAAGCAACAAGGTTGCCGTGTGTCTGGGCTTTCAGGATTTCAGCCAGTTAGTGCGTGACTACGGGGACAAAGAGGCGAAAGTGGTGATGAACACTGTCGGCAATATTTTCTCCGGTCAGGTGGTGGGGGAAACAGCCAAGACGCTCTCCGAGCGGTTCGGTAAGGTGTTGCAGAAACGGCAGTCCATCTCCATCAACCGGCAGGATGTTTCCACCTCCATCAACACGCAGATGGACGCGCTCATTCCACCGAGTAAGATTTCCGGGCTTACGCAGGGAATGTTTGTCGGTTCTGTATCCGACAACTTCAACGAGCGTATCGAGCAGAAGATTTTTCATTGCGAGATTGTGGTGGATGCCGAAAAGGTGAAACGGGAAGAAAGTGCCTACAAGAAAATTCCCGTCATTACAAACTTCACGGACGAGGACGGCAACGACCGCATGAAGGAAACGGTGCAGGCGAACTACCGGCGCATCAAGGAAGAGGTGAAGCAGATTGTGCAGGAGGAACTGGAGCGTATCAAAAACGATCCGGTGCTGTGTAAACTGCTACCAGATAATGAGACTGTCTAACAAGTCCCCAAAATTGAAAATTATCCCTATCGAAGTTTGAAGTGACCCCCAAAAGTTGGATACAATTTTTTTGGGGGGCACTTCAGTTCTGACGGGTAAAATCGTAAAATTCGGACTTGTTAGACAAATACTTACGCGGTTTCAACCTCAGGTACTGAATCTATCGAATTGACAAATTTAACCAATTGCGGATCTGAATCTTTTTGTATGAGGTTTCGGAGACTCTTTTTCAATTCATAAGCATCATCCCCTGCTGTATTTATTAAATCCATATAAAAATCTTTGTTTTGCAGAATCAATGAACGGCATGCCCCATCGGAAATTACAGGTTTCACTATTTTATCAATAACGTCTCCAGCTTGACTTTTCAAATTACCATGCGATCTAAGCCATGTTTCGAAAAATTGAAACTTTATTGCATTGATAGTCTTTTTACCGATGCAGAAATCATTTCTTATATCGGTAACTGTCGATTTAATTTTTCGTTTATCCAATCTTTCAACTATATTCTTGAAACAATTAGGGAAAGGATTCAAACTTTGAGTTCCAGAAGCAATATCCATCAGAATCTTTTTGCCAAATTCAGTCAAGTTATCTGGCAAGGATTTGATTTTAGCCAGTAAATGTTTTATTGCGACAAACCAATAATATGATGTATGTGCTGTTCTTTGGGCGTATAATGTATCAACACTTATTTCAGACAACGCTTCGAACGCTATTTTATTGATATGATCGGTCAGGACATTGCTTATTTTAGTGGTCAAATCGTAAAAAGATGCGTCAGGAATTACATCTTTAATATTGTTCTTAGTGATATACTTATCCAAATCGGTATTCCACTCTGCTAAATGCTCGATAAATACCTCATCCGTTACACCTATTCTGTTCTTAATATCTTCAAATTGGGGCAATATGTCTGAGAGCAATAATTTATAGCCAAGTTTATGATTTACCATGTATTGTAGTGTTTCATTTAATAGCGGTATATTCCATCCCACACTATTTACTAATAAGTCTCCATGATCCACATAATAGTCCATGAGTTCTGCAACATATTTTATATCTCCACCCTCTATTAAGGAAACGGAATGACCATGTGCCAATTGCATGGCGACTAAATCGTAATATCCAGACTCTTTAATGTTTCGGCCATCAGTTTCTAATTCAGAATGCAACTGATTTATGTAGGTTGAATCTAACGTTACAGGTAAAGGTCTTTCTTCGTCAGATGCCAATAAACGATAGGTTGTAAATATAGCCCCTATATTATCTTTATTTACATTCTGTTCATCAATGCAATTCGTGATCGCTTGCAAAAGCGTTGGAAACGTATAGGTAGAATTATCTTTTAACGTTTTTACAATATCTGCATGGTCGAAATTATCGGGTAGTAAGTTTGCCAAATAATTATCGAGCGCCTCCGAATTTGTTGCTACTTGATAATATTTATATGCTTTAGTTGTCGCGTTATCCCGATAGGCAGCATCTGTTGCATTTGCAGCTTGAATATAATCGATAAATGTATTTGGCTTGACTGTTTTTGCTTCAATCAATGACGTAAAATCGCACGCCAACTTATTTTGCGCAATAAACCTGTCTATTGCATCTAACGTTTTGAAATAGTCGCCGCCATTGAAGTCATTGAACCGAACTATCTTCTTATATAATTGAGCAATCACATGGTTTTGGCTTTCCGTGTCTAAATGCAACAGCAGTTCTTGGTATTCGACAGGGAACACCTGCTTCTCTATGGATTCTTTTAATTTCAATTGTGCTATTCTTTGCCATACACGCAGAATAACATCGCTCTTTCGAGTTAATTTATGCAAACAATGTATAATCTTATCGATAAGCGCATTGTCCATACATTGTATAACTTCTTCTAATACAGTGTCAAATTGTTTATTAGTCTCTGCATATTGATTTATGTCGTGGTCTTCTTCTCCGTTGATGCAGCCTTCAATATATTTTTTCAATGGAATTTGTCGAGCATCTTCAACATCGACACCATATACCAAAGCTGCAATTTCGCGTTGTGTTTGCAGATCATTGTTAATTATTGTTTGAATGCCATTCAGATAGTCGCCGGACAATATTTGTTCTACTGGATTTGCCAGAATATCCGTCTTCTTCAAACAGAACAATGCTATGTTTATCATCAAAATTTCGTTACACCACTCTTGTTTAAGAGCGACCATCTCATTGATATATGATATAATTTCCCTAACATTGGCATTAGGATTTACCAATCTGAATATCCGATTTATAGTTTCTTTCGCTTCATTTTCTGTTTCTCCAAATGCTTCAACAAACAGTTTGTTGAATATACTTCGATAGTCGGTAATAACAGGAGGAGCAACACGATAAACAATAGGGAAAGTTTTATTGATAAAATACTTGGTCAGTTGTTTCGTTTGTTCGTCGGTCTCATCTCCGAATGCACAAGCTAAATGTGTTTCATCGAAAGGAATAACAGCCCAAACATTTTCAAAACCGCTATCGGCGAAGAACGTATGGATAGAAGACCATAATTCTTTTACTTTTTCAGCGGGGAGACGATCCATGTTGTCAAAAACAAGGACTAATTTACGTTGTCCTTTTTCCTTGATAAAATCAGAAATGTCTTGCATCCATGTTTTGAACTCGTAAACCGTTGGTTCGTCTTCGCTCAAAGTCTCATAGCAAACGTCCTTTTCGACTTTATCTTGATAAATAGCTAACATATAACTCCATCCATATTTATGATCTTTGCTATATGCCCATTTCCAAACGCACAATGCAATAAGAACTGGCAGTGCAGCTATGATAATAGACAATAAAGAAAACCACCATGTTGTGGGTGTAGGTTTTACTGCATACGCAATAAATGTAAATATCGGAGTTAAAACTGCAACCAAAAATGCCGCAACCATACCATTACTGATAAGGGGATATTTTTCGGTTACGGTCTCCGTTTTACGGGCTAATAAATATTTCAGCTTTTCAGACCATGATACGGTTTTCGTACCTCCACCTTTGACTTTTATTGTTGCATTTCCAGATAGGATACCATCATCAATAAGTTTGCTTGTAAGCAATTCCAATATAGAGCGGCGTTGCAAGTCCTCTTGATGTCCCCATGCGTCATACTCAAAAAAGTAATAGTCGTCTGATAATTCACGTTCCAACATTTTAACCACGTTGGATTTTCCAGATCCCCAAATACCTTCGATGCCGATAATTCGAGGTAAAGTACATTCCTCATCCAATGAATCATTCTGACAAAAATGGCGAGCAATAGTTTTTGCCAACCTTTCTTGCGAACCTCCATCGAATTTGTCAATACCACACGGTTTATTTTGGATAAACCGCGGATATTGCTGTTTGGATTGTAGTTTTGTTTCCATATACGTAATTTATTGATTATACGAACTCCAAATAATTCTCCCGATTTACCACATGAAACTCGGCATAGGGATAGGCTTCTTGGAAGGCTTTCGGTGCGGCCGGCATTTTATTTCCCCACTTGAACTCCAAGGCGGTAAGACTGTCGGCACTCTCCTCAATCAGGTCGATTTCCTGTTTGTCGTAGGTGCGCCAGAAATAGAACTCCCTGTGCAGTCCCTCATTGAAGTTCGCTTTGCGCCGCTCTCCGATGATGTAGTTCTCCCACAGCGCACCGACATCCTGCCGAATGGCCAGCGGTGAGAAAGCCCCGATAATGGCATTGCGAATGCCGTTGTCGTAGAAGTACCACTTGCCAGCTTTTGTAACCTCCTTGCGTAGGTTACGCGAATAAGCCCCCAGACGATAGATAACGAAGACCTTTTCCAATAGGTCGAGGTATTTTTCAACGGTCGTCTTGCTCATGCCGAGTTGTTTACCTAACTCTTCGTAAGAAACTTCGCTGCCCAACTGAAAAGCTATCAATCGCAGTAGATCGCGCATCTTGCTCGAATTTTTTAAGCCGTCAATTGCTAAGATATCTTTAAGCAGGTATGCACCGACAATATCACGTAGGTAGTCTGTTTTACGTTCATAGTTCTCCATCATTACTACTTCGGGATAGGAACCGTAAATCAAGCGCGCTTCGAGGTTCTGGCGGGTTTCAAGTGCCGTTTCCGTCTGTGCGATTTCCCGTTGCGAGAATGGTGTAAGGAGAAATTGCGTACTGCGGCCGACCAACGGTTCACCAGTCTTATTCAGCAAATCGAATGACGAAGAACCACTTGCCAAGACACTTATTCCCGGTATTTCATCAACTATCAACTTCAGAATACTACCGATTTGTGGTATGTTCTGTGCCTCATCAATAGCCAGCAAATCAATACCATCCAATAAATGCCGATAATTGGCTATTGAGCGATTCTCCAATAGTGCTAATGTGTCGTAGTCTTCGCCGTTGAGCATCATCGTCCTACCTGAATAGTTGTCCACAATTTTACGCATCATTACCGTTTTACCAACACGGCGAGCACCAAAAATCAGTACTGCTTTATTGGGCGCGATTCGTGCTGTAATCTTCTCTTGAAGTATTCTATTTACTGTTTCCATACCTTATAAAATATAATGCAAAGATAATCATATTTTTTTAATTGGCGAATTTTACAAAAAAAACGGGCTATTAAATGGCGATTTTTACAACCACAATCTTATGGAAGTTGTTTCATTGTTTTTAGTAATGATATATGTTCATACTATGATGACTCAATAATTTACCAGACATACGTTTCTGAAATTTGTCCTTATAGGAATGAAAAACTCACATATATTGTGCTAATTAATATATAATTAAATGAAAATAAAAAGACAGGATACGAGTATTCCTGTCTTCTCATATGTAATGGATATTTTTTTATTTTCTCATCCGCTCCAACTCCTCATCACGCAACATTCTCTCGTTCAGTTTTTCCTGCATCCTGTCAATGAAATAGGTGCGGCTTTCGTTCTTCCGGCGTTTGATATCAGTGTAGAAGCGGTAGCAGTCTTTAGAATCAACCCCGAATATCTTATAGAGAAGTGGGGCGAGCTGTTTGAGCGGCATATTGCCGTTGTTGATGCAGCCCATCACGTCTATGCCGTAGATAAGTTCCACGAGGTCGATGGCATTGCCCGTCCATTGAAGAAGGCTGGCGGTGGTTTCTGTTGCGTTGTTGGCGGATATTAGTGGTGGCACTTGGGGCGTGGCAAGGAATTTCTGCATCTTTCTTACGAAAGACAGAGCCTTGCTGACGTAGGCGGCAATCTCTCTTTTTTCTTCTGACAGATTACGTACGGGATGGTGCTGCAACTCGATTTCGATGTAGGCAAGCGCGATGACGGTAAGGTTCATGTCCATGCCGCCGTTGCACAGTTCGATCACTTGGGTGGCGAAAGCCGTGTATGCCGTTTCCATATTGCAGTCGCCGGCTTCGTTTATCAGGCGGAAAAAGTCGGTTTCCGCCAGCAAGAAATAATTCATGGTTCTGTCAATTTTGAAAATTACACTTTGTTTTCTGCGTGCGCACATGAATATAATTGGCAAAAAACGCGGCAGAAAATAAAAAATCCAACACTCAATTTTACAAAGTGCTGGATTTCAGAGGTATAAAATTCAGTATTTTTTCACAAGGACAAATTATCTCCGACTTAAATTGTTTGTAATCGGAACATTTATTCTATTCCTGAAAATAGAAATGTATGCTTGCCGCACATTTTGGCTATCTTGCTTTTTTATCAAGGATATAGATAATGCGACATACACCGTTGGGATAGCTTTTCAAAGAGGAAAGCGTCCAGTGTTGCTCTGGCAGAGCCGACTTAAAAAAATGTCGTCCGCTTCCGGATATGAAAGGAACGGTGTATAGTATGATTTCATCCACAGCGTGCATCCGCAGCAGTCCGTTTATATAGTCTGCCGTGTCCGGTGTGGCTTCCGCGAGGTAACGGATGTTTGTGCAGTCTTTTCTCCATTCGTGCAGCATTGAAATGGAATAGTCCGGTGTCACACGGTAAAAGGCTTTCTTCCTGATTTCATCAAGACCGCAACGGTCAAGGCACAAATCCTGATGTGCTTTATCATATAACTCTGAAGAAAGACATCCGTCCATCGTCAGTACGGCGAGAATCTGAACTTTACCCATAATCGTTTCCTTTCGTTAGGCAAGGGTAAAAAAGTAGCGTGCAATTCACACTACCTTCAAGCGATGGCTCTGGTAAAGCCTTGCTGGTGGCGATTTCGAGAAACGCGTCCTTGTTGAGGTCGTACACGTTGACGGTCTGGGGAGAGCCGCTGGCTGTGCTGAAGACAAACGAGAGCATGGCATCGCGCTTGGCTATACGGTAGGTGTGGCTGTACCACTTGCGGCCTTCTACGGTCTTAGCGACGGTGACGGCATCGCCGGGCCACGTGCCTGTGGCTGTGAAGTTGTCGCCATACTGGTCGTCCCAAGCCCAGAAGTTTACGCGGCTCCATCCCACGTTGTCAACATTCACGTTTACGGTGATGTCGTAGGGAGTGAAGGCGTCGGGAGCGCTGACCTCATAGGTGCGCGTGATGACAGCCGATACCGTGGTGCCTACGAGCAGTCCCACACTCAGCGTGGTGGTGCCGGCGGGGATGTCGACGAGCGTGCCACTTGCCGCCTTGCGGCTCTGCGCGGTGGGCGTGGTTCCGTCGGTGGTGTAGACCAGTTGCGCACCCGGCTGGCTGCTCACCGCAGTGAGACGAGCCTTCTGCGCATCGTCATAGTGCCCGGAGGGAAGGTCGACCCAAGCCACGTTGCTGCTGTTGCTGAGCAGGTAGCGATAGTGATACCCGCGCAGTATCTCGGTATAACCCGCCGGAGCCTGGTAAGCGTTGGCGCGCTGGCCCATCACGGCGTAGAGAGTGCCGTGAGCACCTTCGGTCTTGAGGACATTGCACTGCGTGGCTACATGCTCGTTGAAGACGGTGGTGCTGCTGGTATTTCTAGCAACAAGATTGGTGGTGGTGACAGCAAGACAGCTTACACCTTGATGCCTGAAATCGGTTACGAATTCAACAACAAGTGGGAAGCAGGTCTCGAGATTGGTATCAAGAAGGGCGAAGTTTGCAAGCTTTCTCCTGTAGGTGAATCTACAACATTTAGAGTAGCTCCTTACGTACGTTACACAGCCGTAGAAACCAAGTTGGTTAACCTCTTCGTTGAGGGTACAATCGGTTACAGCAGCGTCAGCAAGGGCCATGGCGATTATTACGAGGTAGGCATCAAGCCAGGTTTGGCTGTTAAGCTTTCAGACCACGTAAACTTCATCACAAAGGTAGGTTTCCTCGGTTACAGAGGTTATTCTCCTGACCATGGTGACAACTGGTCAACATTCGGTGTTGATGTAGATGCAACCAACATTTCTTTCGGAGCTATCTATAAGTTCTAATATCTATGCCGGATGTCTATCCGCCATTGGCGAATGGGCATCCGGCATTGCCATATAAGCATCCGCCAATGCCGTACGTGCATCCGCCAATGCCGGATAGAAATTTCCACGAAACCTGCCATCATTTAAAGCCAAACAGAAGAATACAAGAAACAGGCACTAAAAACAAGAAACAAACACAAAACACAGCAAACAAACGCAAAACACGCAATTTAGACTTCCATATACAGAATTATAAAAAGCATGATTATCCTCCGCTTTATCCGATATTTTTACATATCACAAATTATCATATCTTCGTATGTTTCGCGGCGAACGGCAACCTTTGCCTTTCCGTCTTTTACCATAATTACGGGAGGACGGGGAATCCTGTTATAGTTGCTCGCCATCGAATAGTTATACGCACCCGTTGAAAGCACAGCAACAATTTCGCCCGTCTTAAATTCGGATGTGTGCATATTCTCACCGATAAGGTCACCCGATTCACAGCACTTACCCGCAAGGGTAATCACTCTGTCACACGGTGCCTCGGAATTCTCAACGGATACAGCCGTATATGCCGATTGATAAAGAATGTATCTCGGGTTATCACCCATTCCTCCGT